>Ga0169931_10000183_pt1 | contig 97924 bp, 118 predicted proteins | sample Kivu_15m_20L_FD_129675 | JGI IMG/M metagenome (GOLD analysis project Ga0169931, IMG submission 129675) | Freshwater microbial communities from Lake Kivu, Western Province, Rwanda to study Microbial Dark Matter (Phase II) - Kivu_15m_20L... | ecosystem: Environmental > Aquatic > Freshwater >...
GAATTTGGGCCGCGCTATCGACGACGCGTCGAACAGACCTTGGGTTCGGGGGTCATCATCGACCCTTCGGGTCAGATCGTGACCAATCACCACGTCATCGCCGACGCCGACACCATTCAGGTGCAACTGGCGGACGGGAGAGTGAGCGCAGCGACCGTGGTCGGTCGCGATCCGGATACCGACCTCGCCCTGCTCAGGGTCGACTTGGCTAATTTACCGAGCATTGCTCTAGGTCGCTCCGACAGGCTCGCGGTCGGCGACATCGTGCTCGCCATCGGCAACCCCATCGGTCTGTCACAGACGGTAACTCAAGGCATTGTGAGTGCGACGGGTCGCGATCAACTTGGCGTCGCGACCTTCGAGAATTTCATCCAGACCGATGCGCCGATCAATGTTGGTAATTCGGGCGGCGCGCTCGTCAACGTGCAGGGTGAACTGATCGGTATCAACACCGCCGTCATCGCCCGCACCCTCGGCGTCGAGGGCATCGGGTTCGCGATCCCCGTCAATCTCGTTCGTGGCGTCGTCGATGAGATCAACACCCGTGGCCGCGTCGTGCGGGGCTGGATCGGCATCAACACCGAAAACGTCGACGATGCGCGCGCGCAGGCCGTCGGGCTCGAGCGTGGTGGCGTCGTGATCGTGCGCATGGCCGGTAACAGTCCGGCACAGCGCGCGGGCCTAAGGCCAGGCGATGTCATCTTGACCGTAGCCGGTAAACCGGCCGCGAGTGCTCGAGAAGTGTTACTGCGCATTGCCGACACCACACCCGGCGAGGCGCTGGATCTCGAAGTACAGCGAGGCAAAGACAAGGCTTCTGTGCGGGTGATGGTCGACGAAGCGCCCCAACAGGTTAGGCCGCGCGGCTAAACCTCAGGCCACGCGCCGAATGCGCGCGCCGAGGCCCACCAGTTTTTCTTCGATCGCTTCGTAGCCACGATCAATGTGATAGATGCGATCGATCTCGGTGCGCCCTTCGGCCACCAGACCCGCAAGCACCAACGACGCCGAGGCACGCAGGTCGGTCGCCATTACCGGCGCAGCCTGCAGCTTGGGCACGCCTTTGATGATGGCGGTATTGCCCTCGAGTCTGATCTCGGCGCCGAGGCGGCGCATCTCAAGCATGTGCATGAAACGATTTTCGAAAATCGTTTCGATGATGGTGCCGACGCCGTCGGCCACAGTATTGAGTGCCGCAAACTGTGCCTGCATGTCGGTTGGAAAAGCCGGATAAGGCGCGGTGCGCAGGTCGACCGATTTCGGTCTTCGGCCTCGCATGTCGATTTCGATCCAGTCCACACCGCTCGTGATGTCCGCGCCCGCTTCCTGCAACTTGGCGAGTACGGCATCGAGGTGGTCGGGGCGGGTGTGACGAGTGCGCACGCGACCGCCGGTGATGGCGCCTGCCACCAAATAAGTGCCGGTCTCGATACGATCGGGCTGCACGCGGTACTCAGCACCATGCAAACGCTCAACGCCGTCGATGATGATCTTGTCGGTGCCAGCGCCGCGAATCTTGGCGCCCATGGCGATGAGAAATTCGGCCAAGTCGACGACCTCTGGCTCGCGTGCCGCATTTTCGAGCACCGTCTGCCCCTCGGCGAGCACGGCGGCCATCAACAGGTTTTCGGTGCCGGTGACGGTCACCGTGTCGAGCACCAGACGCGCGCCTCGCAGACGCTGAGCCCGCGCGCGGATATAGCCATTTTCGATCGCAATCTCCGCGCCCATGGCCTGCAGACCCGCGACGTGAATGTTGACCGGGCGGGCGCCGATGGCGCAGCCGCCGGGCAAAGACACGTCGGCTTCGCCGAAGCGCGCGAGCAAAGGCCCAAGGACCAAAATCGAGGCACGCATGGTTTTTACGAGATCGTATGGTGCGAGCGGATTCGACAGCGTCGATGCCTCGACCTCGACGCGCATGCGCTCATCGACCGTAACCGTGACGCCCATACGACCGAGCAACTCGATCATCGTGGTCACATCCTGCAGATGAGGCACGTTGGCGATCGACACCGGCTCGGCAGCTAGCAAGGTGGCCGCGAGTATCGGCAGGGCAGCGTTCTTGGCACCCGAAATGCGAACCTCGCCCTCGAGGGGCACGCCACCTTCGATATGTAGTTTGTCCATGAAGATTTCTGCGGCGGCGATTCGCGGGCTGGAAACTCAGCGCCCGGCGCTGACTTCCTCGGGGGTCAGGGCCTCGATGGAGAGCGCGTGAATCTCGCGACCCACCAACTCGCCAAGACACCGATAAACGAGCTGATGGCGAGCGATGCTGCGCTTACCGACGAAATCGGCCGAGACGATCCGAGCTGCGAAGTGCGTTTGATCGTCGGATTCAACATGAACCAAGGCGCCAGGAAGCCCGGCACGTATCAATTCGGCGACTTTTTCTGGATGCATGAGCGGTATGATGCCATTCCATGAGCTCATCTGTGCAAGCAAACGCCGCGCCAGCTACCGATCAGTCGCTGATCGCTGCAGGCAAGCGCGCACTCGCCACCGAAATCCGCGCCCTCGTCGACCTCGAGGCGCGAATCGATAGCCACTTCGCGGCCGCCTGTAGACTTTGTCTCGATTGTCGCGGTCGGCTGATTGTCACCGGCATGGGCAAGTCGGGTCACATTGCGAGCAAAACCGCTGCCACGCTCGCGAGCACTGGCAGCCCTGCTTTCTTTCTGCATCCGGCCGAAGCCAGCCACGGCGACATGGGCATGATTACGCGCGAGGATGTCGTGATCGCGCTCTCAAACTCGGGTGAAACACCCGAGGTCATCACGCTCATTCCGGCGATCACCCGCCTCGGTGTGCCACTGATCGCTCTGACCGGCAACGCGCAGAGCACCCTCGCGCGTAACGCGCGAGTGCACCTCGACGTTGGTGTGGCCGCCGAAGCATGTCCACTCAATCTGGCGCCGACCGCGAGCACGACGACCGCACTTGCCATGGGCGATGCGTTGGCCGTCACACTGCTCGAGGCGCGCGGTTTCACCGCCGAAGACTTTGCGCTGTCGCATCCGGGTGGCGCACTCGGTCGGCGCTTGTTGACCCGAGTCGAAGACGTGATGCGCAGCGGCGATTTCGTGCCTCGCGTGACTCTCGATCTACCGATCACACGCGGCTTACTTGAAATGTCGCGAGTCGGCATGGGCATGACCGTGGTGGTCGATGCCGACGACCGTGCTGTCGGGGTCTACACCGACGGCGACCTACGCCGCACGCTCGATCGCCGCCTCGACCTGCACAGTGCCACCATGAGCGAAGTCATGACCCAGCCGTGTAAGAGTGTGGGCCCGCGGGCCTTGGCCGCCGAGGCACTGCATCTCATGGAGAAGCATCGCATCACGGGTTTGCCGGTGGTCGATGCCGACGGGGTGCTGGTCGGCGCACTCAACATCCACGACCTGTGGCGTAACGGTGTCGTTTGAATCGGCGCGCGAGGAGACTTGCACCGTCGCTCGCTGCTGCATTGCTAGCCGGCTGCGGAGTCAACGCGCCGGTGACAAACACCGTCGATGCGGCGGATGACCCGGGTTACTTTGCGCGCGACATCGAACTCATCGAAACCAATTCGACCGGTGCAGTGCGCTATCGCCTGCAAGCCGGCGAGCTCGAACAAAACCCACAGAGCCGCGATATCGCGTTGCGAGAGGTACGCTTGCAACTACAGACTCGCGAGCGCGCTTGGCAACTGCGCGCGACAACCGCCCTGCTGCCGGCAGATTCCTCGCAGGTCTTGCTGCGTGAATCGGTCGAGCTGCAGGCGCTCGGCCCCGCTGCCATGAACATTCGCAGCGAGCAGCTTGATTACGACCATCAAAGCCAACAGGTCACAAGTCGCGAGCGGGTCAGCATCACCATGCCGGCCGGCGAACTTACTGCACTCGGTCTCGATGCCAACCTCGAGAGCCAGCGGCTCGTACTCGGAAAAGACGTCCATGGTCGCTTCAAGCCGTAAACCGCGCTGGCTGGTGCCGTTCGCGCCGTGGCGTGGACTCGGCGTGCTGCTGTTGCTGATGCTGCCCTCGGCCTACGCGCAAGCCCCGGCAGAGATCCTGCTCGATGCCGCCTCGTCCGAGGTCGACTATCGGTCCAACACCGTGTTGTTTCGCGATCTTGTGATCACACAGGGTAACTCGCGCGTGATCGCCGCTCAGGCGCGCTCGAGTGGGCTCGACTTCGTCGAGTCGACCTGGAGCTTGAACGGCGGCGTACGGATCGAACTTGAAGGCGGTAGCTTGACTGCAAATGAGGCTACCGTGATCTTCCGTCGTAATCGCATCGCAACAGCCGAGGTCAGCGGCCCAGACACCCGCTTTGAGCAACCGCTGAAGAATGCACAGCTCGCACGCGGCGCAGCCGCTGCCATCCGCTACGATGCCGAGAGCGCGAGTATCACCCTGCAGGGCAAAGCCTCTTTGACCGACGGGCGCAACGACATCGAGGGCGAGCGGTTGATCTACGATTTGAACTTGCAGCGAGTGCGCGCCGGCAGCAGCAGTGGCAGCGAGGAGCGAGTACGCATCATCATCCGCCCGCCTGCCGAAGCCAGCGAGTCGCCGCCGCCATGAGCCTCGTAGCCTCGCACCTCGCCAAGAGCTACGGCGCGCGCCAAGTGGTACGCGATCTGTCGCTGTCGGTAGGCGGCGGTGAAATTGTGGGTTTGCTCGGGCCGAACGGCGCCGGCAAGACCACTGCCTTCTACATGATCGTCGGTCTCATCGAAAGCGATGCCGGAACGATCAAACTCGACGAACACGAACTCACGCACTCACCGATACAACAGCGGGCGCGTGCCGGCATCGGCTATTTGCCGCAGGAAGCTTCGGTGTTTCGCAAACTGAGCGTCCGCGACAACATCATGGCCATCCTGGAAACTCGGGGGGAACTCGATCGCCGAACCCGCCAGGAACGCTGCGAACAATTACTCGCTGATTTTCGCATCGAACATGTGCGTGACTCGCTCGGACTCGCGCTCTCGGGCGGCGAGCGGCGTCGCGTGGAAATCGCCCGCGCACTCGCTGCAGAGCCGCGCTTTTTGCTGCTCGATGAACCCTTCGCCGGCGTCGATCCGATCTCGGTACTCGACATCCAGCGCATCATCCGCGAACTCGCCACGCGCGGCATCGGCATCCTGATCACCGATCACAACGTGCGTGAAACGCTCGATGTCTGTGATCGCTCGTGCATCATCGCCGATGGCACAGTGATCGCCGCCGGTTCGGCAGCGGAAATTCTTGCCAATCCCCGAGTGCGTGAGGTGTACTTGGGCGATTCCTTCCGCCTCTAGTCGCAAGCGGACCTACCGGCGATGCTTAAACAGTCCCTGCAACTCAAGCTGGGTCAATCGCTGACCATGACGCCGCAATTGCAGCAGGCCATTCGCTTGCTGCAGATGCCGACGCTCGAAATGCAAGCGCATATCAATGAAATGCTCGAGAGCAATGTCATGCTCGAGCAAGAAGACCCGGAAGACGAAGTCGAGCTCACGACCCATTTCACGGCAGCCGAACCGACCGTGGCCATCGAAACCACCGAGCCGGTAGAGGTCGAGGTCGTTGATCAGCCGTGGGCCGATCAACCGGGCACGGGCAGTGACGCAGGACGTGCCGAGGATGACGAAGAACGCGAACGAGACTACGCCGATGAAAGCGGACAATCATTGCGCGACCATTTGCTCGAGCAACTCGAGCTTTTTGGTCTGCGAGCAGACGATCTCACCGTAGCCACCACCATCGTCGATGCGCTGAATGATGATGGCTATCTAAGCGAACCGCTCAGCGAGATCGCCAACACCCTCAAGCCTGATCTCGACTGGGACGAAGAGGAAATCGAGCGCGTGCTGATGCTGGTGCAGGCGCTGGAGCCCATCGGCGTTGCAGCACGCAATCTCGCCGAGTGTCTACAGCTGCAACTCGCGCGACTCGCAGCAGACACGCCGGGGCTCACCGTGGCGCGGCAGATCGCAGCCCAGCATCTCGATCTGCTGGCACTGCGCGACCTCGGGCCGCTAAGCCGCGCACTCGATGTCAGCGACGAAGAGTTCGAGTCAGCCGTAGCACTGGTCCGCTCCTGCCACCCGCGACCAGGTTCGCTGGTGAGCGCGGCGCGTGCCGAGTACGTCATCCCCGATGTGTTCGTACGGCGCACGACTCGTGGCTGGTCCGTGGAACTTGCACCCGGTACCTTGCCTCGAATAAGGGTGAACCAAAGTTACGCCAGTATGCTTGGGCGCGGCGGAGCGCACAGTGTCTTACGCAGTCAACTGCAGGAGGCGCGTTGGCTGCTCAAGAGCTTGGAGATCCGCAACGACACCCTGCTTAAGGTGGCGCGCGCCATTGTCGAGCGCCAAACCGAGTTCCTCGCTCTGGGCGATGAGCACATGCGGCCGATGATCTTGAAGGACATCGCAACCGCCATCGAAATGCATGAATCGACCATCTCGCGCGTGACGTCGGGCAAATACCTGCACACGCCGCGCGGAGTATTCGAACTGCGCTATTTCTTTTCGAGCCAAGTCGAGGGTGGCGATGGTCAAGGGACCTCCTCGACTGCGATCCGCGCCAAGATCAAGAAACTCATCCGCGAAGAAAATCCGGGCAACCCACTATCGGACAGCCGACTTGCCGAGGTGCTTTCGAGCGAGGGCATACCGGTTGCACGCCGTACGGTCGCCAAATACCGCGAAAGCCTCGGCATCGCCTCTTCAGCCGAGCGCAAACGGGTCGGAACACGTTAACCTTGGCAGACAACAGGAGAACAGCATGCAAATTTCAGTTACCGGACACCATGTCGAGGTTACCGACGCGCTGCGCGAGTACATCCATAAGAAAATGGCGCGCATCGTCCGCCATTTTGATCAACTCATGGATGTGCACTTCGTGATCTCCGTCGAGAAACTGCGACACAAGGCTGAAGCCACCTTGAAGGTGCGCGGCGGTGACATTCACGCCGATGCCGAAGACGAAAATATGTACGCCGCCATCGACGCGTTGGCCGACAAACTCGATCGTCTCGTCAAAAAGCGTAAGGAAAAAATCACCGACCATCACGCCGACGAGGGTCGCCGCGCGCGACACTGAACGATGCCGCAAGCGATGCGCATCATCCTGGTGAGTGGTCTTTCCGGGGCCGGTAAGAGCGTGGTGCTGCACGCGCTCGAAGACATCGGCTATTACTGCGTGGACAATCTGCCCGCGTCGATGCTCGAGTCGTTCGTCGGTCACGCATTACGTGCGGCTGAAAACACGGCCTACCAAAATATTGCCATCGGCATCGATGCGCGCGACGCCACGCTCGGTGTCAGCAACATTCGTGAAACCATAGCCGAGTTACGCCGCAGCGGCCTGCGCTGCGAATTACTGGTAGTGATCGCGACCGATGCCGAACTGCTGCGGCGCTACGGCGAAACTAAACGCCGCCACCCTCTGGCGCTTGCCGGTGCGCCGCTGCAAAGCGCTATCCTGCGTGAGCGTGAGTTGCTCGATCCCTTGATCCACTCGGCCGACCTCGTCATCGATACCACCCACATGGGTGTTCACGAGCTACGCGAGGTGGTCGGCCAGCGTATCGACGAGCGGCGTGCAGCAGCGCTCTCGGTCACGCTGGTGTCCTTCGGCTTCAAACATGGCGTGCCCGGCGATTGCGATTTCGTTTTCGACGCCCGCACCCTGCCGAACCCTTACTGGAACATCTCGCTACGCGCCTTGAGTGGTCGCGATGCGCCCGTGATCGCCTTTCTCGATGCCGAACCCGCTGCGAGTAAACTGCTTGCTGAACTGACCGACTTCATCACTGCACGTATTGCCGATCACACAGCCGCTCAGCGACGCTACCTGACGCTCGGCATCGGTTGCACCGGTGGCCAACATCGCTCGGTATATCTCGTGGAAAAACTGCGCGAGCGTTTGGCCCCCAAGGTGGCCGGGCTTGCCGTTCGCCACGCCTCACTACCGAATTCCAACGCCAGCGCAACATGAACAGCATCAGCCCTAAAGAGTCGCGACTCGAAGCACTGCGTAGCGCGCTCGAATCGGGCACGCTGCGTCCAGCGCAACGCATGCTGGCAGCGATGCATCCGGCTGAAATCGCTTCGTTCATCGAGTCGGTACCACAACGTCAGCGCGACTTCGTCTGGAATCTGGTCGACCCCGAACTCGAAGGCGACGTTTTGCTCGAATTGAGCGAGAGCGTCCGCCAAGAACTCATCGAAGAGATGGACACTGCCGAACTGGTCGCCGCTGCCGAAGGCATGGAGGTGGACGATCTGGCGGACCTCATCGGAGAGCTACCCGAAACGGTCACCATGCAGGTGCTGCGCTCGATGGATCAACGCGATCGCGAGCGGCTGCGCAAGGTGCTCTCCTGGCCCGAGGATAGTGCGGGCGGCTTGATGAACACCGACACCGTCAGTGTGCGCCCGGACGTCACACTCGAGGTAGTGCTGCGCTATCTGCGCATTCGTGGCGAGCTGCCGGCACGGACCGATAGCCTGTTCGTCGTCGATCGTAACGATCGCTATCTCGGCACGATCGCCCTGACGCGCATCATCACCGGCGACCCCGAAGACACGGTGGGCGATAGCCTCGACTCGGAAGCACCACCGATCGACCCGCACATGCCCGCTCACGAGGTCGCACAACTCTTCCAGGAACGCGATCTGGTGTCGGCGGCCGTGGTCGATCAAGAAGGCAGCCTGCTTGGGCGCATCACTATCGACGATGTGGTCGACGTAATCCGCGAAGAGGCGACGCACGAAGTCATGTCGATGGCCGGCTTGCGCGACGAGGAAGATCTCTTCGCCGGCATACTGCCATCCACTCGTCGGCGCCTGCTCTGGCTCGGCATCAATCTGGTCACCGCATTCCTCGCAGCGTCGGTCGTCAAAAGTTTTGAAGCGACGATCGAGAAAGTTGCGGCGCTGGCAGCGCTATTACCGATAGTGGCATCGATGGGCGGCATCGCTGGCACGCAAACAGTGACACTTTTGATTCGCGGTCTCGCCCTGGGTCAAGTTCAATGGGCCAATGCCCGCTGGTTACTGGTCAAAGAAATCGCCGTGGGTGGGCTCAACGGCGTCATTTGGGCGGTTATCGTCGGTGCGATCACGGTGGCATGGTTTGGAACTTGGCAGATTGCCATCATCATAGCCGCCGCGATGTTGATCAATTTGCTGGCAGCCGCAGCAGTTGGCGTTCTAGTCCCACTCGCATTGCGCCGCCTCGACATTGACCCTGCGCTTTCCGCCGGAGTCATTCTCACGACCTTTACCGACTGCATCGGTTTTGCCACGTTGCTTGGTCTTGGTGCTTTATTTTTAACCTGATCAACACCAGGGCAATGACAAAAGGGCCGGCACTTAACTCCGAGCAACCAAACGACCACTTTGATAGTCGCTGATCGCCTGTTCAATTTCCGCACGCGTGTTCATCACAAACGGACCGTACTGAACCACCGGCTCGCCGATCGGCTTCGCTGCCAAGACTAGACAGCGAGTCGGAGCCTGCAACGCGCGCAGCTTGATGGCAGCCCCAGCACCGTAGATTCCACCCTGTCTTGCACTCTGCCCCTCGAGGGCTCCGTCGTAGACGTAAACGTAAGTGTTGTGGAAAGGCGCAAGCGGCTGTTCAAACTCTGCACCCGCCGGCAAATGCACGTCCCAGAAAATCGGCTGCGTGCTGACGCGCTCGATGGGACCTTTGACCTCCTGACCTGCTCGCTGCAGCACACCTGCGATCACCTTGACCACGAGCCCCGATGCTTCGCGATAGATCGGGATTAGATCAGCATCGAGATCCTGATACTCCGCTGGGCGCATTTTTTCGCGCGCTGGCAGATTGATCCACAGTTGGAAGCCGCGCATCAAGCCGCTTTCCTGTTGCGGCATTTCCGAATGGATGATGCCGCGACCCGCCGTCATCCACTGCACACCACCAGACTTGAGATGGCCACGGTTACCTAGATGGTCTTCGTGCAGCATATGACCGGCGAGCATATAGGTGACCGTCTGAAAACCGCGATGCGGATGCGCAGGGAACCCGGCGATGTACTCGTCGGGCCGATCGCTGCCGAACTCATCGAGCATCAAAAACGGATCGAGTCGTACCTGCTGCGACTGCCCGAGGCTGCGATACAACGTTACCCCGGCACCGTCGGAGGTGCGTGCAGCATCGATGACGCGCAGCAAGGGTTTGACTGCGCTCATCGACTCGACGGGCGTGTCGCTCACGGGAGCGCCGCCTTGATGGCGGCCGATGCCGATTCGCGCGCCTTTGCTTTGTGCTCGGCACTGATGGCGATGCCCTCGGCATAAATGAAATTGACGCGCACTAGGCCAATGAACCCCAGGATGGTCTTGAGCCACGGCGTCTGACTGTCTGCCGGCGTGCCGGCATAGAAACCACCGCGAGTTGCGATGACGGTCGTCGGCTTGTCGCCGAGCAAACCCTCGGCACCCGAGGCGGTGTACCTGAAGGTCACTCCGGCACGCGTGATGTGATCGAACCAGCTCTTCAGCTGGGTGGGCACGGCAAAGTTGTACATCGGTACAGCGAGTAGCAGCTCATCGGCCGCCTGAAGCTCGGCAACCAAGACATCGGAATCGGCAACCACTGCGGCCTGCTCCGCGGAGCGCTGCGCGGGGTCCGAGCCGAGCGCTGCAAAGCGGCTGGCATCGAGGTGCGGCAAGGGGCTCGCCACGAGATCACGGACCAGCACCCGGCCGCCCGGATTACGCTGATTCCAGAGTTGCACAAATTCGGCGGCGAGCTCAGCCGATTGACCGTGATCGCCGAAGAGACTGGATTTGACGACAAGTAACGTTTTCATACCTTCATGAAACCATCTTTAAATTAATTAAAAAATACCAATTTTTCGCTTTTATTGATCTAATATTTCGATATGAAATCTCTGCCGCAAGTCAGCCTCGATCAATGGCAGGCGCTCATCGCCGTGGTCGACGCTGGCAGCTATGCGGCGGCGGCCAGCAAACTGCACAAAAGCCAGTCCGCCGTCAGTTACTTGATCCAACAACTCGAACAACGCCTCGGCGTCGCAGCCTTCACCACGATCGGTCGGCGCGCGGTACTGACGGCCACCGGCGAAATGCTCTATCGCCAGGCGCGCGCGCTGATCGATAGCGCCGCTCGCCTTGAAGCCAATGCCAAAGCGGTGTCGGCCGGCTGGGAGCCCGTGATTAGGCTCGCGGCCGAAATCCTCTTCCCAACCGCGCGACTGCTGGCGGCGCTGGCCGAATTCAGTCGAGTGAGCCCTGGCACGCGCATTGAAGTTGAGGAAACGGTCTTGAGCGGTACCAACGAAGCGCTGCTCGAAAAGCGGGTGGACCTCGCCATTACCCCGCAGATTCCCCCGGGGTTTATGGGCGATGCGCTGATGACGGTGGAGCTGCGGGCGGCAGCGCATCCAGATCACCCGCTGCAGCATCTCGGTCGCAAGGTGACGCCCGACGATCTCGCCCGCCACAGGCACCTGCTGGTACGCGATTCAGGTGCCCACCGCGACAGCAAGACCACTTCGATGGAAGTTGAACAACGTTGGACCTTTGCCCAATTCGAAACCAGCATTCGCGCAGCTGAAGCCGGCCATGGCTTCGCTTGGTATCCGCGTGAGCGCATCGCAGAGGCCGAAGCGCGCGGCAAGCTTGCAACGCTACCGCTCAGCGAAAGCACGGTGCGGCTGGTTCCCCTCTATCTCGTCACCGCCGACCCAGGCGGTGCAGGGCCCGGCACTTTGCATTTGCGCGACATCCTCTGCAAAAACGCTGCCGATAACACCACCTCGTAACGGGCTCTCGGTTACCATGCAGCCCCTTCGGCGCAGGATGCGCCATCACCGCGAGCCCCAAGGATGAGTTCCGAGCAGAAAGTCCCACGTATCGTAGTCGTGGGCGGTGGCGCCGGCGGTCTGGAGCTCGTCACGCGACTCGGCGATAAGCTCGGACGAAAACGCCGTGCCGAGGTGACCCTCATCGAACGTGGTCGCACTCACTTCTGGAAACCGCATCTGCACGAACTCGCTGCCGGCTCTGTCGATCTCGATGTCCACGAACTCGACTACTTAGCGCAATCGCATTGGCACGGCTTTCGTTATCGCTACGGCGAAATGATCGGTCTCGACCGCGAAGCCAAGCAGGTTCTGGTCGGTCCAGTGCACGATGAAGCGGGTGAGCAAATCGTGCCGGCACGGCGCATCGACTACGACATCCTGGTGTTGGCTGTCGGCAGCAGCATCAATGATTTCGGTACACCAGGCGTAGCTGAGCATGCCATTGCTCTCGAGAGCACCCAGCAAGCCGATCGTTTCCACAGGCGACTGGTCAACGCTTTTCTGCGCGCACATTCGCAGAGCGAACCTTTGCGTGCCGATCAATTGAACGTTGCGATCGTAGGCGCCGGAGCGACCGGAGTGGAGCTCGCCGCTGAATTGCACAACGCCACGCGTGAGCTCGTGTCGTTCAGTCTCGACAACATCGACCCAGACAAGCACATCCGACTGCATCTCATCGAAGCCAGCCCGCGTATTTTGCCGGCCTTGCCCGAGCGTATATCGGCGGCGGCGCATCAATTACTGCGCAAGCTCGACGTTGAAGTCCACACGCACGCCCGCGTCGCTGAGGTCATGCCGCGCGCCGTCAAACTTGCCGACGGCGGCATCATTGCTGCAGAGATGGTGGTGTGGGCAGCGGGCGTTAAAGCCGCGCCTTTCCTGCGTGAGCTGGGTCTTGCGGTGAACCCGCTCAATCAAGTCGTGGTGGATGAAACGCTGCGTTCGATCGACGATCCGTCAATCTTTGCGATCGGCGATTGCGCTGCTGTGGCCTGGCACGGTCACCCGGGACGCAACGTACCGCCGCGTGCACAAGCTGCGCATCAACAGGCGTCCTACCTCTACAAGTGGATTCCGCGCATTCTCGCCGGTCGCTCGCCGCGACTCTGGCGTTATCGGGACTTCGGCTCGCTGGTCTCGCTCGGTGAATACTCAACCGTCGGCAATCTGATGGGCAACTTTGTCGGCGGCAACATCTGGCTGGAGGGCTTGTTCGCGCGCTGGATGTACATGTCCTTGTACAAGATGCACGAACTCGCACTGCACGGTTTTTGGAAAACAGCGCTCACCACGCTCGGCCGCATGATCGCGGCGCAAACCGAACCACGCGTCAAGCTTCACTGAGCTTGATTCACGGAATCATTGCTGCGAGCAATTCACCGAGATCGTAATAGTGGTACGTCTTGTCGGTGGACATCGCCACCAGCAGGCCCTGCGGAAACCCGGGTAGCGCGACAGGAGTCAGATCGATGCCGTCGGTATCGCGCGCCGCATAACGAATGCGCCCGAGGTAGCGCGGCTGCCCATTGACCACGCCTGGACCCTCGAGAGCAAACACCCGCAACTCGCCGGCCTGCTGATCGGAGACCAAGAGGCGCGCTGGTTCACCCTCGCGACGCAGCACTGCACTGCCCTCGTGATCGCGGGCGAACCCTTGAGTGCCGAACAGGCTCAACTCATCGTCGGCATCTTCGACACCGGGGTCGGCGTGATACTTGCGCAGCCCGAACGTCTCATCGCTCGCGTACAGATGACCCGCCTCGCCGTCGACCGACAGTGCCTCGATTTCCTTGCGACCGCTGAACTCGCCGAACGCGCGACTAAAGACTCCACGCAACGTGCCCCGACCATCATCGACTAGTCGGTACTGATGCAGATAGCCCTGCTGCGGCGCAAATTGATCTGAGCGACTCACAATGACAAAAGTGGCGCCATCCGCAGGCCGTCGGTAAGCCGCGATACCCATGACGTCTCGAGCGCGCTCACCGACAAACACCGCAATGCCGCCGCCATCGATGGGGGCAAAGTCGGGTAGTCGATAGGCTCGTATTCGGTGGGCGAACCGCTCGCTGACGAGCGCGACGTCGACCTGTTGCCCAGCCACCATGACATTACGGGCGATGTCGACGTTGTTCGGTCGCGCAAGACCGCGAATCACTTTGTCGTGGAGGATGCGACCCTGGAGATCGAAGACATACAAGGCGCCGTCAGTATCCTTGTCAGTGCCTAGAATCAGACTCTGCGCCGGTTCAGTTGGATGAACCCAGATGGCCGGGTCGTCACTGTCATGTTTCACGGGCTCGGTGACGACGCGCGGTTGAACGACCTTGCCCGGCGTTGCGCCAAGAGCCGACGTGCTCGCGATAAACAGCCCGACAAACAGCACCGCGACACGCAGCATGCAGGCGCGCACGACGCTGCAATTGATAACCCCGCACCAGACAGTCTGCATCGACCCGCCACTCCGAGATGTAACGAGCTCGAAATATTAGCGTCGCGTTGTTACAGGTCCGTGAAATTCAGGCGCGTTGCCGCTCGAGCAACTCGAAGGTCACATCGTATTCGTTACGCTCGTCATGCAAGTGAAACTCTTGCTCACGCAACTGCCACTCTGCCGGGTCGAGTTCGGGAAACAGCGTGTCACCCGTCACCGTGGCGTGCACTCGGGTGCGCAGCACCCGATCGGCCTGGGGCAAAGCCAAAGCGTAGATTTCGGCACCGCCGATCACCATGACTTCAGCGACATCACCAGCCGCTTGCAGAGCGCCCGACCAGTCACTGACCACCGTCACAAGCGGCTCGGGCACGACGAAATCGTGGCGTCGTGTGAGCACGATATTGTGCCGACCAGGCAAGGCTCTACCGATCGATTCAAAAGTCTTGCGACCCATGATGATGGGCTTGCCGAGCGTGGCCTGCTTGAAGCGGCGCAAGTCTTCGGCAAGCCGCCATGGCAAACCACCGTCGTGACCGATGACCCCATCATCGGCAACGGCGACGATCAAGGTCACGCGCGGTCGTCGATCACTCATCAGCTCGGGCGGGCCCGCGTCGTACCGCGGCTGCCGCGCTTGGCTTTGGCTTTAGCTTTAGCTTTAGCTTTAGCTTTCGCTTTAGCCTTGGTTTTGCTCGCCGTCTTGGTTTTACGCTTGGCTTTCAGCTTGCTCTTGGCTGCACTACGCTTGCGCGCCTTAGGCCGCTTCGGCGGCCACAACATCGTGCCGCGGCACTTCGGTGCGCCGCAGCGACAGGCGTAGATCTCATCAACGTTCGGCGGATCGCTCTTGTCTCGACCGATCTCGTAGTCGTAGCCGAGCTCCTCGCCTTTGGCGATATCGCGCGCCGCGTCGATAAACACACGCCGCTCGGCGATCGCTGACTCGCAGTTACCATCGCAGGAGTGATTGATGAACCGCGCCGCATTGCCCTTGCGACCACCATCGATCACAGTCTTGCGATCGACAATGAAAAGAAAAGTGTGATTGTCGTTGGGGTCGTGATCGGCGTAGCGCGCATCGGCTTCCTTGTGGCTGATGCGCTCACCGATATATTCAATAATCCGAGTGCCTTTCGGGATCCGCTTGGCGGCGAACACGCCTTTGCCGTGAATCTTTGAATTGCGTACGGTGATCCACGAACTGGTACGCATGAGAGGTATCGCCACGAAGTGTCTCCTGAAGTCTTGACTGGAAAATCAAACGGCCACCGGCGCACGAATGGCCGGGTGGAATTGGTAATCACGAAACTCGAAATCATCGAAAACATAATCGAACAAGGTCGGCGGGCGACGGCGCAGCACGAGCTGTGGCAGCGGTAACGGCTGACGGCTCAACTGCAAATCGGCCTGCTCCAGGTGATTGAGATAAAGGTGACAATCACCACCCGTCCAGACGAAATCGCCAACTTGCAAATCGACCTGCTGCGCAATCATGTGAGTCAGTAGCGCGTAAGAGGCAATATTGAGTGGCACCCCGAGAAACACATCTGCGCTGCGCTGATAGAGCTGACAAGACAGACGCCCATCAGCGACATAGAACTGAAAGAACGCATGGCAGGGCATCAAGGCCATCTGCGATAGCTCACCGACATTCCAAGCGCTAACGATAATGCGGCGCGAATCAGGTTGGCTACGCAATTGCTGCAAGACACCACTGATTTGATCGATGCTGCCACCATCAGGCGTCGGCCATGAACGCCACTGCTTACCGTAAACGGGCCCGAGATTACCCGCGGCATCGGCCCATTCATCCCAGATAGAGACGCCGTTCTCACGCAAATAGCGCGTGTTGGTATCACCCTGCAAAAACCACAGCAGCTCGTGTACCACCGACTTGAGGTGGATCTTCTTGGTCGTCACCAAGGGAAAACCCGCAGCCAGATCGAACCGCATTTGATGCCCGAACACCGACAAGGTGCCGGTGCCGGTGCGGTCAGTCTTACGAACACCGTGCTCGCGCACGTGACGCATGAAGTCCAAGTACTGCTGCATCGCGAACCGTTAAGTGAGATTGCCGGAGCGCTGCGGCCGGCGATAAGCAAAGATCAACAAAGCGACACCCGCGAGCAACATCGGCAGCGTCAGCACATGACCCATGGTCAACCAACCGCCTGCGAGATAACCGATGTGCGCATCAGGCAACCGCCAGAACTCGACCAGCAATCGACCACTGGAATACATGATGAGGAATAGCGCCGATGGTGCCCACTGCGGCCGCGCCTTGGAGGTGAACCACCACAGCACCACCGCCAACAAGGCACCCTCGAGCAAGGCTTCGTAAATTTGCGTCGGATGCCGGGCGACACCATCAACCAGCATCACCCACGGCGCATCACCCGGTTTACCCCACAACTCACCGTTGATGAAGTTGCCCATGCGTACCGCAAAAATACCGATACCCGGCAGAGCCGCTGCAAAATCGAACACGTCGGCGATCTCTCGGCCGCGACGCTGGGCAAACAGCGCGAGCGCAACCAACACCCCAATAAGCCCGCCATGGAAGGACATACCGCCTTCCCACACTTTGAGGATGTAGAGCGGATCGTCACGCCAGAATTCGAAGCCATAGAACAGCGTGTAGCCGATGCGCCCGCCCAAGATCACGCCGAGCATGGCGAAGAACAGAAAGTCGTCGACATCGACGGGCTTCCAGCTCGAACCCGGCAAAGCCGCACGACGGCGCGCCAACCACCAAGCCGCTGCGAAAGCGACAAGATAGGTCAAACCGTACCAGCGCAGCTTGAGCGGACCGAGCTCCAGCGCGATCGGATCGAACCCTGGGTAAACAAGCATGCTTCGATTCTAACCCCAGCCGCCAGTGACCCGGCAGAAGAAAGATTTGAGGTAGCGGGTCTCGGGTATCGCCGGATGCAACGGATGGTCAGGGGCCTGACCAGCTTGATGGAGAATCTGCACCATGCGCCCGGTCTGTCGCGCGGCCGCCTGGATGGCTCCCTGTAATGCCTCAGCTGACAAGTGATGCGAACAGGAGCAACTGATAAGCAAGCCGTCATCGACCAGCAACCGCAGTGCCAGTTGATTGAGCTTGCGATACGCCGCGACGCCCTGCGGCGTATCCTTGCGCCGCTTGATGAAGGCGGGCGGATCGATCACGACCACATCGAAACGACGACCCTCGGCGGCCAGCCGCGCCAGCTCATCGAAGGCATCACCGCGATGACACACGGCCTGCAAGCCCGTCACGCGAGCGTTGCGCTCAACATTGGTGCCAGCGCTCGCAAGCGCCGTAGCCGAAGAGTCGACGCACTCGACCTGCCGCGCTCCGAGCATGGCCGCGGTCGCCGCCCAACCACCGGCATAACAGCACACATCGAGTACGCTCGCCTCGCGCGGCATGAAGCGCGCAAGCAAACTGCGATTGAAAGCCTGATCGTAAAACCAGCCCGTCTTCTGCCCCGCCCCGAGCGGCGTTTGACACCGCACTTCACGGCCATCGGCCAAGGTCTCGATGACTTCAACGTCTCGGGGCGCTTCGCCAAAGGCGAGCTCCACGTACTCCGGCAAACCCTCGACGGCGCGCGAACCAGCATCGTTTTTCCACAACAAAGTTTTGGGTGAAAACACCTGCCGAATCGCCTGCCCGAGCTCGCCCTTCAAACGCTCCATACCGGCCGTCGCAATCTGTCCAACGATCAAGTCAGCGAATCGTTCGAGCACGAGTCCCGGCAGACCATCCGATTCACCGAAAACGGCGCGGTAATAAGGCGCGGGGTAAAGCTTGGTACGCAAGGCCAAAGCCGTTTGCAGCCGCCGCTGCAGCGCCAACGCATCGAAGCGCAGGTGTTCCCGAGTGAGAATCCGCGCAGCGATCAAGGTGGCCGGATTGACGTAGGCGACGGCTTGAAACTGACCACGGTCGTTGCAGAGCGCAACCTGCTCACCCGGCGCAAAAGCCGTCAGCGGCGTCCGAGCCGTATCGATCTCGTTGCTGAAGACCCAGAGATGCCCCGCGCGCAGCCGCTGGTCCTCGCCGCGGCGCAGCCATAGCTCCGGCAGCCCGGCGACCGCGGGCGCAACTGATGCACTCATCGAAAGAACTCCGCGCTGGCCGTGACGGCCGGCGGCGATTCTAGCTAATCGGCAACCCCTTGAGGGCGCGTTCGCGCCTTGCGCTCATGTCGGCATTCAGCGCCTTCATGGCATCGGAGCCTGTGGTCACAAATAGAAACGGGAACAGGCCGTGAAGGATACAGGCGATACCGGCGAACAGCATTCGTAGTCCGAAGCGGCTGGCCTGCAGCAAATGACCGAAGTAGGACTCACCGACGGAGGCAGGATGCTCGGTAAAAATGCGCAAGTTCATGGGCATCAAAGATATCGCGTGGCGGGCGCTATCGGGTTGCGTATGGACGATCGTTTACCCGCTCATGAGAAACAAAGTTGCTAATAGTGTTTATATTTTGTAATTTTATCTCATGGATAAGCTCGATAAAAAAATCCTCGACCTGTTGCAGCGGGATGCCGACCTGACGGCGGCTGAGATTGCCGATCGTATCGGGCTATCGAAAGCGCCCTGCTGGCGCCGCATCCAACGCTTGCGCGAGAGCGGCATCATCCGTAAGACCGTGGCCTTACTCGATGCGCGCGCGCTCAACGTGGGCACGACGGTCTTCGTCACCATCAAGGCACCGAGCCATAGTGCGGGTTGGTTCGAGAAATTTGCCAAAGTGGTCCGCGACATGCCCGAGGTCACCGAACTGCATCGCATGAGCGGTGACGTTGATTACTTGCTACGCGTAGTGGTTCCGGACATCGAGGCCTACGGCACGGTGTACAAAAAGCTGATCGCTGCACTTGAGATGCTTGATGTCAGCGCAAGCTTTTCGCTTGAAACGATCAAGGCAACGACGGCGCTGCCGCTTAACTACGTCAAAGCTGACTGAGTCGCTGCCGCAGCTGATCGCGCAATTCCGCGAGCTGCGCCGCATCGAAAGCGGGAGCGACAGACCAGTCGTAAGCCCAAGGCTGTGCGGTGGCCAACTCACTAGGCTCGTCACGATAGCGCGGAATGACGTGCGCATGCAGCGCCGGTTCGAGATTGCCGAACAGCGCGTAATTGATACGCAGCGCCCCCGTGACCGCGAGTAGAGCGTCACCAATGGCTGCCATATCGAGTAGAAACCGCTGACGCTCATTGCCAGAAAGGGCATTGAGATCAGGCACCACCGGATCCGGTAACAACAAGGCATAACCGCGTAAGAACTGCTGCTCGCCGAAAACCGCCCAACCGGAAGGCAGACGGGCGATCAACGCCGGCTCGAGACCCTGCTGCAGGGCGGCGACGCGTCTATGAATAGCGGTTGTCATCTTAATGTCACTCCGTGATGACGCCAAAACGCCGCAGCTGTTCGCAACTGTCGTCGTGATCCCGATGAACGATGCCATGCCAACCACGGGCTGTCGCCGAAGCGATATTGTCCGCTCGATCATCGATGAAAACCGTCGCCTCTGGGTTCAGACCGAAGCGCGTTTCAGCGAGCACATAAATCGCGGGGTCCGGCTTCATCACACCGACCTCATAGGAGCGGATCACATCCAAGGCATAACTCTCGAGTGCCAACTGCTGCGACAAATGCTGCCAATGCAGATCACCCACATTCGACAAGAGATACACCTCATAGCGCGCGCGTAATCGACTCGCGAGCTGCAACATTGGAAAGTCCGGCGCCAGCATCGCCACCCATGCTGCCTGCAAACTCACTCGCTCGAGTGGTCGCGGCGCCAGCGCCGCGATTTGCTGCAGCAACCCAGCGCCATCCAAGCGACCGGTCTCATGCGCCAGAAGATCGATCCGACCGGTGACGGCTTCGAGATCCGTTTGCGGGGCTCCGGCTGCGGCCAATAAGCCGAGCAAGCGTTCAGGCTCGAGCCGAACCAGCACACGACCGATATCGAAGACGATCTGTCGGATCATGGCGCAGGCATTCCTGCGGTTGCCTGCCAAGGCCGCAGGACGGGTCTCGCAAACCGCGCGAACTCGGCACCCGATGCCACCAACTCGACTGCGAACGGCACGGTGTCGAAGGTCGCACACAAAGCGAAATCGGCCTCTGGAGCCCAATCGGCCGCAGGGTCAAAGAACTTGTCGGCCGCCGGCGCCGCGCGCAGATGCTCTGCGAGATCGCCAATCGGCGAGCCTGTGACCGGCAACGGCTCGCCGGCGAGCGCGGCCATCAACCACTCGCGGCACAGATCATCCTCGAGACAAGTTTCACGGGCCTCATGTCCCATGGCGACCACCGTCACCTCGGTGGGCGCCAGCGCCCGCACGGCTGCGACGGTAGCGCTCGCATTGACGAACGCGCCGGTGAAAACCCGCTCGGCGGCAGCGAACGCTGCGGTCAAACCTTGAGTTCCGGCGTGGGTGGTATGGATGAGGCAGCGGCCGGTCAAATCCTGCACTAACACTTCGCTCGGCGAATTACCGCAGTCGAAACCCGGCAACTTGTGCGCATGGCGCTCGCCCACGAGCAGACTGTCGGGGTTCGCTTGCTTCAAAGCTCGTGCGTCTTCGATGCTCGCCACCGGCACCACGCAACGCGCACCCGCTGCAAGCGCATGTGCCACCACCGAGCAGGCTCGAAACACGTCGATGACGATCGCAATGCCACGGGCACTCGCCGCTCCAGCGACGAAATCGGCACTGCGGATACGCAAACGTTCAGCCTGTCCAGTAACGCACTCGACCGGTATCGAGGTGCACGAAATCGGAACCCGGGTAATAACCAACCCCGCCCTGACCCGCCTCGATGGCCAGATCACGCAGGGCGGCACAGGAGACGCCGCGCAATCGCACATCGATGGCACGCCCTTCGCTGTGCAAGCTACGGGTTGCGACGCCTCGTCCTGCAGCACGCAACGCGGCATTGGTACGCGGGGAGCGATAACCTGAAATGATGTCGTACCGCGGTTCGACACCGGCACGCGCGGCCAAGGCATTCAATTGGTCAAACAAACGATTGTCGATCGGCGCGACTTCGTTGGTGCGATGGTCACGCAACAGCCAATAGAGTTCTTGCAAGGCGCCGGTAATCAAGCCGGTGGCGTTGCGATAAATGATCTGCCGCGTTTCACGGGTGTGGGTGTTGAGCAAGCCGAGCCAATGCGAGAGCGGCGTCGCGGCAGCCGCATCGAGCATCGAACCGGACATCACGGCGCCCGTACACACCAAGCCGGAAAGTAGCTGTCGACGGGCAGGGTCAAACCCCGAAATTTTGGGTTTATCGCTCATCAGGCGCGCATGCTCCCAAACCTCGCCGGCCTAAAGCAAGGCCTAACGGAGCGCGAGTACGCTGCCGCGATCACCCGGCCGCCTATTCACCGATACCACGGTGGCCTTCGGAAAGAAGTTGAACTCCGAAGCGCTCGCCCAAGTGTAGGCACCCATGGCACGACCGACGATCAAATCTCCGACATCGAGCTCGGGCAGCATGATGTTCTCGGAGATGACATCAATGCTGTCACAGGTCGGACCCGCGAGCACCGAGGCGCGCCGTGGGCCGCGTTTCAAAGCCTCGATGGGATAACGCGCATGGTCGAACAACTGACCGCTGTAGGAACCGTAGAGACCATCGTCGAGGTAGTACCACCAATGCCCCTCGCGCTCGGCGCGCCCCATGACCGAGGCCACACCAATCGCGCTCGGCCCAGCGATATAGCGACCGGGTTCGGCGATGACGCGCACGCGCTTCGGTAGCGCCGCCAGCGCCGCCCTGATCGGCGCACAGAATGTATCGATGAGTGGCGCTCGCTGCGCGTAGTCGATCGGAAAACCGCCGCCGATATCGAGCGTATCGAGCGGCCCCAATTTTTCGCGTCGCGCCGCGGCGAGCAGCCGACCGCAGGCGTCGATGGCTTCGACATGTTTCTGCGAGTCGCCCGCCTGCGAACCCACATGGAACGACAAGCCTCGAATGGTGAGGCCGAGATCACGGCCCTTGCGCGCAAGCTGCAGCAGATTCTCAGGGTCACAGCCGAACTTGCGCGACAGATCACAAACGGCCCCTGGGCTGCGAAACGATACGCGCAACAACAATTCGACCTGCTTGGCATAGGGAACGAATTTACCGAGCTCATCCGGATTGTCGGCAACGAACACTCGCACGCCATGAGCGAGCGCACCCTTGATATCGCAATCTCGTTTGATGGGGTGAGTGTGGATGCAGCGCGCCGGATCGACGCCCATACCGGCCACAAGTTCCACCTCACCGGTGGTGGCGAGATCAAGATAACCACCCTCTTCGAGCACGGTCTCAATCACCGCAGGATGCGGCAACGGCTTGAGTGCGTAATGCAGGTCGACCTGCGGCAAGGCGCGTTTTAATTGGCGGTACTGCTTGCGCACCCGCTCGCAATCGATCAGCAAAAGAGGCGAGCCGAACTCACGTACCAGCCGACGAATCTCTGCCGGTACGAACGGATCGATGTAACGAGGCTTGCGGGATTGAACCATGATGCAGATGCAACCTAGGAAACGAGAGAAGAAAATGACCCGCGCTTAGCGGGCCGCGGCGCGGCTGAGACGATCGCGGATCGCGTCCCACTCCGCAGATTCAGGAACGTGTTCGATGAGGATACGACTTGCGCCCTGCTTGTCGAGAAATCTTAGATTGGCATACAGATCATGCGCATAAGCGGCAGCTGTCTCTGGTGCCTCGCGCCAGTATTTTACCTGCGCGGGCGATGCGCCGCAGACCACTTGTCGCAGCGGGTCGACAACAGCGCGCGCCAAAACCGCTACCGCCTCGCCACGGGCGTTATGACTTTCAATGACTGCCGGCAACTCGGCGCGCGAAACCAGCTGCACCGGTGTGTGCGGCGCATAGTGCTGCGCCACACTACCCGGCACTCGCGGCGCATCGTGCCCGGCACCACTTGCGATCGGCCCGATGACCCGCTCGAGCTCAGCTATGCCAATACTGCCCGGACGCAGCAAACGCGGCGGATCTTCCAGCAAGGACAAAATTGTCGACTCGACGCCGACCTCGCAGTCGTCACCCTCGAGGACCAAGAGATCAGTCGGAAAGTCCTCGCGGACATGCGCAGCCGAAGTCGGCGAAACTCTTCCGTAACGATTGGCCGAGGGCGCTGCGATACCACTGCCGAAAGCCTGAAGCAGGGCTTGAGCAAGCGGATGTCGCGGTACTCTGACCGCAACGCTCTGCTGTCCGCCGGTCAACTCGAGTGGCACAGACGGAGCGCGCGGCAAAACCAGTGTCAAAGGCCCAGGCCAAAAATGTGCCGCGAGACGCTCTACGACAGGCGGCACCGTAGCCACCCAATCGCCAAGCTGCCGCGCGCTCGCCAAATGCAGAATCAACGGGTGATCAGTCGGCCGTCCTTTGAGCGCGAAAACTTTGGCGAGCGCACGCGGATTACGCGCATCGGCACCGAGGCCGTAAACGGTCTCGGTCGGAAAAGCGACCAGCTCGCCGGCCCGCAAAGCAGCCACGGCAGAGTCGATGTCTGGCGCGCCAGCGCCCGATTGCTCGATCATCGGCGCAATTTTACCCGAGCGCCGCATGACGCACGGCAAACTCTTGCGCGAGTGCCGCGATACTGAGGGGCGCAGAGCCCTCGGCCTTGTTGTTGACGATCACCATGGTCTCGCGACCCCGGGCGCCGGCTGCTGTCAGCAAATCGACGATCCGCTGCCGCGCCGCGTGATCAGGATCGACCAAGCGATCAAAGGGGGCATAAGCAGCCTTGGCCTCTTGATAACCGCGACCCGGAGCTAGCAACCAACGAATCACCAGCGGCCCCTTCGCCCCAAGGTCGGCGCCCTGCTCATCAACCGGCGGCATCCGTGGATGGGCTGCGTGTGCGTGCACCGCAGCCACTTCGGCGAGCAGCGCGTGATAATCGGCACCGAGCATGGCCGCATCCCGCCACTCGATGGCGTAGGTCACGTCACTCGGCAACGCAACGAGGAAGTCGTGCAAGCGCTCGAGCAGTTGGCTGCGATAACGCAAAACACGCTCACCGAGTGGTGAAAACTGAAACAACACCACACCGAGCGTCTCACCAAGGGTGCGCCGGGCTGGATCGATGACGTGGCGGATCGCATGATCGGCATCGAGAAAGACATCATCGACACCACTCAGATAACTCGGGCGCTGCGCCGACTTCGGCAACATCAAAGCGGCATGAGCTTTCAGCAAAAAACGAAAATCGACGCTCACGGCCTTACGCAGACGACTTAAGGTCTCAGCGGACAAAGGCCGGTAATAACTGCGATCAACACCCACAGTACGCAGCAGCGGATGTGCGGCATAAGCGGCAAGACCATCGCGCGCGAGCTTGGCTTCCTCGTAGTCACCACCGTAGACCAACCCCTGCCAACCCTGAAATGACCAGGTCGAGGTGCCGAAACGCAGTTGCGACGGTAAAGCCCGAGCGAGCGACTCAAGCTTTGGATCGATCGCAGCGGCAGCGACCCCAGCTGTTGGCCGTCCGCGCCGACGGACAGGTCCGGCTGCGGGTTCGCCAAACAAATCCGATTGCGACTCGGTCACTGAAGTCGCAGCGAGCGAGACTAGAGGGTGAGCGCGCTGCCGAAGGCGGCCTGATAACGCGCGCAAAACTCATCGCGCGTGAAGCGATGATTCTGCGTGCCGTGATGGGCAATCTTGATCGAACCCATCAAAGACGCGATACGCCCAGTCGTCTGCCAATCGAGGCCACGCTGCAAACCCAACAGCAGACCGGCGCGATAGGCATCACCGCAGCCGGTTGGATCGGCAATTTTTTCGGGTGCAACGGACGGAATCTCGTGCAGCTCTGAACCGACATGAATATGCGAACCCGCGCCCCCGCGGGTGATGATGAGCGCCTGAACCCGTGCCGCGATCTGCGCTGGTGACCAACCGGTGCGATCAACCAGCAAGCTCGCTTCGTAATCATTGACGGCAACCCAAGCGGCCTGATCGATGAGCGTACGCAGATCTTCGGGCTTCAGAAGCGTCATCGCCTGACCGGGATCGAAGATGAAAGGAATGCCGGCGGCAGCAAACTGTGCGGCATGCTCCAACATACCGACGTGACTCTCCGGAGCCACGATACCAAGTTTGATACCGGCATCCTTTGGCACCTTGTTGACGTGCGCATGATTCATCGCGCCGGGGTGAAAGGCCGTGATCTGATTGTTATCAGCATCGGTGGTGATATAGGCCTGCGCGGTGTACTCGTCTTCGAGCTGACGAATGTGATCAAGTGACAGGCCGCAATTGTGCATCCAGGCACGATAAGGACCAAAGTCGCTACCGACGGTCGCCATCACCTTGCCATCGCCACCCAACAACTTCAGGTTGTAGCCGATATTGCCAGCGCAACCGCCGAAATTACGGCGCAGCCCAGGTACCAGAAACGCCACGTTGAGCATGTGAATGCGGTCAGCCAGGATGTGATCCTTGAAGTGCCCCTCGAAGACCATGACCGTGTCATAGGCCACCGAACCACAAATGAGTGCCGTCATGTCGCGTTCTCCGAAAAGGAAAGATGATATCTAGCGATCGAGCAGCACCAGCGCCCACACGACGCCGAGCAACGCGAAAGAGGTGAAAACCGCTGCCGAGCCGATATCTTTGGCAAGCCCGGACAAGGCGTGACGCTCAAGACCAATGCGATCGACAGTTGCCTCGACCGCACTGTTGAGCAGCTCGACGATCAGCACGATGAAGAGCGGGCCGACCAGCAAAGCCCTCTCGAGCCCGTTCTCACCCAGCCACAAGCCGAGCGGAAACAACAGCACGCAGAGCGCGAGCTCTTGGCGAAACGCTGCCTCTTCGCGATAAGCGCCGAGAAACCCTTTCCAGCTGTTGCCAAAAGCGCGCAACAAGCGAATCAAGCCCTTCGGTTTAGGTCGATCTGTCTGCAATGGCGAACTCACGCGGTAGAGTTTACCGGCTTCCAAGTCAGATCGAGCTGCTTTGCAGCGCGCACGTCATCGAGACGCCGCACCGGCATGGTGTAGGGTGCGCCCTTCAAACGCGCGGCATCAGTCTCGGCTTCACCTAGGATCGCCACCATCGCTTCGACGAAGGCATCGAGAGTCTCACGGCTTTCGGTCTCGGTGGGCTCGATCAACAGGCACTCGGGCACCAACAACGGAAAATAAGTGGTTGGTGCATGAAAGCCGTAATCGAGAAGCCGCTTGGCGATATCCATCGCCGTGACGTTGAGCTCTTTGGCTTGACGCTTCATCGTGATGATGAATTCGTGACTCGCGCGGCGCTCCGGATAACCGAGATCGAAGCCCGCAGCACGCAGGCGCGCCATCACATAGTTGGCGTTGAGCGTGGCGTACTCACCTACCCGACTCATTCCTTCGCGACCGAGCATGCGCATGTAGATATAGGCACGCAGCAGCACGCCGGCATTACCCATGAATGCCGACAAACGGCCAATCGACTGCGGTCGATCGGCCTCGCTCAACCAGCGATAGCGCTCACCCTCGCGACCGACGATGGGCACCGGCAAGAACGGCTCAAGGCGTGCACTGACGCCCACTGCGCCCGCGCCTGGGCCGCCGCCGCCATGTGGCGTGGAGAAGGTCTTGTGCAGATTCATATGGATGACGTCAAAGCCCATGTCACCGGGGCGTACCTTGCCGAGAATGGCGTTGAGGTTGGCGCCGTCGTAGTACAGCAAGCCACCCGCATCGTGCACCAACTTCGCCACCTGTTCGATCTTGCGCTCGAACACGCCTAGCGTAGAGGGATTGGTGAGCATGATACCGGCGGTATTGGGTCCGACCGCTTTCGCGAGCGCCTCGAGGTCGACGTCACCCTGCGCATCTACCGGAATTTCTTTGACTACGCAGCCGCACATGGTGGCAGTGGCTGGGTTGGTACCGTGCGCAGCCTCGGGAACAATGATTTCATTACGCGCAAGATCACCGCGCGCACGATGGTAAGCGCGAATCATTGCCACACCGGCAAACTCGCCGTGGGCGCCCGCCATCGGGTTGAGCGAGACCGCTTTCATTCCGGTCACTTCCTTGAGCATTTCCTGCAACTCAAACATGCAGGAGAGGAAGCCTTGACCCTGCGATTCAGGCGCCAACGGGTGCCGTCCGAGGAACTCCGGCAGCATCGCGTATTGATTGCAAGCCTTGGGGTTGTACTTCATCGTGCACGAACCGAGCGGATAGAAATTCGTGTCGATGGAAAAGTTCAGCTGCGACAAGCGGGTGAAATGTCGCACGGCATCAAGCTCGCTCACCTCGGGCAACAGCGGACGCTCGTTACGGCGCAAACCGGCTGGTATCTGCTGCAGCACGCTCTGATCGGCGGACGCCGGCGGTTGCTGTGCGTGAGCGGCACGACCGGGACGGGAATATTCGAATATCGACTTCTCGAGTATCTGATTCATGGGGGTGTCCTCGCGGCCAGCAATCAGGCGGCACGCACGGCTTGTAACGCGAGCGACATGGAGCGCGCGTAGCGCTCGATGTCCTCGCAGGTCTTAGTTTCGGTTGCAGAGACGAGCAGCGCCGAACCGAGTTCGGGGTAATCGTTGGCAAGATCGACACCGCCCAATATCCCGCCCTGTTCTAGTTCAGCGAGCACCGCGGCAGCCGGTCGATCGAGTTGCACGACCGCCTCGTGAAAACGCGGGCCGGCAAATGCGCTGCGCACGCCTTTGATCGCCGTTAGCGCCTGCACCAACTCAGCGGTGCGCTGCATCGAGGCCTCCGCCACACGCTCCAGCCCTTGTGGTCCGAGCAGCGTCATGTAGATCGTGGCTGCGGTCATCAATAGACCCTGGTTGGTGCAGATGTTCGAGGTCGCCTTGCCGCGGCGGATGTGTTGCTCACGAGCCTGAAGCGTCAGCGTGTAGCCGTGCTTGCCATCGAGATCGACGGTACGACCGACGATGCGACCCGGCATCGATCGCACGTACTCCATGCGCGTGGTCATGAAGCCGAAATAAGGCCCACCCGAAGACAACGGCACACCGAGTGGTTGACCTTCGCCCACGCAGATATCCGCGCCCTTGGCACCCCAAAGTCCGGGCGGCTTCAAAAGCGCGAGCGAGGTCGGGTTGACGACCGCGATCACGAGCATGCCATTGGCATGCGCCCAATCGGTCAGCGCATCGACGTCTTCCAGTTGGCCAAAGAAATTCGGCTGCTGGATCACGAGCGCAGCAATGTCTTGATTGGCGAACGACTCGAGCGCCGAGAGATCAAGGCAACCGCTCTCGCGCAGATAGGGCACGGTTTCGAAGCGCAGCCCCTGATTGCCCGCCGTGCTCAAAGCCACGCGGCGATAGTTTGGGTTGACCGTCGATGGGATGATGACCCGCAAGCTCTTCGACTTGCGATGAGCGCGCACGGCCATCAGCGCCGCCTCGGCTACTGCGGAACCGCCGTCGTACAACGAGGCATTCGACACCTCCATGCCGGTCAGGCTGGAGATCATCGTCTGATATTCGTAAATGAGTTGCAGCGTACCTTGGCTGGCTTCAGCCTGATAAGGCGTATAGGCACTGTAGAACTCGCCGCGCGTGGTGATCGCCCACACGGCTGAGGGAATGTGGTGTTCGTAAGCACCCGCACCTAAAAACGACAGCGGGCGGCCATCGAGGCGCGCCCGTTCGCTCATCAAACGCCCCACTTCCATTTCCGAGAGCCCCGTCGGAATACCATCGAGACCTTGGATACGCAGACTCTGCGGAATTTCATCGAACAGCTCATCGAGCGACGCAGCGCCGATGGTCGCGAGCATCTCGCGCACGTCATCTTCGGTATGCGGAATAAAAGGCATCTTCAACCCCCCTCGGCAGCAAGCACCGCGGCGTACGCTGCAGCGTCGAGCAACCCATCGAAGCCCGCCGCATCAGCCGACTCGATGCGAATCATCCAGCCCTTGCCGTAGCAATCTTCGTTGATCGCTTCGGGGCTGGTGGCCAGATCGGCATTACTTTCGACCACAGTGCCGGTAAGCGGCGCATAAACGTCCGATGCCGCCTTGACCGACTCGACCACGGCACAGGCCGCGCCCGCCTCGAGCGCGCGGCCGGCCTCGGGCACATCAACGAACACCAGATCACCAAGCGCGTGCTGCGCATGGTCGGTGATGCCGATTTCGAGACGACCATCGGCGAGACGTCGTACCCACTCATGCGAACGGGTGTATTTGAGATCTGCTGGAACCTGACTCATGGTTGACTCCTCAAAGATTTAAAGTTCGATCAAGGCGCGGCCGTGCCGCACGAAAGGCAGCTTGACGACACGCGCCTGCAACAATTTCCCGCGGATATCCACTTGTACCGAATCGCTGGTGGCCTTGGGCACACGCGCGAAGGCGATTGAGCGCTGCAGTGTCGGCGAGAACGTGCCGCTCGTGACTTCGCCTTCGCCAATACCGGGGACCACCACCTTCTGGTGTCCGCGCAGCACGCCGCGATCCTGCAACAACAAGCCTACGAGCTTGAGCGGAGAGCCGCTCTTACGTACAGCCTCGAGCGCGGCGCGACCGATAAAGTCGCGCTCGAGCGGCTCAAACGCCACGGTCCACGCAAGGCCCGATTCGAGCGGATGATGGTCGTCGTCCATGTCGTTGCCGTAGAGATTCATACCGGCTTCCAGGCGCAAGGTGTCTCGTGCGCCGAGCCCGCAAGAGGCTGCGCCGGCCGCATTCAAGGCACGCCACAACGACTCGACTTCGGCGGCAGGCACGACGACCTCGAAGCCGTCTTCACCGGTGTAACCGGTACGCGCTACGAACCACGCACCACACTCGGTGCCAAAGAAAGGTTCGAGTCGCAGCGCACGCTCACGATCGACGGGATCTAGCAGACCGGCTACGACCTCGCGCGCCCGCGGACCCTGCACTGCCACCATCGCAAGATCGCTGCGCTCGATGATGTCCAGGGTTACACCCCAATCGGCGGCGCGGGCTCGAATCCAGTCGAGATCTTTGTCGCGGGTGCCGGCATTGACCACCAGCCGGAACCAGCTCTCGTTCATGAAGTAGACGATCAGATCGTCGATGACGCCGCCGCGCTCATTAAGCATGCAACTGTAGAGCGCCTTGCCAGCAAGGCGCAGTTTGCCAACATCGTTGGCGAGCAGGCGCGCGAGGAAGGCGCGCACGCCAGCACCACGAATATCGATGACACACATGTGCGAGACATCGAAAATGCCCGCGCTGCGACGCACCGCGTGATGCTCTTCGAGTTGCGAGCCGTAGTGCACCGGCATGTCCCAGCCGCCGAAGTCGACCATGCGCGCGCCTTGAGCGACATGCAGGTCATGCAGAGGAGTTTTGCGTCCCATTAACTAGAGCTCCCGAAGGTCGTGATCGCGCCGCAAAGCCAAAAAAAAGCGGCGACAGCCCTTACGACTGTCGCCGCCCCTCTGTCCTTGGACCTGAGAGATCAGGCTCGCGCCAGGCACGAACCGCTCCCCTTCGGTGGGTGACCCGCGGATTGAGACCGACGGATGACCGCTCTCCAGAATTCGCCTACGACCTGCCGTTCTTTTGCCTGAGCGTTTCCGGGCGGAAACTTGCGCCTTCGGCGCTCGGCAGCCGGCCGCGAACGGCATGGTGACGAGTCTCTCCGGCAAGGTCGGGTAACGCGAACCGCTTCATCATAGCAGCCCGCGCGGCGAACCGGCGTCTGACTTAAACTCTAACGACGCTTGCCAGCCGGAGCCCGACGGATATGACCCCGAGTGAGACCCCCCGCCTCTTTGGCCTTGGCCGCCCAATCCAGCGGGCGTGCTGCCTCGCTCTTAGCCTGCTGCTCGCCTCGGCCGCTGCCGTGGCATCGACCCCAGAGCCCCACCCGAGCAACACGGCGCAGACAGAAGCGCTGTACGAACTCTTCGAGCGGACCTGGCAGGCCGAGCTCATCGACAACCCGGAAATGGCGAGTTATCTCGGCGACCGGCGTTACAACGATCGCTGGACCGACCTGTCGCCGCAAGCGATCGCAGCACGTGACGCCGCCAACCGCGCAACGCTCGCCGCCTTGCAACGCATTCCGCGCGATTCCCTGCCACCGGCCGCCCAACTCGACTACGACCTTTTCGCTCGCGAGTATCAACAGCGACTCGCGGCAGCACCGTTCAAACCATGGCTTTACCGGATCGACCACCAGGGCGGTATTCAGACGCTGGCCGAATTCGCCGAGATTCTGTCGTTCCGTAGCGTCAAAGATTACGAGGACTGGATCGCAAGGCTCAACGCGGTCGGTCAGCTCGTCGACCAGCACATCGCCCTGCTCGATCTGGCAGTGGCCGAGCAACGCACCCAGCCGCGGGTCATCATGCAGCGCATTCCGGCGCAGCTTGCACTGCTCAATGTCAGCGATGCGACTCAAAGTGCCTTTTTCGCGCCCTTCGAGCGCTTTCCGGAAAACTTCGACGCAGCGAGCCGAACACGGCTGCGCGCTCAAGGTATCGCCGCCATCGAAACGAGCGTTTTGCCGGCCTATCGTCGCCTGACGGATGCTTTCGAGCAGCGCTATCTTCCAGCCACCCGCAATTCCATCGGCATCGACGCCACACCCGAGGGTTCGGCCTTTTATCGCGAGCGGATCGCTTACCACACGACCAGTGCCGAGCTTACCGCAGAGGATATCCACGAGATTGGTCTCGCAGAGGTCGCCCGCATTCGCAGCGAAATGCTCACGATCAAGGAGCGCGTTGGCTTTGGCGGCTCGCTGCAGGAATTCTTCGTGTTTCTGCGCACGGATCCGCAGTTCTACTATCGGACCTCACAAGAGCTCTTCGAAGCTTACCTCGCGATCTCCAAGCGACTCGACCCGGGGCTCGTGAGGCTGTTTGGCAAGCTGCCACGTACACCGTATGGCGTACGTGCGATTCCAAGCTCGAGCGCCCCCAACACCACCACGGCGTACTATCAGCCGCCTGCTGCCGATGGCACCCGCGCCGGCTACTACTACGTCAACCTCTATCGGCCCGAGGTTCGCCCGAAGTACGAAATGGAAGTGCTCTCGATTCACGAGGCCGTGCCCGGGCATCACCTGCAGATCGCGCTCGCCATGGAACAAGCCACCATGCCGCAGTTTCGTCGCAACGCCGGCTACACCGCCTACGTCGAGGGCTGGGCGCTCTACTCTGAGAGCCTCGGCGAGGAACTCGGCATGTATCAGGACCCGTACTCCAAGTTCGGCCAGCTGACTTATGACATGTGGCGCGCCGTCAGGTTGGTGGTCGACACGGGCATGCATGCCAAAGGCTGGAGTCGCGAGCAGGCGATTGAGTTTTTCAAAGATAACGCCGCCAAGACCGAAGCAGACATCATCAACGAGATCGATCGATATATCGCCTGGCCCGGACAGGCGTTGGCCTACAAGATCGGTCAATTACGCATCCAGCAACTGCGGCGCGAAGCCGAAGATCGTCACGGCGAGCGTTTCGACGTGCGACGCTTCCATGACGAACTGCTGGCGAGCGGTGCCGTCCCACTTGATATTCTCGAGCAACGCATGCGCGAATGGATCGCGAGGACGGCCCCATGATCAAACGTCGTAACAGCATCGCAACCGTCGTCGGCGGTGTACGCGTCGGTGGCAATGCCCCGATCGTCGTGCAGTCGATGACCAACACCGACACCGCCGACATCGACTCGACGACCGCGCAGGTGATCGCGCTCGCGCGTGCGGGCTCTGAGCTCGTACGGGTCACCGTCAACACCGACGAAGCCGCAGCAGCCGTGCCGCACATCCGCGACCGCCTTGCGCAACGCGGCGTCAACGTGCCCTTGATCGGCGATTTCCACTTCAATGGTCACAAGCTGCTGAAGGCTCATCCGGCCTGTGCCGAGGCTCTCGCCAAATACCGCATCAACCCCGGCAATGTGGGCCGTGGCAGCAAGCGCGACCCGCAATTCGCCGAGATGATCGAAATCGCCTGCCAACATCGTAAACCGGTGCGCATCGGTGTGAACTGGGGCAGCCTCGACCCCGAACTGTTGACGCGCATGATGGATGACAACAATGCAGCGGCCACACCGCGTAGCGCCAACGAGGTGATGCGTGCTGCGGTGGTGGAATCATGCCTGCAGAGCGCCGCTCGGGCCGAAGAGCTCGGTCAACCGCATGAGTCCATCGTGCTGTCGGCCAAAGTCAGCGGTGTACAGGATCTGATCGCGATTTACAGTGAGCTCGCGGCGCGCTGCGACTACCCGCTGCATGTCGGCTTGACCGAGGCTGGCATGGGCAGCAAAGGCATTGTCGCTTCAACCGCCGGGATCGGCGTGCTGCTGCAGCAGGGTATCGGCGACACCATTCGAGTATCACTGACACCAGATCCGGGTGGCGATCGCACCCAGGAAGTGATCGTTGCGCAAGAGATCCTGCAGACCATGGGATTGCGTTCGTTCGTGCCAATGGTCATCGCTTGCCCCGGCTGTGGTCGCACCACCAGCACCTACTTCCAGCAGTTGGCTCAGGATATTCAATCGCACATCCGCCACCGGATGCCGGAGTGGCGCAAGCAATACGTCGGCGTCGAGGAAATGAACGTCGCCGTCATGGGCTGTGTCGTCAACGGCCCAGGCGAGAGTAAGCACGCCAACATCGGCATCAGCTTGCCCGGCACGGGTGAGCGACCGGTCGCACCGGTATACGAGGACGGCGAGAAAACCGTAACGCTGAAGGGCGAACATATCGCCGAAGAATTCCAGCAACTGGTCGAGAATTATGTGGCGCGCAAGTTCGCGCGTCGCGAACCAGCAGGAGCCTTGCCAACATGACGCTGACCGAAAAAAAATGCCTGCCCTGCGAGGGCGGCGTGCCGCCTTTGGCGCAGAGCGAATGCGAGAGTCTGCTCAAAGAACTCGACCCGGCATGGCGGCTCTCACCGGATGGGCGTGAACTGCAACGCGAATGCAGCTTCAAAGATTTTTACCGCACCATGAGCTTCGTCAATGCGCTCGCCCATGTGGCCAACAGCGAGGATCATCATCCGGACCTCGCGATCGGCTACAACTACTGCCGCATTCGCTATTCAACCCATGCCGTCGGCGGGCTGACCGAAAACGACTTCATTTGCGCCGCAAAGATTGATCGGCTCGGCTGACCGGCCAGCCGCCCAAAAAGTCAGCCACTGAAAAAGTCGGCTATCGATAACTCAGCGGCTGCGAGCGTACCGCGGCATGCTGCCCGCAAGCCCCAAGGCCCGGTTGGCGAAGAGAGTACGGAGCAATTCATTCTGCCCGACATAACCCAGCGCGCGCTCGGCGAGCGGGCCAAAGGGCTCGGCACCGAAGGCCAACCAGCGATTGATGCCATCCATAGCAAAACTCATGAGTTCATTTTCGCTGCGCCGCCAACGCTGATAGCGCCGCAAACTACCTAGTGCGCCCAGCGACTCGCGCGCCCCGCGTGCTTCTTCCAACACTTCGACCAACGTCGCCGCATCCTGCAGCCCAAGGTTGACGCCTTGTCCAGCGAGCGGATGAATGATGTGCGCCGCATCGCCGATCAAGGCGCACCGCTCGCGGACATACTCGCGGGCCGTGATTCGTCGCAACGCGAAACTGCGTCGCTCGCTGACCAACGACAAGGAACCGAGTACGGCGTCGCTCGCCGACGTGACCTCACGTTCGAATTCGTTCGTCGGGGCTTCGAGCAGAGCTCGTGCACGCTCCTCGGGCAACGACCAGACGAGCGACACCAGCCCACTTGCAAGCGGCAGCAAGGCCAGAGTGCCGTGCCCGAGAAAGCGCTGCCATGCGGTGCTCTCGTGCGCCCGTTCAGGAGCAAGGTTGGCGACGATGGCGAGCTGTCCGTAAGCCTGTGCCACCTGAGCGAGACCTGCCGCCTCGCGGACCTGTGAGCGCGCACCATCGGCGCCGACCACGAGTGCGGCGCTAAACGTGCCGGAGGCGCTCGTAAGTTGCGCACTCTCGGCTGCGAACTCGAGATGCTGCAGTGGCTCACCCAGTAACACACCGCCGCGCTCTTCGAAGACTTGTAAGGCTGCGCGCTGCAAAGCACCGTTGCCAACGATGTGTCCGAGGTTGGGCTCAGCGAGTTCGGCAGCATCGAAAGTCAATGAACCCGCCCCGCGTGGCGGGTTTGCGGCGGGCCACACGTGCATCCGCTCGTACGGCGACAAGACGGCCTCGTGCGCCGTCAACTGCGGCCAGACTCCAGCGTGCCGCAGGATATTCTCACTGGCCCGCGACAGGGCAAAAGCGCGTAGATCCAGCGGATCGGTGAAATCGGTGGCGGCATCTGCTGCCGGCCAAGCGCGTTGCGGCAGTTCACGCTCGAACAGGGCTACACGCAGCGGCGCGAGCGTGCTCGCCTGCAACAACAGCGCGCCAAGAGCAGCGCCGACCGGCCCACCGCCAACGATAGCCACGTCGAACTCACAGTTCGACTCGCGCGCTCCCGAGCTCACAACGGCAGACCTCGGGCCAAGCGGGGCGTGCGACCGGCAAAACCAAAACTCAAGCGCGACATCGCCTGTTTGGCCGTCGGTGACAAATCAAAAAGCAGCAGCCCGAGATCACGGAGTGCCGGCACACCGAGCCGCGAGTCGGCAAACAGTTTGACGAGCCCATCAGTGAAATGTATGACCCCGCTGCGATCGCGCTCGCGCCGGGTCGCGAACTCGGCGAGCACACCCGTCGCGCCCGGGTCAGACCCGGCACCTCGCAACACTTCGGCGAGTGTTGCAGCATCGCGTAACCCCAAGTTGAAGCCCTGCCCAGCGACGGGATGCAAGGCCTGCGCTGCATTACCGATCAACACGCAACGCGGCGCTGTGATCGCCGTCGCACGCGACAGACAAAGGGGATATGCCTGACGTTTTCCGACCCGTTGGAACTCACCGGCACGCCAACCAAAGGCCTGCTGCAGAGCGGCGAGATACTCGGCGTCGCTCATCGCGAGCACTTCTGCTGCGCGCTCGGGGGACAAGGTCCACACCACGCCGTAATGCCCATCGAAGAGCGGCAGTACGGCGAACGGCCCTGTCGGCGTGAAGCGCTCGTAGGCAATGCCGGCTGCGGCACGACTGGCTGCGACATGTGCCACCACTGCAACCTGGCCATAATCTTCGAGCTCTGCCGGCAGACCTGCCGCCTGCCGCACCAAAGATTGCGCACCATCGGCCGCAACCACAAGCTTGGCGCGAAGTGGCAAACCATTAGGCTCGGTGTGCAACAACACCGCTTGCTCATCGATGGACACGGCCGTGCAACGGGCTGGCATACGCAACTCGAGGTCAGCGCAATTGAGTAGCGCCGCATGCAACGCACGACCCATGACGCGATTGGTAATTACATAACCAAAGGCGTCGATATCGTGCTCCTCGGCCCGCAACCGCGCGAAACCGTAACGACCGGCATCCGAAACATGGATCTCGCGAATCGCTGCCGCCTGCGGTGCAAGCTCGCGCCACAGACCCAGCGCCTCGAAAACCCGCCGCGTACCATTGCCGAGTGCGGTCGTTCGATCGTCGAAGCTCGGCTGGGCAGTTGCCCCCGCCGCCACGCTCTCGATCAGTGCAACGCGCAGGCCTAGCGGTCGTAACGCCAACGCCAAACTCGCGCCAACCAAACCGCCACCGACGATGGCGACGTCGACTTCGCTCACGTCAGTCATGCCGTAGCCATCAAAGCTTCGATATCGGCGACCTGCTTGGGTACGCCCTCGGTCAGCACTTCACAACCGCTGCGCGTCACGAGTACATCGTCTTCGATACGGATGCCGATGTTGCGAAACTCAGCGGGAACACCTCGGGTACCGGGCGCGATGTAAAGACCCGGTTCGATCGTCAACACCATGCCAGGCTCGAGCACGCGCCATTGATCACCGATCTTGTAATCGCCGACATCGTGTACATCCATGCCGAGCCAATGCCCAGTGCGATGCATGTAGAACTTGCGATAGGACTCTGATTTGATCAACGCGGGCACGCGACCCTTGAGCAAACCGAGGCGCACCATACCACTCGTCAACACCTGTACCGCAACCTCGTGCGGTCGGTTCCAGTCGTTGCCCGGTTTGACCGCATCGATCGCCGCGAGATTGGCCTCGAGCACCACTTCGTACACGGCACGCTGCGCCGCGCTGAAGCGCCCGTTGACCGGGAAAGTGCGGGTGATATCCGAGGCGTAGTTTTGATACTCGCAGCCGGCGTCGATCAGCAGCAAATCGCCATCCTGCAGCAGAGATTCATTCTCGTGGTAATGCAGGATGCAACCGTTGGCACCACCACCGACGATAGGCAGATAGGAGATGTCAGCGCGGGCCAGATTGAATTCGTGACGAATCTCGGCCTCGACCTCGTACTCGAAGCGACCGGGGCGGCAGTAGCGCATCGCCCGACAGTGGGCGCGAGCCGCGATGGCCGCTGCAGCGCGCATCCGCTCGATCTCGGCACGACTCTTGAAGAGTCGCATCTCGTTGAGCACATGTTCCAAGGCGACCATCTCGTACGGCGCGTGTCGACCCTGCTTAGCAAGAGCGCGCAAACCGTTAACCCAACCGACGACCCGTTGATCGAAATCTCGGTCATGTCCGACCGAGTAGTACACCTTGGCACGACCCTCGAGCAAACCCGGCAGAATCTCGTCGATGTCGCCAATCGGAAAGGCATCATCGGCGCCGTAATCACGCCGGGCACCCACCGGTCCGCTGCGTCGACCGTCCCAGGTTTCACGCAATGGGTCGCGATCACGCACGAACAGTAGATACTCGCCAGCGGGCCGGCCGGGCACGATCACAGCCACAGCCAGAGGCTCGGGAAACCCGGTGAGATAATGGAAGTTGCTGTCTTGCCGGTAGGCGTACTCAACGTCGTTGTTACGCACCCGCACCGGCGCTGCGGGAATGACCGCGATGGCATCGCGGCCCATCGCCTTGATGAGCTGACGGCGACGCCGCGCGTATTCGTCCCGTCCGATCGGGCCCGGCAACTGAGTGGGCGTGCTCTTTGAGGCGGCAGCCGACATGTCAGTGCAGTGATACCGGGCCGTCCGGCGTCTCGTCGCTGCGGCTACGACGAAATGCGGCCAACTCGTCGAACAGCAATTGGACGCCGACGCGCACGAACTCGACGAGTTCGGCATAGGCCTGCTCGTTGTCTTCCAGCGACTGATCGTCATCGACACCGATCTGGGTCATGGCCCCGAGGTCACGTACGATCTCGCCGACCTCGGCCGGCAAAGCGTCGATCTCGGGGATGGGACTGGAACCCAGGCCGTACAAAAACCCCTGGCACCATTGGCCGAGGGCAGCGGCACGCTCACTCATGGCGCGCTCGTCTTCCGGCAGCATCAATTGAAAATCGAGCTGACCATTCTCGAGCACGTGCCGCGTCCACTCGTAGAGTGCAAGCAGCGGCGTCTCAGCCTCACCAGCCGTACCCTCGGGAAAAATCTCGCGAAACCAGTCCTGCAAGGAGATCGTACCGGCCGCGACCAAAGCACCGGTCAAGGTGCCGTGCGCCTCGGACAAGTCGGTCAAGGCGCGCGATGCCGCCAGCTCGAGTTCGATTTCTCGATAGTTGGGAATGGTCATGCCGCAATTATGCCCGTGCCAGTGACTGCCCGCTAAATCGGCGAGCGGTAATTGATCGGCCGGCGAACCGGCCTATAATTTTGCCATGAGCACCCTGCAACCGACCGACAAGCCTGCCCTCGAGGCGGAATTCAAACGTCTCGAAAAGCAGCTCGACGAACTGCTCGTCACCTTGGGTGCATTGCGCGAAGAAAACCGCGCCCTGCGCCAGCGACAGGAAAGCCTGTCGAACGAGCGGGCGAACCTGCTGCAAAAGAACGAACAGGCACGAACGCGTGTCGAGGCCATGATCGGCCGACTCAAAACACTGGAGCACGGCGCATGAGCAGCTCGGAAAAAGATACCGCGCGTATCAGTGTCCGCATTCTCGAGAAGGAATATCTCGTTGCCTGCCCGATGGAAGAGCGTTCTGCGTTGCTCGACTCGGCCGAATTCCTCAACGGCAGAATGCGCGAGATCCGCGACACCGGCAAAATCGTCGGTCATGATCGCATTGCCGTCATCGCTGCGCTGAACCTCGCCAACGAATTGCTCAAGCTGCAAGAGCAGACTCGCCGCAGCGAAGGCGAGGTCAGCGGCAAACTGCGTGTGCTGCGTGAACGCATCGACGGCGCACTCGAGCGCGACCGCCAACTCGAACTCTAAAGTCGATTCTGGTGTAAAGTTAGATTGCGTCGCCTGCGGTGTTCGACAGTGGATCGGGTTACTTCTCGACCTTAAGTTTGAACGCCCCGGGGCATCAGGACTTGCTGCCAGAATTGTGCATGTCCGTCTTGAACGGAAAGCCTTACCTGGCGTAGTCCGCCCCACTTGTTGCTCTGTGTCGAGAGCAACGGTTCGCACCGGCACCGGCGGGTGACGTCTTTATTCCCCACCCGGGAGCATTCGACTTGAGCCACGGGGCGCAGGCCACCGACCGACGACTGCTACGACGTGAACTGCGACGCGAACGCGCCGCACTACCGGCAGCGACCCGGCGCATCGCGGCTCAAAAAGTCGCTCGGCATTTGGCCGCACGCGGCTGGCTGCGACCCGGCAAGCGCATTGCATTCTATTGCGCGAGCGGCGCCGAACTCAGCCTCGATGCGGCGCTGCGCATCGCGCAGATTCACGGTTGCCAGCTGTTTTTTCCTCGCATCATCCACAGTCGCAACGCGCTCATGACCTTCTCGCCGCTGACCGGCAGCACTCGCAAAAATCGCTACGGTATCGACGAACCGTTGACCCGCAAACGTCAGCACGCCACTCGGCTCGATCTCATTTTATTGCCGTTACTCGGCTTCGATCGGCGCGGCACCCGTCTAGGCAGTGGCGCGGGTTACTACGACCGCGCCCTCGCCTATCGATTGCAGGGCAAAGCCTCGCGCGGTGCACGCCTGATCGGCGTTGCGTTTGCTTGCCAAGAACGCACACACATCTCTGCCACGTCTCACGACGTACCACTCGATGGCATCGTGACCCCCGATGGCATTCGCCTCTTCAGCGGAGAAATTACATGAAGTATTGGCTCATGAAGTCTGAACCATCAACCTTCAGCATCGACGATCTGGCCAAGGCGCCGAAGCAAACCACCTGCTGGGATGGCGTGCGCAACTATCAGGTGCGCAACATGATGCGGGACGAGATGAGCGTGGGTGATCTTGCCTTCATGTATCACTCGAGTTGCGAGCAACCCGGCATCGCGGGCGTCATCGAAGTGGTCAAGCGCGGCTACCCCGACGCCACCGCCTTCGACTCCAAGCATGATCATTACGACGCGGCATCGAAGCCGGATACGCCGCGCTGGTACATGGTCGATGTGCGCTTAAAGCAGCGTTTTTCTCGAGTGATTTCGCTAGATGAACTGCGCCGTCACGCTGCCAAGCAACTGCACGAGATGCAGATTCTTAAACGCGGCAATCGACTTTCCATCACACCGATCACGGCAACCGAATGGAAGTTCATCAACTCACTCGTGTGATCGTGCCAGGAAGCGGGATGACCACACTGCAAGATAAGCAAGACCCTCTTGCTTGTTTTTTACATTCGCGTGTATATACTCACCCTCGGACTAACCCGTAACTGGAGAAATCAAATGGCTAAGGCCAAAAAGAAAGCTAAAGCGAAGGTGAAGACGAAAGCCAAAGCTAAGGCTAAGAAGAAGGTCGCCAAGAAGAAGTAATTCTTCTTTGAAGACAAAGAGGATGCCCGCGAAAGCGGGCATCTTCGTTTCTGCCCGAGGAAAATCGTGAATTCGACTAACGCCAAACAAGCTGCCGCACTCGCCGCGCTGCAATATCTCGAAGAAGGCATGATCCTGGGTGTCGGCACAGGCTCGACGGTCAATCACTTCATCGCAGCACTCGCACCCTGGCGTGATCGCTTGCGCGGCGCGGTCTCAAGCTCAGTGGCTTCGACCCGGTTGCTTGAGGAAGTCGGCATCGAAGTGCTCGATCTCAATCGCACCGGTGATCTCGAACTCTACGTCGATGGCGCCGATGAAGCCGATTCACACCGTCGTCTGATCAAGGGTGGTGGTGCCGCACTGACCCGCGAAAAAATTATTGCGGCCGCGTCGCGTCGCTTCGTCTGCATTGCCGATGACAGCAAGCTCGTCGATGTGCTTGGAAAGTTTCCGCTGCCCGTGGAAGTGGTTCCGATGGCACGCTCGTATGTCGCTCGCCAGCTCGTCAAGCTTGGCGGTCAACCGCTGTGGCGCGAGAACTGTGTCACCGACAATGGCAACCAGATTCTCGATGTGCATGGCTTGCAGATACTCGATCCGCCAACGCTCGAAACGGCCATCAACGGCATCGCGGGCGTGGTCACCGTCGGGCTGTTCGCCGCGCGGCGCGCCGACGTACTGCTCATCGGCAGCGCTTCAGGAGTACGTGTCATCAAGTGATAAGCACAAACGCGGTACCCGAAGACGGAATGCCCGAAAATGAAAAGGCCCGCTGTTGCGGGCCTTCTCTTTTCTGGCTGGGGGACTAGGATTCGAACCTAGGTAAACGGAGTCAGAGTCCGTTGTCCTACCGCTAGACGATCCCCCAATAAACGATGGCGGCCGTGACGGCAGTCCGCAGCGCTGAAAATCAGCGCTTGGAGTACTGCGGTCCGCGTCGCGCCTTGCGACGACCGACCTTCTTGCGTTCCACTTCACGCGCGTCGCGGGTCACGAACCCAGCGGCACGCAGCGGGCTACGCAGCGTTTCATCGTACTCGATGAGGGCGCGGGTGATGCCATGGCGGATCGCGCCGGCTTGACCGGTGATCCCGCCGCCGGCGACGGTGACCTTGACGTCGAAACGACCCACCATTTCGGTCAACTCAAGCGGTTGACGAACGATCATGCGACCCGTCTCACGACCGAAAAACGACTCGATCGGACGGTCGTTGATGATGATCTTGCCGGTACCGGGCTTCAGATGAACCCGAGCGGTGGAGGTCTTGCGGCGGCCAGTGCCGTAATTGGTGGCGGGCATTCGATGATTCCTGTCAGACGTTCAGGGGCTTGGGCTGTTGTGCCGTGTGCGGATGCTGGTTACCCGCGAACACGTGCAGCTTGCGGTACATGCTACGGCCGAGAGTGGTCTTCGGCAGCATGCCTTTGACGGCAAACTGAATCACACGTTCCGGGTGCTCTTTGAGCAGCTTTTCAAGGGCGATCGACTTGATGCCGCCGATAGCACCCGTGTGGTGGTAATAGATCTTGTCGGTCATCTTGGCGCCGGTCACACGCACCTGCTCGGCGTTCACCACCACGATATGGTCGCCCATGTCGACGTGCGGGCTGTAATCAGCCTTGTGCTTGCCCTTAAGGCGCAGCGCGATCTGCGAGGCGAGCCGGCCGAGCGTCTTGCCGGCGGCGTCGACGACGAACCAGTCGCCACGAACGGTGGCGGGCTTTGCGAATACAGTGCTCATGTTCCTAAGGTCTCCACCCGTAGCGGGCTACCCCTGATCTTGAGGGGGGTGCCACGAGTCCCGAAAAAGGGCGGGGAGTTTACTGAACCTGGGCGAGCTTTGCAAAACCCCGAGCGCAGGCCACCGTCTGGACTGCCAGCGGCTGGCCAGTGCTATATACAAGAATCATCCGACCGGTACTAAAGTTGCGCCGATTCGGGCCGTAACAACCACTGAAATGGAACACACCATGAACACCCCCCTCGACCACCTGCTGACCACCCTCGATCGGGCGCTGCGCTCGGTTTGGGCAACCCCGGTTGCCGCACGACCGATGCCGCAACCGCAGGCACCGGGTAGCGACAGCGAACTGAGCGCCGAGCAAAAGCGTCACGCCGCAAGTTTGATGAGGGTGAACCACGCAGGCGAGATTGCCGCCCAAGCGCTCTACCACGGGCAAGCCGCCTTCGCCCGCCGCCCCGAAGTCAAAACCATGCTCGAGCAAGCAGCGCGCGAAGAGGCTGACCACCTTGCCTGGTGCGAACAGCGCCTGCGTGAACTCGGCTCGCGCCCGAGCCTGCTGGGTCCGCTGTGGTACGCCGGCTCGTTCGCCATCGGCGCCGCCGCAGCTCTGGCTGGTGATCGCGTCAGCCTCGGTTTCGTCAGCGAAACCGAGCGCCAAGTCGAAGGTCATATCGACTCGCACCTCGAGCGCCTGCCTGCAGCAGATACAAAGAGCCGCGCCGTCCTCGAAGTGATGCGCGCCGACGAGATTGCCCACGGCGCCCAAGCTCGCGAGGCCGGTGGCGTTGAACTGCCGACCGCGGCGCGCGCCGCCATGCAAGCCACATCAAAAGTGATGACCCAAACCAGTTACTGGCTCTAGCGAGCAGAGCCACCACCCGCAGTACGGAGACCACCATGATCAACCACAAGCCCACTGCACCGACCTCAGGCATGCGTCCTTTGGCCAGCCCGCAGCGTCCGCTCGGCCCGCCGCCGAAGCCCGCCGCGCAGCAGCCCAAAGCGCCGGTCTCACCGATGCAGCGCTTCGTGGACCTTGGGGTCAAGCGTCAAGTCGCCTCGCGAACAGTGCTAGTGCGCGGTGGCGAGCCACCCGACGTGCTCTTTCTGGTCGTGTCGGGCTCGGTTGAGGTGGTGATCGAAGACGACCAAGGAAAGCAGATGATGCTCGTCTATCTCGGCAAGGGTGAATTCTTTGGCACCATGGTATCGCTCGGCACCGAACCTGGACGCAGCATGTTCGTGCGTGCCCGCGGTCGCGCCGAGATCGCCGAGATGCGCTACAGCCGCTTTCAGCAATTGGCCTCGGAGCAGCCGCTGCTCGCCCTAGAGCTCGCCGCTCAATTGGCCGAACGACTCGAACAAGCGACCCGCAAGCTGCGTGATCTCGCCTTCGTCAACGTCACCGGCCGTATCGAGCGCAGCCTGCGAGAACTCTGCGCAGAACCCGAGGCAATGACCCATCCCGACGGCATGCAGATCCGTGTTTCGCGTCAAGAGATCGCCCGACTGGTCGGCTGCTCGCGCGAGATGGCCGGCCGGGTTTTGAAGTCACTCGAGAATGATGGCGTACTGCGTGCTACGGGCAAGACGATCGTCATGCTGGGCTTCAGGCCCGCACCCAGTCATCAACGGGTGGCGGCAATCGCCGAGCGCATGGTGCGCAGCGTCGCAGCATAATCGGCACTGCCAAAGATCGCCGAACCGGCAACGAAGGTATCGGCGCCCGCCGCAGCTACGCTTGCGATGTTGTCGACCTTGATGCCGCCGTCGACCTCGAGACGAATCTCGCGCCCGGTGGCCGCGATACGCTCGCGCACTCGGCGGATTTTCTCGAGCGTCGCCGGAATGAAAGCTTGGCCACCAAAGCCCGGGTTCACCGACATCAACAGCACGAAGTCGATCTGCTCGAGGGTGTGATCGAGACAACTGAGCGGTGTGGCCGGGTTCAGCACTAACCCAGCTCGACAACCGCGGTCGCGAATCAGGGCGATGCTGCGATCGACGTGATCGCTCGCTTCCGGGTGAAAGCTGATCCAGCTCGCTCCAGCCCGTGCGAAATCCTCGATCAGGCGATCCACGGGTCGTACCATCAAGTGCACGTCGATCGGCGCGCTGATGCCGTGCTTGCGCAATGCCTCGCACACCAGGGGGCCCACGGTCAGATTCGGCACGTAGTGATTGTCCATGACATCGAAGTGGATGAGATCAGCGCCGGCGGCAAGCACTGCGTTGACCTCATCACCGAGGCGGGCGAAATCCGCCGACAGTATCGACGGCGCGATCCACGGCGTTAACGGGGCTGCACTCATGGGTTGATTCCTCGGCTTTCGCGAATGACGTTCCAGGCTTCGATGATCTGTTGGGTGCGTTGCTGCGCATGCGCGAGCATCGACTCTGGCAAACCATTGGCCTGCAGTTTGTCCGGGTGATTGCGCGACAGCTGTCGGCGATAAACTTTGGTGAGCTCGGCAGGGCCCACTTTCGACGAGACGCCGAGTACTTCGTACGCTTCCTGCAGCGACATGCGCCCGCCGGTCGGCGCGCCTCGGTGAGTACCACCAGCGGCGCGACGCTGCTCGTTCGACCCACGATTTGAACCCCGCGGGCGTGCGCTCGACTGCGGCTGTTCACGCTCGGTACGTGACTCGCCCGAACCCGGTCGATTCCAATCGGCCGCTGCGCCCCGATTGCCACGCGCCTGATAACGAATACGCAGCGCCGTCTCGAGGTGCGCGAACTCGAGACCCGCGACGCCCAGCATGGCCGCCACCCGCGTTAACAGCGGACGCGCCGGACCGCGAAGATCGGAACCGCCGATCGCAGCGCGCATCTGAATCTCGAGAAAAGTGCGCAGCATGTCGGGTCGACCGGCCACCACCCGACGCAGTTGCATCACCGCTCGACTGAGATCGTAGTCCGGGTTCTTGCCTTGGTTGAAACAGCCGATCGCACGCGCTGTCTGGGGTTCATCGAGCGCAAAGTCCTGCATCACAGCGCGGGCGGCGCGAATGTCCTGCTCAGAAACGCGACCATCGGCCTTGGCGATATGACCCATAACCTCGAAAGTCGTCGCGAAGAATTGCCGCGTGACCTCGGCGGGGTTGTCGACCGAAACCCCCTCGGGCGTCTCGGCATCGGCCGCCGTATCGACTTCAAAAGGGTCACCATCTTCAACGTGGTGAAAAGAGCCGCGGGCATCGGGGGTCGAGCGGGGGGGTGTCGCTGTGCGCGCTTTGGGCGCAGGCGGCGGGGTGGGTGATGACGGCGTCGAACCGCGCTTATCGTCAATGAGATGCCCCGCGAGCACGCCGAGCGCCGCGCCTACCGGTCCGCCAACCAGCAAGCCGACCGCGCCGCCGACGAGTTTCCCACTCCACTGCATGCTGCAATACTACCAACCCCCGGCAGTCCGCCGGTAACCTGCGAGATCACGCGTGGATTCGACCGACTCCGTACACACCACAGAGCTGCGCCACTTGACCCGGCTGCACACCGGCAAAGTGCGCGACATCTACGAGGTCGACGCCGAGCACATGCTGATCGTCACCACTGACCGACTGTCCGCGTTCGATGTGGTTTTGCCCGACCCCATCCCGCACAAGGGCCGGGTGCTCACGGAAATCTCGGACTTTTGGTTTCGGCGCACCACCCACATCGTTCCCAATCAACTCTCGAAGCGCAGTCTCGATGAGTTGCCGCTCGAACCCGCCGAGCGCCAGATGCTCGAAGGCCGTGCCATCATCGTCAAACGTCTACGGGCGCTGCCGATCGAGGCCGTGGTGCGCGGCTATCTGATCGGCTCGGGTTGGAAAGACTACGAAGCGACCGGCGCCGTCTGCGGCATCGAGCTTCCCACCGGACTGCAATTGGCCGGGCGTCTGCCTGAACCCTTGTTCACGCCAGCCAGCAAAGCGCCTCTTGGGCAGCACGATGAGAACATTTCTTTGGCCGATGTCGAGGCGCTGGTGGGTGCTGAGCTTGCCGCACAAATTCGCGACACGGCGTTGGCCTTGTATCGCTACGCTGCAGCACACGCGCTCGATCGCGGCATCATCATCGCCGACACCAAATTCGAATTTGGGCTCGATGCCGACGGACGCCTGACGCTAATCGATGAAGTGCTGACGCCCGATTCATCACGGTTCTGGCCCGCTGATACCTATCGTGTTGGCAGCAGCCCACCCTCGTTCGACAAGCAGTTCGTACGAGACTATCTCGAGACCTTGAGCTGGGATAAACGCGCGCCGGGACCGAAGCTGCCCGATGAAATCATCCGCAAGACCAGCGAAAAGTATCGTGAAGCGCTGCGACGCTTGACCGCGCCGGCCTGAGGCCGACGTTAAGAGCTACTCACCGGCGATCGTGAAGTCACCGATCCAGACCGAGCCGACACGGATGCCGCCGCGGGTGTCGACGTCGCTGCCGATCGCGCGCAAATCACGATACAGCGAACGTAGATTGCCCGCGATAGTCACCTCATGGACCGGATAAGCGATTTCGCCGTTCTCGATCCAGAAGCCCGAAGCTCCGCGCGAGTAATCACCGGTGACACCGTTGACGCCCTGCCCCATCAGTTCGGTAACGAGCAGTCCGCGCCCCATGCTCTGCAATAGACTCGACTGCGAGGGCGCACCCGGACTCGGATCGACAATGAGATTATGCAAGCCACCGGCGTTGCCCGTGGTCTCGAGACCAAGTTTGCGCGCGCTGTAACTGCCGAGCAGATAACCATCAAGCACGCCGCCGTGCACGAGCTCGCGATCACGAGTCCGCACGCCCTCGCTGTCCCAGTTGCTGCTTGCCACGGCTTTGGGCAAATGAGGTCGCTCGTGCATCTCAACCCAAGCCGGAAAAATCTGCTCGCCAGCCGCACCCAACAAGAAACTCGCTTTGCGATACTGCGCGCCGCCGCGGATAGCACCAATGAAATGACCGAGAAACCCGCGAGCGACCTCCGGAGCAAAAATTACCGAGGCCTTGCCGGTCGGTAGACGACGCGCACCCAAGCGCGCAATCGCCCGCTCGCCGGCGCGACGTCCGATGCTCTCGGCCGCCTCGAGATCAGCCGGGTCGCGCGCCGAGGAATACCAATAGTCGCGCTGCATATCTTCACCGGCTTGCGCGAGCAACACGCAACTGACCGAGTGACTCGAGCCACTCTCGCCCGCTAAAAATCCGTGGCTGTTGCCATAGACGCGTACGCCACGTTGGCTGCTGACGCTCGCGCCTTCGGAGTTGGTGAGCCTTGCATCGACCTCACGACCGGCCGTTTCGCAATCGCGCGCCAGTGCTAGTGCCTCATCGGCTGACACGTCCCAGGGGAAATCAAGCTGCAGATCGGGAAACTCACGCGCCAACTGCAACGGATCGGCAAGCCCGGCACAGTCGTCAGCGGCCGTATGACGCGCGATCGCACAGGCCTTCTCGACCATGTCGAGGATAGACTGCCGCGACAAATCGCCGGTACTCGCCGAGCCTTTGCGCTGCCCGAAATAGACCGTAATGCCGAGCGCACGATCGCGTTGATACTCGACGGTTTCCACCTCGCCCAAGCGAACGGTCACGCTCAGACCTTGTTGCAGACTGGCGTCTGCTTCAGCCTGACTCGCACCTTTTTCACGCGCGAGCTGCAGCGCCGCAGAGACGACCTCCTGCAGCTCGGGAATACGTGATGCATCGACTTGTTGCGACATGAGGCAGAATTGTAGCCATGTCACGCCTGCACAGATACCCAACACCCGACCCGCAACCCATCGACGACGGCAGCGATGAACGTCCGAGTAAAAGCGCACGCAAGCGCGCGGCCCATGCCGCGCAGGCTCTCGGCGAGCGTTTGATCGGCTTGCGCGAGGCTGACCTCGTCAAATTGCCGCTACCTGAAGAACTGCTCGATGCGGTACGCGCAGCGCGACGAATTAAGGCTCACGGCGGCCTCGCCCGTCAAAAACAGTACATCGGCAAGCTGATGCGCGACCTTGACACAGTGGCCATCGAAGCGGCTCTCGAAGACTTGCGCTAGAATGGCTTGATGAAGCCGTTGGTTGGCATCGTCATGGGTTCGCGCTCCGACTGGGAGACGATGCGCTCTGCCGTCGAAACACTGGAGTCGCTCGGTGTCGCGCATGAAGTGCGCGTGGTCTCGGCGCACCGCACACCCGACCTGCTGTTCGATTACGCCGAAAATGCTGCCGCACGCGGCCTCAAGATCATCATCGCCGGTGCCGGTGGCGCAGCCCACTTACCCGGCATGCTCGCTGCAAAAACCACCTTGCCCGTCCTCGGCGTACCCGTGATGTCCAAAGCGCTCAACGGTCTCGACTCGTTGCTGTCGATCGTGCAGATGCCGGCTGGCATTCCGGTGCCGACCTTTGCCATCGGCACTGCCGGTGCAACTAACGCGGCGCTCACGGCTGCGGCCATCCTCGCTCTACAAGACAGCGCGCTCGATGCCGCGCTTAAGGCCTGGCGCGAGCGACAAACCCGCGCCGTGCTCGACAACCCCGACCCGCGATGACGGTCGGCATCGTCGGTGGCGGCCAGCTCGGGCGCATGCTGGCGCTGGCAGGCTATCCGCTCGGACTCGACTTTCTGTTCCTCGATCGCTCGCCAGACACGCCAGCGGGTCAACTGGCAGACACGCTCGTTGGAGAATTCACTGACCGCAAGCTGCTGCGCGCGCTTGCGGCCCGCAGCGAAGTGATCACCTTTGATTGGGAGAACGTCTCAGTCGAAAGTCTGCGAGCACTCGGGCGCAGCGCGCGCATCGCTCCACCACTGGCAGCGCTCGAAATGTCGCAAGACCGTGTCGCTGAAAAACGTCTTTTCGAGCGGCTCGACATTCCCACCACGCGCTACGCCGCCGTCGATACGCCAGCCAGTCTCACACGTGCACTGCAGAAAGTGGGCTTACCGGGCGTGCTGAAAACGCGCCGCTTGGGCTACGACGGTAAAGGTCAAGCCGTGGTGCGCACCCATGAAGAGGCCCTCGCAGCCTTCGAGCGCTTGCGTGATGCAGCCTTGATCTACGAAGAATTCATCGCCTTCGATTTTGAGGTATCGATCATCGCGGCGCGCAGTCAGCGCGGCGAGATTGCCGTGTACCCGCTCAATCGCAATCGCCATCGCAACGGCATCCTGCGCCTGACGCGCGCGCCCTGGGACGCACCGACGCTCGAGCGCAAGGCCACAAGCTATATCTGCAAAGTGCTACGGCACTTCAACTACAGCGGCATACTCAACATCGAGTTCTTCGTTCGTGGCGGCAAGCTCTTTGCGAACGAGACAGCGCCCCGGGTGCACAACTCGGGACACTGGACCATCGAAGGTGCCGCCACCAGTCAATTCGAAAATCATCTGCGCGCCATTCTCGATCTACCCTTGGGTGCCACCACGCCACGCGCACATGTCGCAATGATCAATCTAATCGGTGAATTGCCACCACGCGATACGGTGCTTGGGCTACACGAGGCGCATTGGCACGACTACGGCAAGACGCCACGTGAGGGCCGCAAACTCGGCCACGTCACGCTCTTGAGTTCGAGCGCCAACAAGCGCGATCAGCTCGCCCGGCGACTGTTGCGCACGATCGACCCAGCATCTGCCAAAAATCTTTGAGCGCGACTCGCGCGCAGTCGCTGTGCTTCAGCCGGTGCCGCCGACCGTCAAGCCATCGATTCGTAGCGTCGGCTGACCTACTCCAACTGGCACGCTCTGGCCTTCCTTGCCACAAGTACCGACACCCTCGTCGAGCTTGAGATCGTTGCCCACCATCGAGACCCGAGTGAGTACATCGGGTCCGTTGCCGATCAAGGTGGCGCCCTTGATGGGTGCTCCGAGCTTGCCGCCTTCGATCAGGTACGCCTCGCTAGCGGAGAACACGAATTTGCCGGATGTGATGTCAACCTGACCACCACCGAAATTGACTGCATAGATCCCGCGATCGACCGAAGCCAGAATTTCAGCCGGGTCATGCGGACCCGGACGCATATAGGTGTTGGTCATGCGCGGCAAGGTCATGTGCGCGAACGACTCGCGACGCCCGTTGCCCGTTGAGCGTACTCCCATGAGGCGTGCGTTGAGCTTGTCCTGCAAATAGCCCTTGAGGATGCCGTTCTCGATAAGCGTGGTGCACTGCGTAGGAGTGCCTTCATCATCGACGTTGAGCGAACCACGGCGCGCTGCGAGCGTGCCGTCGTCAACCACCGTGCAATAAGGCGAGGCCACCCGCTCTCCAATACGATTGCTGAAGGCCGAGGTGCCTTTGCGGTTGAAGTCCCCCTCGAGACCATGACCGATCGCTTCGTGCAGCAAGATTCCGGGCCAGCCAGCACCGAGCACCACCGTCATGGCGCCGGCCGGCGCGGGTATCGCCTCGAGATTGACCAAAGCCTGCCGCGCTGCCTCGTGACCGAGTCGTAGCGGTCGGTCATCGGCGACCAGCTCTGCCAAAGAATATCGCCCACCCATACCCGCGAAGCCGACCTCGCGTCGACCCTCATGCTCGGCGATCACCGACACGTTGAAGCGCACCAAGGGACGCACGTCGGCGACGAAAGCACCATCGCTATCGGCCAACAACACCACATCGAATGAGGATGACACCGAAGCCATCACCTGCATGATCCGTGGGTCGATACGGCGGGTCTCACGATCGACGCGCTCTAGCCAACGAACCTTGTCGTCATCGCTGAGCGAGCCGACTGGATCGATGGGTCGATAGAGATCGTGGCCGCCGCTCTGACGCAGCACCTTGCAGGTACCGGTACCGCCTTGCCTGGCGATAGCACGCGCGGCGCGAGCCGCTTCATCGAGCGTGCTCGGCGAAATCTCATCGGAGTATGCAAAACCGGTTTTCTCACCCGCCAGCGCTCGCACGCCCACACCCTGTTCAATATTGGCGCTGCCTTCTTTGACGATACCGTCTTCCAGCGACCAAGCCTCATCGCGTGAGAACTGGAAATAGACGTCTGCCGCATCGACGACATTTGCCTGCACAGTGGCAAGCGTCGCCTCAAGATGACGAGGCTCGAGACCTGCCGGCGCCAAAATCAAACGCTCGGCCAAAGAAAACGCAGTATCAGTCATCTTTTTTCTCACTCTCAGCGGCGATGGGTCAAAGCGGGGAACTCGCGACGAACCTCGGCCTGTGCGACCGGGTCCAATTCTGCCACCACCACGCCCTCACTCGCAGGCAAACGCCCAAGCACCGTCCCCCAATGGTCGACCACCATCGAGTCACCGTAGGTCGCGCGCCCACTCGGGTGGATTCCAACTTGGCCGGCCGCGACGACCGCCGCTAAGTTTTCGATCGCACGCGCGCGCAGCAAAGTCTCCCAGTGCGCCTCGCCAGTCGGCACGGTGAAAGCAGCGGGCACTGCGAACCAGACCGCACCCGCGGCGGAGAGTTCACGATAGAGCTCAGGAAAGCGAATGTCGTAACACACAGACAAACCGAGCCGCCCAACCGGCGTATCGACGACAACCGCGCGAACGCCAGGCGCGATGTGGCGCGACTCGCGATAACTCTCATCCCGTCCCGGCACGACGACATCGAAGAGGTGGATTTTGTCGTAGCGTGCCACCTGCTGCCCACGATCATCGTAGACGAACGAAGCGGCAGCCACGCGCTCCTCGCCCGGCACACGGATCGGCAAGGTACCGGCCACCACCCAGATACCGAAATCGCGCGCGGCAGCGGCAAGGCTCGACTGCATGAGGCCGTCGCCTTCGCACTCGGCGACCTGCAGCTTGTCGGCATCACGTCGGCCCATGAAGCCAACATTCTCCGGTAGCACAGCAACCTCGGCACCCGCAGCCGCGGCCTCGGCGAGCAACTCACGCGCCCGTTGCATATTGCGTTCGACCTCATCAACCGAGGTCATCTGTATGGCTGCGACCTTGTGCATCAGCTTTGTTCTACACCAACACCACGTCGTAGTGATCGATCTCGTACAACGCCTCGGTCTGCAGACGAATGGGGCGCGCCACGGCCGATTCGAGCTCGGCGAGTACGCTCGACTCTTCGCCCAACAAACGCTCGACGACATCTTGATGCGCGAGGATCAACAACTCGCGACTGGTGAATTGCCGCGCCTGACGCAGGATCTCGCGGAAGATGTCCTGACACACGGTTTCGACCGAACGGATCGAGCCGCGGCCATCACATACCGGACAGCTCTCGCACAACAAATGCTCGAGGCTTTCCCGGGTGCGCTTACGTGTCATCTCGACGAGCCCGAGCGCCGATAGTGGTGCGACCTGAGTCTGAGCGTGGTCGGCGTCGAGCGCCTGTTGGAATGCGCTCATGAGCTGCTCGCGGTGCGCCTCGTCATGCATGTCGATAAAGTCGATGATGATGATGCCACCGAGATTACGTAGCCGCAGCTGTCGCGCGATCGCCACCGAAGCCTCGAGGTTGGTACGAAAAATCGTATCTTCGAGATTGCGATGCCCCACGAAGCCACCGGTGTTGACGTCGATGGTCGTCATCGACTCAGTCTGATCGATCACGAGATAGCCGCCTGACTTCAAGGACACTTTGCGCTCGAGCGCGCGATTGATCTCTTCCTCGATGCCATGCAGATCGAATATCGGTCGCGCCCCGGCATGCAGCTCGATACGTGGACCACCAGCCGGCAAAAAATCAGCAACGAAGCGCTGTGCGCGCTCGAGCTCAAGCGGATCATCGATCAGCACCCGCTCGACACTGCGACCGAGTTCGTCGCGCAGTACGCGCAAGGCGAGCGGCAACTCTTCGTGCACGAGTTCACCAGCTGCGCTCAAAAGTGCACGTTCACGTACGTGTTGCCACAAGAGCTCGAGATAAGCGAGATCGGCAGCGAGACGCTCGCTCTGCACACCCTCAGCAGCAGTGCGAACGATGTACCCACCGGGATGCCCCTCCGCGACCAATTGCTGCATGAGACCGCGCAATCGCTCACGCTCGGACTCGTCTTCGATGCGTGACGAGACGCCGATCCCTTGCCCGCGCGGCATAAAAACAAGATAGCGTGAGGGCAGCGATACGAACGTCGTCAGCCGTGCGCCCTTGGCGCCAATCGGATCTTTGACGATTTGCACTACGAGATCGTCGCCCTGGTTGACGAGACGCCTGATGTCGATGTCCTCACCACGCGTCATGGCCGCAAGCCCGGACGGACCGCCGGACTCGGCCGAGGCTGCGACCCGCTGCGCATCGAAGCGAGCATCGGCACTCACAATGTCGTGTGCGTGCAGAAATGCGGTGCGCGCAAGACCCGCATCGACGAACGCGGCTTGCATACCCGGTAATACGCGAGTGACTCGACCCTTGTAGATATTGCCGACCAGTCCGCGACGACTTTGTCGCTCGACGAACACTTCCTGCAATACGCCCGCCTCGAGCAGAGCCGCGCGTACTTCGCGTGGCGCGACGTTGATCAGGATTTCAGAACTCATGCCCCAGCCTGCCACAGCGGCAGCCCAGCTGCGACCAATAACTCGGCCGTTTCGGCCAGCGGCAAACCCATCACCCCGGAATAACTGCCCTCGATCGCACGTACGAAAATGGCACCGTAGCCCTGAATAGCGTAGCCACCGGCCTTGTCGCGGGGTTCACCGGTTTGCCAATAGCGAGTCATCTCGGCCTCGCTGATCGCACCGAACGTTACTGCAGTGACCGACAAGCGCGTAGCCACCTGCTCGCCCACCTGCAGCGCCACCGCCGAGAACACCTGATGCTGCCGACCCGCAAGGTGCGACAACATCGACTGAAGCTCGGACAGATCACGGGGCTTGCCGAGCACCCGATCGTCGATGGCAACCGTGGTGTCGGCACCCAACACGGGCAAGGGCGTGGCTTCTTGTCGCCGCAACGCAGCGATATATCTGGCCTTGCTCTCGGCCAGACGCAAGACGTAATGCGCCGGCGACTCGTCCGGCAAACGTGACTCGTCGATATCAGCAGGCTGCACAATGTGCGGCACACCGATCTGTCGTAATAGCTCACCACGTCGCGGCGAGGCGGATGCGAGACACAACACCGGGGAAACCACAGAGCTCATGAGCAACTACCCGTCACAATGATTAGCAACCATCATTAGTCACGATGATACGGGTGTCCAAACTGCAAACTCTGTGCGCGATACAGTTGCTCGGCAAGCAGTACGCGCGCGAGGCCGTGCGGCAAGGTCAATTTGGATAACGACCAACTCTCGCTGGCGCGCTCGCGTACGACCGAAGCGTGACCATCCGGCCCGCCGATCATCAAGGCGAGATCGGGCGACTCGCCCGCTGTCTGCATGAGGCGACTCGCAAACTCTCGAGTGGTGCAAAGCTTGCCGAGCTCATCGAGCAACACGATACGCTCGCGCTCACGCAACGCGGCAATCACCCGCTCGCCCTCGCGCTGCAGGGCTGCGGCCGCACCGCGAGTGGCACTGCGCGGCGCCGCCTCGAGCGCGATCAACTCGACACGCCACGGCGGACGAATGCGTTTCAAATATTCATCGACCGCCTGATCAACCCACGCTGGCTGCCGTGACCCGACAGCAATGATGCGTATCCGCACGCGCGTGACTCCGCGGGGCGCCAGCCGATTACTTGCGTACGCTCTTGGCTCGCGGCCGCTTGGCCGTCGCAGATCGTGGCGCTTTTCGTGCTGCCGGTCGTGCTGCCGGTCGCGCCGTGGTGGGCGCCTTGAGCGGTTCCCACAATTGCTCGAGCTGATAGAACTCGCGGGTACGCGGCAGCATGACGTGCACCATCACGTCCGGCAGATCGACCAACACCCATTCGCCCTGCTCTTCGCCTTCGACGCCGAGCGGGCGGAACCCTGCAGCCTTGGACATCTGTACGACTCGATCGGCAACGGCACGCAAATGTCGATCAGAGGTGCCGCTTGCGATCACCATGTAATCGGTGACATCGCTGGCACCGCGGACATCGAGCACCCGGATATCAACCGCCTTCATATCGGCCAACGCCGCCTCGGCGACAGACAATACATCGCTCTCGGTTGAGGTGGCTTTCTTGCGCGATTTCTTCGGCGCAGCGGGCTTGCGAGCTGCGCTCGCGCGCGCCGGAACTTTACGAGGGGTTTTCATGCTGGATGCAGCGACTCCGTGGATGATCGAGGGGACCGTTTCAAAGCGGTGATTTAATGATGACGAGCATAACATCCCGTCTGCTGGATGATCCGGCGTACCGGCTCCGGTACGAGATAACAGGGGTCACCACCAGCCAGTAAAATTTCGCGCAAGGCCGTCGAGCTGATCTCGAGCTGCGTAACCGGATGAACGTAGATGCGACCCGCGCTGTGCGCGTGCAAGTCTTCGATAGCACTCGCGCGCCGCTCATTTAAAAGAGCAGCGAGCTCACCCGACTGCGGCGTGCTCCAACCGGGTCTGAGCGCCACAATGAGGTGACTCAGTTTCAGAATGTCCTGCCAGCGGTACCAACTCGGCAAGCCGGCAAAGGCGTCCATGCCGAGAATGAGGCAGAGCGGTTGCTCGCCCCGCTCGGCACGCAGTTCTTCCAGTGTGAGCACCGTGTAACTCTTGCCGGTACGTCGTACTTCGCGATCATCGACGCTGAACCCGACTTGATCTGCAACGGCCGCGCGCACCATCTGCAGACGCAGCTCGGCATCGGCCAATGGCGTTTCACGATGCGCAGGATTACCGCTAGGCAACCAGCACAATTCGCTGAATTGCACTTGCTGCAACAACTCGAATCCGGTGCGCAGATGACCGCAATGAATCGGGTCAAAATTACCGCCGAAAATGCCGAGCGGCTTCATCAGCGCAGTGGTCTCAGGCTACAGAACTCGGCACAGAGGATATGCAGCTCATCCCAAGGGTTGCCAGCCAAGCGACCCTTGATCATTCGATCGACCCGCAGTGCTCGTGATCCGAGTCGGGCGAACGGCAAACGAGCGACCCGTGGCCGCGCTCGCTCGAGCGCTGCAATCTGACTCGGCGGCATACGCGGCCCGGGACGACGCGCGGGGTCTTGTCCCTTGCGCAGCGCCCAAAGATTACGCAACTCGCGGGTAATCGACCACAACACCAGCGTCGGCTCGACACCTTCGCCGCGTAACCCAGCCAAAATGCGTAGAGCACGCTGCGCTTCACCCTGCACAACCGCTTCGCCAAGCGCGAAAACGTCATAGCGCGCACTCGGTGCCACAGCTGCCAGCACGGCAGCGGCATCGACCCGACCGGCGGGCACCAAGAGCTGCAACTTGGCGAGCTCCTGCTGGGCCGCCAATAAATTTCCCTCGACACGCGCTGCGAGCAGCGTGAGCGCATCGCCCGTGAGCTCAAGGCCAAGTCCTTGCGCACGTTGCGCAAGCCAGGACTCCAGCTGCCGCGGCCCGATTTCCCAGATCGGCAACCACACCCCACGCGACTCAAGCGCCTTGACCCAAGCGGTTGCTTGAGTCGTGCTGTCGAGGCGCGGCGTGATGACGAGCAGCAAGGTGTCATCACCCGCCATCTCGAGTAGTCGCTGTACTGCGGCACCGCCTTCTTTGCCGGCCTTGCCCGAGAAGCGCAGCTCGAGAATCTTGCGATCGCCAAACAAGGACATCGAGCCTGCGCCCGCCAAGATGTCGGTCCAGTCGCCGGCCCTCTCGGGAAAGTGCACCTCACGCTCGCTGTAACCGGCCTTGCGGGCTGCGACACGCAACGCATCGGCGGCTTCCGCCACCAACAGATCTTCGTCACCCGAGAGCAGATAAGCCGGCGCCAAACGCCCTTGGCGCAACTGGGTGTGGAATTGCTCGGCGGTCACTTTCACACCGCCGATTATCCGTCAGTAGCCGGGCGAAGGGGTGGTGCCCAGAAAAGGCCGATCGCCCGCGCACCGTCTTTCGCCCGAGCCCCCTTGCGCCCGAGATGTTATAAAGTAATATATTGTTACAAAGTAACTGTTGTTGGGATCGCCTCATGCTTCACTTGGTCTTTTTGCGTACGACAGTCGCGGCCCTCGTCGCCGCGGCCGCAACCAGCGCTGCTGCACAACAAGCGACGAGCGACATCGGCGCGACGCCATCCGCTGGCAGCTCTCTTGAGGAAGTTGTGGTTACCGCTACGCCGCTGCGCACCACCGTGCTCGAGACGGCGCAGCCCGTTTGGGTACTGAGCGGTGAGGAATTGCATCGCGAGCTTGCGACCAATCTCGGCGACACGCTCGCCAGTCGTCCGGGCTTGTCAGCGACCTCCTTCGGTCCGATCGCGAGTCGCCCCATCATCCGCGGTCAGGGCGGCTTACGCGTACAGGTTTATCAGGATATGGCCGAAGCGCTCGATGTCGCAGCGCTCTCGGAAGATCACGCCACCACAATCGACCCGATGGTGGCCGAAAGCATCGAGGTGCTACGCGGCCCAGCTTCGCTCATGTACGGCAGCGCCTCCGCAGCCGGCGCGATCAACGTTGTCACGACGCGTCTACCCATCGAACCACTCGATCGTCCCTTCGCCTTGCGCGCCGAGTTGCGCGGTGACTCAGCCAACGACGAGCGCGGCGTTGCGCTGCGCGGCGGTGGTCAACTGGGTAACGGCTGGCAATGGTCGGCCGATGCGCAGCGCAAGCGCAGCGATGATCTGCGTACTGCGATAGGTAAGCTCGAGAACACCGCGGGTGAAGCCGAAGCGGGCGCATTGGGCCTCGGTTGGCGCGGCGAGCAACTCGCCTTCGGCGTATCGCTGAGTGGCTATCGCAATAACTACGGTCTGCCCGAGGGAGCCCACGAGCACGACGGGCATGATGACGACCACCACGATCACGACGACCATGACGACCATGACGACGAGCATGATCACGGCGACGTCTTCCTCGATCTCGAACAACTAAGGGTCGATGCCGTGGGTGAGTGGCGCCCGGGAATCGGCGCCGTTGAACGAGTCACGCTGCGCTATGCGCGCAACGATTACGAGCACACGGAATGGGAGGGCGACGAGCCCGCCACGCGCTACGCGCAGATCGGCAACGAGCTGCGGCTGGCCGCCGAGTACCGCGTCAAAGAAAACGGGCGCGGCGTCATTGGTGTGCACCAACGCGACCTCGATTTCACAGCCAGCGGTGAAGAAGCCTTCCTCCCCAACTCGACAACGCGCAACCTCGGCTTGTTCGCCTTTCAAGAGCATCGTTTTGGCGCCCTGTTGCTCGAGGCCGGTGGCCGCTATGAGCGGCAACGCCTCACGAGCGCTGACGATCATGCGGACCGCTATCAAGGCGATGCCTGGAGCGGTTCAGCGGGCGCAGTCTGGAGCATGGACTCGGGCCTGCGTCTCGCCCTGCAGCTGACTGCAACGCAACGCCACCCCACCGCGACGGAGTTGTTCGCCGACGGTCCGCATCTGGCCGTGCGACGTTATGAAATCGGTAACGCCGAACTCGGCGTCGAGACGGCGCACACTGCAGATATCGGCTTGCGCTTCGTCAGTCGGAACGGTCGTGCCCGCGGTCAATTGAGCTTCTTCGTCAGTGACTACGACGATTACATCTACCCGGCACTGCTCGGCGACACTGATGGTCACGATGACCATCACGACGACCACCATGATGATCATCATGACGACCACCACGACGGTCATGAGCACGACGGCCTCGTCAAAGTCGCCTATCGCGCGACCGATGCACGCTTTCATGGCATCGAAGCCGAGTGGTCGCTTTCAGATCTCGCGCAGCTGGCCGGTGGCCGCGTTGATGCACGCTTTTTCGGCGACCATGTCCGGGCCCGCTCGGTCTCCGGTAAACCGCTACCCCTGATTCCGCCGCTACGTTTAGGCAGCGAGTTAAGCTGGCAACGGGCGGGTCTACGTCTCGGCATCGAGGCGCTATGGCACGCCGCACAAACTCGCCTCGGCGAGAACGAAACACGCACCGACGGTTATACCTTGCTGCAGTTCGATCTCTCCTATCGCCACTCGCTGGCAAATGCCGCTATGCTGTGGTTCCTGCGCGGCAGCAATCTGCTCGATGAGGATGCGCGACGTCATGCTTCACCGCTCAAAGACGTTGTCCCGTTGGCCGGAAGGGCAGCCCGCATAGGAGTGCGTCTCGAATTCTGACCGGAGAGCAACGATGTCGACAACTCACGATCTGCTTGTTGGACAGCGCGCAAAGAGCACTGAGCGAGCGAGCCTCCGCGTGACGCTGTTTACTCTGCTCACGATATCGACTCTGTCGTTCGCTACCAGGGCGGGCGCGCAGCATAACCACGAGCACGGTCACGATCATGATCACTCGGCCTCGGGTCACCTCGAAAAAGGTAAGCACGTTCATGGCCGCGTGACGCTCAACATCGCCACCGAAAATGATTTATTGCTTGCCGAGATCGATACGCCCGCCATCCACGTGCTCGGTTTTGAGAACGTGCCAAATAACGATCTGCAGAAAGATGCGCTTGCGGCCGCTAACGCCTGGCTCGCGAGCGGCCGCTCAATACTTGGCGTAGCACGCGGCGCCGCATGCCGCCTCGACAAAGTCGATTACACGCCACCCAAACTCGGTCGCGGCCACGCTGATTTCCGCGCTCGCTTCCAATATCGTTGCGCTCAACCGGCGGCGCTGGCCTGGGTCGATTTCCGTGCCCTAGACAAACTGGAGGGCGTAGAACGTGTCGAGGTCAACCTCATCACCGTCGGTGGCCAGCGACAATTGACCCTGCAAGGCAGTGAGCAGCGTATCGCGCTAAAGTAACGGCGTGATGGATCACGACCGAATGCCACTGGCCCTCGAGGCCACCGATCTGCTTTACGCCTGGCCGGGCGCTGCACCGATCATCGATATTGAACACTTCCAACTTGCGAGCGGTGAGCGAGTCTTTCTGCGCGGGCCTAGCGGCAGCGGCAAGAGCACCTTGCTCGGCTTGCTGGCGGGCGTGCTGACGCCAACCCGGGGGACCATCACCGTGCTTGGACAGGAAATCTCCAAGCTAACGCCGGCGACCCGCGATCGCTTTCGAGGTGAAAACATCGGCTTCATCTTTCAGATGTTCAACCTCATCCCTTATCTCAGCGTACTTGAGAACGTGACACTGCCGACCGTGTTCTGCCAAGCACGACGTGCCCGTATCCCCGCTGGCGATGTTGAGGGCGAGGCAAGACGGCTGCTTGCAGCACTCGGGCTCGGTGCAAGAGATATCGAAGATCGCGCCGTCACTGCGCTTTCCATTGGGCAACAACAGCGGGTCGCCGCTGCTCGGGCCCTGCTTGGCCGTCCGGGACTCATCGTCGCCGACGAACCGACCTCGGCGCTCGATCATGATTCGCGCGAAGACTTTCTCCAACTGCTGATGGGCGAATGCCAAGCTCAAGGCAGTAGCTTGCTGTTTGTCAGTCACGACACCTCGCTTGGCAGTCTGTTCGACCGGGTGATTTCCTTGAGCGACTTGAATCGAGGTCGAAAATGAACCTGCTGTCGCTGGCTATCGGCTCACTGCGCAATCGTCGTGCGACGGCCTTGCTCACGATCAGCGCGATAGCGATCAGTGTGGCGCTGCTGCTCGGCGTGGAAAAAATGCGTACTGCGGCACGCGATGGTTTCGCGAACACGGTTTCGGGTGTTGATCTCATCGTCGGTGCACGCTCAGGGCAACTCAACCTGCTCTTGTACTCGGTATTTCGCGTCGGCGATGCCACGGCAAACGTCAGTTGGGAGAGTTATCAACGAATCGCACGCCATCCCGATGTGGCCTGGACCATTCCGATTTCGCTCGGTGACTCGCATCGCGGCTTTCGCGTGATGGGCACCAACCATGATTACTTCGAACACTACCGCTTTGCCGGCGAGCAGCGCATCAGCTTCAACGCAGGCGGGCGCTTCGAAGATCTGTACGACGCTGTCATCGGCATCGACGTCGCCACGCAGCTTGGTTATGCGCTTGGCGACCCCGTCGTCATCGCCCATGGGCTGGGCAACGTCAGCTTCGCCAACCATGACGACAAACCTTTCAGAATCGTCGGCATCATCGCGCGTACCGGCACACCCATTGACCGCACCGTGCATGTCAGTCTCGAAGCTATCAGTGCCATCCACCTCGACTGGCAAAGCGGCGCCCGAGCTCTGCCAGGTGCCCGCGTCGATGCCGAACAAGCGCGCGAGCAAGATCTCACTCCCGACTCGATCACGGCCTTCATGGTCGGAATGCAAAGCAAGGTCATGACCTTCACGATGCAGCGAGCGATCAATGAATATCGGCAGGAACCACTGATGGCGATTATTCCGGGTGTGGCGCTGAGTCAACTCTGGAGTCTTGTCGGTATCGCCGACAAGGCGCTGATGATCGTCGCCGCTTTCGTCGTCTTGGCGGGTTTACTTGGCATGCTCACGGCGATCTTGACCAGTCTCAACGAGCGACGCCGCGAAATGGCCATCCTGCGCTCGGTCGGTGCGCGGCCACGACATATCTTCACGCTGTTGATCGCCGAAGCCGGCCTGCTCGCAAGCGCGGGCGTACTGGCGGGTACCACGCTCGCTTACGCACTAATGTATGCCGCCAAACCGTTGCTGGCACAGCGCTTTGGAATCTTTCTGCAACCGGGTGGTCTCACCGGGTACGATGTGGCGATATTGCTCGGCATCATCTTGGCCGCGCTGCTGATGGCGGCTCTGCCAGCATGGCGCGCCTATCGCAATACCTTGACGGATGGCTTGACCATCCGCGTCTGAAAACTTGCCTGGGATATGACCATGACGTCATCGACAAGCCTCTTTTCGCGATCACAGAAAGCACTTTTGGCATTACTCGCAGCGCTGCCGGTGCAATTCGCGGCACCCGTCGCCGAAGCCATCACGCCACCGGCCGTCGGCACACCCGCCCCCGCCAGCAAGGCTGCAGGCAAAGCCACTTCACCCGGCGCCAAACACCGCGAAATCGACTGGGACGAACTGATACCGCCCGATGCCCGCTCAAAATTCCTGGGCGGCCCGCCACCCGCGGTTCACGATTATCTCGGCGAGGGTGGTCTCGCTGCCCAGCAAGTGATGGACTTCTCAATCAACAAGGCACTGAATGGCCAGAGCGTCAAATTACCGGGCTTCATCGTACCGTTAGACATCGGCAAAGATGGGCTCGTGTCAGAGTTTTTTCTGGTGCCCTACTTCGGCGCCTGCATTCACGTACCACCGCCACCGCCAAACCAGATCGTCTACGTCAAGATGGCCAAAGGTATCGCTCTCGATTCGATCTACGAGGCCTACTGGATCAGCGGCACGATGCGTGCTGCCAACAAGAACACGCGACTCGGTGCATCGGCTTATCAACTCGATGCCACTCAAGTCGAGATCTATAAATATTGAGGTCAATGCATGCCGACCCTCTTCGAGCGCATCATCGCGCGTGAACTGCCTGCAGATATCGTGTTCCAAGACGAGCGGGTGACGGCTTTTCGCGATATCCATCCGCGCGCACCGACGCATCTTTTGATCGTGCCCAACAAGGCGATCGCCACCGCCAATGACATCGCTGACGAAGATGAAGCGCTCGTCGGGCATATGTTCACGGTAGCCCGCGATCTCGCCCGACGCGAAGGCATCGCTGAGAATGGCTATCGACTCATCATCAATTGCAACGCACACGGCGGGCAGGAGGTTTACCACCTGCACGTGCATCTCGTGGGCGGTGCACCACTTGGACCCATGCTCTCGCGGTAAATGTCATGACCACCTCATTGCGTACACTTTACCCCGCCTTCGAGGCCAACCGCAGCGGCATGCTGCAGGTCAGCGATATCCACCACATTTATTGGGAAGAGAGCGGAAATCCCGCTGGCAAGCCGGTCGTTTTTTTGCACGGCGGCCCGGGTGGTGGTACCGATCCGCGGATGCGTCGTTTCTTTGACCCGACCCGCTATCGCATCGTGCTCTTCGACCAACGCGGCTGCGGCAAAAGTACGCCCCACGCCAATCTCACTGATAACACCACCTGGGATTTGGTCGCAGACATCGAGCGGATCCGCGAACATCTTGGCATCGAATGCTGGCAGGTCTTTGGTGGCTCTTGGGGGTCGACCCTGGCGCTTGCCTATGCCGAGACTCACCCGCAGCGCGTGACCGAGCTCGTGCTACGCGGCATTTTTCTGCTGCGTCCTTGGGAGCTCGACTGGTTCTACGGCAAGGCCGATGGCGCCGGTGCACTCTACCCAGACCTTTACGAAAAATTTCTCGCACCGCTACCTGCTGCCGACCACGCCCGCATCATCCCGGCCTACTACGAACGGCTTACGAGCAGTGATGCGGCCGTACGGCGCGCAGCGGCGCGCGCCTGGTCGATCTGGGAAGGTGCAACCAGCTATCTGCGACTAGACCCCGCGTCACTAGAACGCTTTGGCGAAGACGAGTTTGCTGAAGCCTTTGCGCGCATCGAGTGTCATTATTTCGTCAATGGCGGTTTCTTTCGCTCCAGCACTCAACTACTCGATGATGTCGCCCGTATTCGTCACATACCCTGCACCATCGTGCAGGGACGCTACGATGTCGTCTGTCCAATGAAAAGCGCTTGGGATCTGCACCGAGCTTGGCCAGAAGCTGATTTGCGCATCGTCCCCGACGCCGGACACTCAGCCTTCGAGCCTGGCATTTTGAGCGAGCTCGTGGCGGCAACCGATCGCTACGCCGACTGACCTGTTGGTTGTCCGTTTGCATCGATGATGCCGCGCGACTGCAGCCAGTCGCGGGCATCGGTCGCATCTTCCGCAAACCAACGCGACGTCGAACCGAGGCGAAAACTGTAGCCCCAGGCATCCATGTCCTGCATCAAACGCTGCGCGCCGACGCCCGGTAGCTGATCTGCCCATAAGATCTGCAGATAGCAAACGGCATTTTCTTCGGCATGATCACCACCCGCATCGCGCCATAACACCGCGCGGCGCGCGGGCGACATGCAAACGAAATGGGCTGCCTCATGCAACGCGGAATGCAACGGCGTATCGCTGGCGACATGCAGCACGTTACCCGCTAGTCCCGCCTCCGGCTCTCCCCAGAAGCTGCCGGGCAGTTGAGCGCCAGCTGCCGCCCACTCGATGACGAGCCCATAGGGTTGCAACAACTCAAACAAGCGGTCGCGCAACTCAGCGCCATCGAGCAACATTGAGCTCAACGCAGACTCGCGACACGCTGCAGGATGATGCCGGCGAGTTCCGCCGCCAGCGCCTCGCGCAGTAGCTCTCGTTCGCGAGCCTTGGCGAGTGCGATGCGCTCATCGAAGCTGAAATCTCGGGTGATGCTGAGATCTTCACTGTCGACCACAACTACCCCATCACGCCACAGCGAAAAACGCACGACATAAGTCAGTTCATATTCGCGGGGTTGATTGCGAGCCGACACCGAAGCGATGCGCTCGACGAGCTCGTCACGCTCGATCCGCAGGCGTAATTCACCCGGCAAAGTACCGCGTGCGCTTGCGACCTTGCCACCTGCCTGCAATAAGGCACGGCGCATCGCCTGCGCAAAGGCACTACGCGTATCGTCGACTTCCAGAGCGACTAGGGTATCAGCAGGCAACGTCGCCCGACCCTGCAGCTGAAAGCCGCAGGCACTTACCAGCAGACAGACGACTGACAGCAGCGCCAATCTGCGCGGCATCACACCACCACGTTGACGAGCTTGCGCGGCACGACGACGATTTTCTTCGGCGGTGCATCACCGACGAATTTTTTGACCGACGGCTCACTGAGTGCTGCAGCGCGCACCGTGGCTTCATCAGCATCGGGCGGCACCGAGATCTGTCCGCGTAACTTACCGTTAACTTGCACCACAAGAATGATGACGTCCTGTAACAAAGCAGCGGCATCCGCTTGTGGCCAACGAACATCAATGATCGCCTCTTCATGACCGAGCGCCTGCCACAGTGCATGGCAGACATGCGGTACGATGGGCGAGAGGCAGAGCGTCGAAATCTCGAGAGCCTCGTGCATGACAGCACGATCTTGCGCCGTGCGCCCTTCGTGCCGCGCAACCGCGTTGAGCAATTCCATCACAGCAGCAACTGCCGTATTGAAGGTACGCCGCCGCCCGATGTCATCGGTGACCTTGACGAGTGCCTGATGGGCAGCACGTCGCAAATCGCGCTGCGCCGGACTCAGCGTTGCCCGGTCGAGCGGCTCGACACCACCGCCCGAAACATGTTCATGCACTGCTTTCCACAAGCGGCGAATGAAACGGAACGCACCCTGCACACCCTCGTCTGACCATTCGAGTGTCTGCTCGGGAGGCGCAGCGAACATCATGAAAAGTCGCGCAGTATCCGCGCCATACTTCTCCACGAGGCTCTGCGGGTCAACGCCGTTGTTTTTAGACTTCGACATCGTGCCCAAACCGTCGTAGCTCACCTCAAGACGAGAGCCATCGTCGCGATTGACGAACCAACGCTTTACGCCGTCCTGTTCATCGAGATCGACATCGATCGGATTGAAATAACTGCGCCGCCCCTCGGCCGGTTGGTGGGAATAGATGTGATTAAGCACCATGCCCTGCGTGAAGAGATTGGCGAACGGCTCATCAAGCGTGACCAAATCCAGATCGCGCATGACCTTGGTCCAGAACCGCGCGTAGAGCAGATGCAAAATCGCATGCTCGATACCGCCGATGTACTGGTCAACCGGCAGCCAATACTTCGCACGCTCATCGACCATCGCCTGCGCGTTGTCGGGACCGGTAAAGCGCAGGAAATACCACGACGAATCGACGAACGTGTCCATCGTGTCGGTCTCGCGACGTGCCGGTCGGCCGCAGCTCGGGCAGTCGACCTTGAAGAAGGCTGGCGTTTTGCCTAGCGGATTGCCACTGCCATCGGGCACCAGATCTTCGGGCAGCCGCACCGGCAACTGAGCATCGGGTACCGGCACCTCACCGCAATGCTCACAGTGGATGAGCGGAATCGGGCAGCCCCAATAGCGCTGTCGTGAAATACCCCAGTCGCGCAAGCGGAACTGCACGCGTTTTCGTCCAAGCCCCTTGCTCTCGAGAGCCTGCGTCATGGCTGCAACGGCAGCGTTAAAATCGAGAGCAGAAAACTCGGCGGAATTGACCGTCACGCCGCGCTCGCCATAGGCATCCTGCCACGGCGCTTGAACCTCTTGGTAACTGCCATCGTGAGGGCGTACCACGGTCAAAATCTCGATGCCATTTTGACTTGCGAATGCAAAGTCGCGTTCATCATGCGCCGGAACGCCCATCACCGCGCCTTCGCCGTAACCCATCAAAACATAATTGGCGACCCACACCTCGATGGGCTTGCCAGTGAACGGATGCAGCACATGCAACCCCGTCGGACGACCCTTCTTTTCCATGGTCGCGACGTCCGCTTCCATGGTGCTGCCGCGACGACACTCATCGATGAATGTCTGCAGCGTCGCATCACACGCACCGGCTGCAACAGCCAACGGATGCTCGGCAGCGATAGCCATAAAAGTCACGCCGAAGAGAGTATCAACGCGCGTCGTAAATACTTTGAGCGCTCCCTCGGTGGCCATGACGGCGCGGGTATCTTCGGCAAAAGGAAAACTAACCTCGGCGCCCTCGCTGCGGCCGATCCAGTTGGCCTGCATGGTCTTGACCCGCTCAGGCCAACCCGTCAGTTGATTAAGGTCACCCAGCAACTCATCGCCGTAGGCGGTGATGTTGAGGTAGTACATCGGGATCTCGCGCTTCTCGACCAGCGCGCCAGTACGCCAACCGCGCCCATCGATCACCTGCTCATTGGCGAGCACCGTCTGATCGACGGGGTCCCAATTCACGACGCCGGTCTTCTTGTAGGCAATGCCCTTCTCGCGCATGCGCAGGAACAGCCACTGGTTCCAGCGATAGTACTCAGGGTCACAGGTGGCAAACTCGCGATCCCAATCGAGCGCGAAGCCCAGCGCCTGCAGCTGCTTTTTCATGTAGGCGATGTTGTCGCGCGTCCACTTTGCCGGCGCGACGCCGTTCGCCATGGCGGCGTTCTCTGCCGGCAGACCGAAAGCATCCCAGCCCATTGGCTGCAGAACATTCTTGCCCTGCATGCGGGCGTAACGACTCAGGGCATCGCCGATCGTGTAATTACGCACATGCCCCATGTGCAGCCGACCCGAGGGGTAAGGGAACATCGAGAGGCAATAGAACTTGGCCTCACCGGTCGCTTCACGTGCGGCGAAGCTGCGCTGACTGTCCCAATGCTGCTGCGCGGCACGCTCTACGGCTGCCGGCTCGTAACGCTCATCCATCTGCAAAAACCGCCTGAAAACCGCGCTCGTTGCGGAAGCGCGATAGTACAGGAGCGGGCCCGATGCTGCCGCATCGGGCCACCGCTCATTCGACGGTCACTGGAATGAACAGCTCATTACCGCCGCGGGACACCAGCAGTGCGACCACTTTGCCCTCTTTGGCGACAGCCTCGCGGAAGTCTTTGACGGTCTCGACTCGCTTGCCGCGCACACCCACGATGAAATCGCCCCGTTGGACGCCAGCATCACGCGCTGCACCTTGTGCGCGCTCGACCAGCAGACCCTTGGGCACCGGTCCGCGCGCTGCAGCCCGTGAACGCTCGTCAGCAGTCAACTCACGAACCCGCAAACCGAGTCGATCGACCGCAGGCTCAGCAGCCGTCTTTTCCACAGGCTCACTCGGCGCTGCCTCAGCCTGCAGTTCAGCGACCCGCAAGGTCACACGTCGGCTCGCACGATCGCGCCAGATCTCGACAACGGCATCGGTCCCGGGCCGAATCGTACCGATCACAGTCGGCAACTCTTCGGAACGCTCGATCAAACGACCATTGGCCGAAAGGATGATGTCGCCGGCGCGTACGCCACCTTTGGCCGCCGGGCCACCCTCCTCGACTGACCCGACCAAAGCACCGCGTGGTCTATCGAGCCCGAAGCTCTGCGCCAACGTGGCATCGACTGGCTGTATGGTGACGCCGATCTTGCCGCGACTGACACGCCCCGTGGCGATCAGTTGATCACGTACGTTGACCGCAACGTCGATGGGTATCGCGAAAGAAATACCCATGTAGCCGCCGGAGCGGCTGTAGATCTGCGAGTTGATGCCTACCACTTCACCGGCCAAGTTGAAGAGCGGCCCGCCAGAATTACCCGGATTGACCGCAACATCGGTCTGGATGAAATTGACGTAGTTGGTGTCGCCACCCGGCAGACCGCGCGCCGTCGCACTGACGATGCCGGCTGTTGCGCTATTGTCGAAGCCGAAGGGCGAACCGATCGCAAGCACCCACTCGCCGGGGCGCAGCTTGCTCGGATCACCGATACGCACCACCGGCAAACCGGTAGCCTCAATTTTGAGCACGGCAACGTCGCTCGGTGTGTCGACACCGATGATTTTGGCCTTGAACTCACGTCGGTCGGTGAGCCTCACGATGACTTCATCAGCTTCGCTGACAACGTGAGCGTTGGTCAGAATGTACCCATCACTGCTGACCAAGAATCCGGAACCTGCCCCACCCGGTCGCCGCGGACCCTCTTGCTCTTCGGGCGCAGCCTCCGGCCCGCCGCGCTCGGGGGCGCCGCGCGGACTCTGGCCCGGCGGTACCGGCACGCCGAAGCGGCGGAAAAAGTCGTAGAACGGGTCGTTGCCGGCAGCGCCGACCCGCATGCGCTTGCCGCGCGTTGAAATGTTGACCACCGCTGGACCCTGGCGCTCGACCAGCGTCGCGAAATCTGGCAACGCGGCCGGCGTGGTGAGGCCTGTTACAGCCGGAGTTGGCGTCGCGCTGGCCGCGGGCAGCTCAGCGAGATCCGCAGGCTTGGCTGCCGACAGGTCGCCGGTGCACGCGGTGAAGATCAAGAGAGACAAAACGGCGCCAAGAGATCGGCGCACGAACGGACGTCGTGACATGGTCAACACCCATTGCATGAACACGCTCTCCTAGACCGCGGCGCGCCGCGGAAGTTCACGAAACAAAACGGCGGCAAGCACCGCCAACGCAGCCAGCAACAGCCACGGCAAATTGCCATAGGCTAAATAGGGCGTGGTTCCACTACGCGGGACCACCGCGCCGCGCAAAACTGCCGGTGTGAACTCGGGCGCGACCGACAGTAACTCGCCGCGTGGCCCGATCACCGCCGAGATGCCATCGTTGGCTGCACGGATGAGATAGCGTCTTGATTCAATGGCGCGCATGCGAGAAATCTGCAGATGTTGGTGACGAGCCGTCGAGCGACCGAACCACGCATCGTTGGTGACGTTGACGAGCGCATTGGCAGCCAAACTACTCGCACGCAATGAGCTCGCATAAGCATCTTCGTAACAGATGCTGGCAGCTAGGCGTAGTCCGCCGACTTCGAGAGGTCGCTGCTCGCGGGCTCCCGGGGTAAAATCGGAATACGGCAAGTTCATCAGACGCAACCACTGGCGAATGAACTTCGGCACCGGAAAAAATTCGCCAAACGGTACTAGATGATGTTTGTCGTACCACTCGATCTCGTCACCGTACGCCAATATCGAGTTGTAATACAGCGGCTCATCGCTGGCACCGGGCTCGGCACGAATCAAACCCAGCAACAGATGCGAAGCCCGCCCCTCTGCCGCAGCAGCCAAATCTTGCAGATAAGGCACGATGTTGTTGGCGAGATCAGGCGCAGCCGCCTCGGGCCAAACGATCAGCGGCGTCCCTAGAGCCTCGAGCGTGAGATTGCGATAGAGCGCAAGGGTGGTATCGCGATTCTCCGCCAACCATTTCTGATCTTGCGATACGGCACCCTGCACGATTGCAATCTCGACCGGCTCGGCCTCGATTTCGGTCCATTCGATACGCTGCAACGCCCAGCCGGTTGGCCAAGGCAACAACAACACCAGCGCGGCCAGCACGCGCCGCTGCGGTGCCCGCCACCACACGACCACGGCACCCGCCATAATCAGCAAGAGCGCTGTCATCAACGGCACTCCGCCGATCGCAGCGAAACCTGCAAGCGGCGTATCGGTTTGTGAATAGCCGAGCGACAACCAACCAAAACCTGAGAGAAACCAACCGCGTACCCACTCGAACAACACCCAGCCTGCCGGCAAGCCGAGCAGCCAACGCCGCAACCCAGCCGGCGGTAACCAACGGGCAGCGCCGTACCCGAGCGCCGCCGGATAAAGCGACATGATGGCAATCAACCCCGCCATCAAACCCTGCGCGAGCCACCACGGCGCCTGTCCAAAACCGTTGATGCTGATGTAGAGCCAGTAGGTGCCGCTGGAAAACAGCCCAACCCCATAAGCGAACCCGAGTTTCGCTGCGGCTTTGGGGCTTTGCTTGTCCCACAATAAAAACAGGGCGGCCGGCGAGAGTATCGCCAAAGGCCAGAACCCAAACGGCGCGAACGCCAGCGACAATGCCGCTCCGGCAACGACTGACAGCGCCAGATGCCAGCGGTTCAGTCGGTTTCTCCGCTGACATCTTTGCCGCGCGGCTCTTCAGGCGGCGTCACTTTGAGCGTTTCGATACGACGACGGTCAGCGCGCGCCACGCGAAACTCGATATTGCCGATCAGGGCCGTCTCGCCGCGTCGCGGTAGATGTCCCAGCTGTTTCATCACGAGACCAGCAACCGTATCGAACTCTTCATCAGACAGATCGACGCCAAAGAATTCGTTGAATTCCTCAATCGGCGTCGTGCCTCGAACGATGAACTGACGATCAGACTCTCTGCGGATATTCTGGTCATCCTCGACGTCGAACTCATCATCGATGTCACCCACGATCTGTTCGATGGCGTCCTCGATGGTCACGAGGCCCGCCACACCACCATATTCATCGACAACGATTGCCATATGGTTACGGTTACGACGAAATTCTTTGAGCAGTACGTTGACACGTTTCGACTCGGGCACCACGACTGCCGGCCGCATACACTCGCGAATATCAAAATTTTCCTCTGCTTCAGCGCTGGCAAAGACCCGCAACACGTCTTTAGCGAGCAGGATACCGATGATGTCATCGCGATCATCGTCGATCACCGGGTAACGCGAGTGCCCGGACTCAACGATAATCGGCAGCAGAGTCAGTGCTGACTCGTCGCGTCGCACGGCCACCATCTGCGAGCGCGGCACCATGATGTCGCGCACCTGCAGATCGGAGACCTCAAGTACGCCCTCCAGCATCTGCAACGCATCGGCATCGATCAACCCTCGCTCCAGGGCTTTGTTGAGTTGCAGGTTTAGGTCGGCTTTATCCTGCACCTCACCGATCAGCGACTTGAGCAATTTCTGCAGTCGTTGCCAGAGCTCTCTCGGGAAGGTCATCGGGTCTCCAGGGTTTTAGCAGCACGGGTTGCGCCAGCACGGGTTGCGCCAGCACGGGTTGCGCCAGCACGAGTTGCGTTATCGCGGGTTACGCTCGGGCGATAAGGATCAGCGATGCCAAACTCGGCGAGCAGGCGCCTTTCGCGGCGCTCCATGACGAGCGCCTCGTCATCACGCTCATGATCGTGACCGAGCAAATGCAGACAGCCGTGTACGATGAGATGGGCCCAGTGCGCCGCCAGCGGCTTGCACTGAGCGCGGGCTTCACGCTCGATCACCGGCGCGCACAGCACCAAATCGCCGAGCGGACGCGGCTCAACCGGCAGACTTGCGGCGGGAAACGACAGCACATTGGTCGGGTAATCGCGGCCACGCCAAAGTAAATTGAGCCGTTTACCCTCGGTCGCACCGACGATCTTGACAGCAACCACTGCGCCCTTGCCCCGCGACCCACAGGCTACACGTGCCCACTTCGCGATGTTTGCCCGAGAAACGGGCAAACGCTGCAAGCGGCTCTGCAAATCGATCTGCAACGGATTAGCTGCGGCTTGGCGTCGAACTTTCGATCGGCGCGGAACAGGACTCACGGTTCACGCGCCTCGTATGCCTGCACGATACGCTGCACCAAAGGATGACGCACCACATCACGCGCCTCGAAGAATTGGAAACCGACACCCTGCACATCGCGCAGCACATCGAGCACATGCCGCAAGCCCGACAGTTTCCCAGCCGGCAAATCTGTTTGGGTGACATCGCCGGTGACTACCGCGCGCGAACCGAAGCCGATGCGGGTGAGAAACATCTTCATCTGCTCGACCGTGGTGTTTTGTGCCTCGTCGAGAATGATGAACGAGTCGTTCAGTGATCTGCCGCGCATGAACGCGAGTGGCGCCACTTCGATGACATTACGTTCGATCAGCTTGGCTACCCGATCAAAGCCCATCATTTCGTACAACGCGTCATACATTGGCCGAAGATAGGGGTCGACTTTCTGGGTGAGATCGCCCGGCAAGAACCCCAGTCGCTCGCCGGCTTCGACGGCCGGTCTCACGAGTACGATCCGCCGGACCCGATCGGACTGCAGCGCTTCCACGGCCGAGGCAACAGCAAGATAAGTCTTGCCAGTACCCGCGGGACCCACGCCGAATGTCAGATCGTGCTTGCGAATGCGCTGCAAGTATTCGCGTTGATTGGCACCGCGCGCTCGTATCGTGCCACGCAGCGTCTTAAGGCCGGTGTCGCCAGCCGCCTCGTCAGCGACCAACTCGTCCGTGCGGGTAGCAGCCGCTTTATCGACCGCGGCCGGATCATGATCGCGCAACGCGAGATGGACGGTCTCCGGTGTGATGTCTAGGGTGCGCGCGAGACCAAACAACTCGTTGAGGAGATTCTCGGCAGCTCGGGCGCTCGCGCCCTGCAGACGAAATACACTGCCGCGACGGCGAATCTCAACCCCGAGACGGGCCTCGATCAGTCGCAGATTTTCATCGAGCGGCCCACACAGGTTGGCGAGGCGTTCGTTATCGGCCGGCTGCAGAGAAAACTCGCGGATGTGACCCGGAGCGGCGGTATCAGGCACGCACGACCTCGGCCGCGGCGATACGGCCGCGCAGTGAATGAGCCTTGGCTTCAGTAATCTCTAGGTCAACGAAGTGGCCGATCAAGCGCGCGGGCCCCGGAAAATTGACCCAGCGATTATCTTCGGTTCGACCGGCAAGCTCGGTTTGATCTTTGCGCGAAGGTCGCTCGACGAGCACGCGCTGACGCGTTCCGACCATCCTGCGATTACGCGCCTGGGAATGCTCCTCGAGCAACGCCTGCAGTTGCTGCAAACGCGCCTGCTTTTCCTCATGCGACACGTCATCGGACAGCGCCGCCGCAGGCGTGCCGGGCCGCCGGCTATATAGAAAACTGAACGATTGATCGATGTCGAGATCACGCACCAGCTGCAAAGTCTGGGCAAAGTCGCGTTCAGTCTCACCCGGAAAACCGACAATGAAATCTGAGGTCACCGAGATATCGGGGCGGACCGTGCGCAGCTTGCGGATGCGCTCTTTAAACTCGAGTGCGGTATAGCCGCGCTTCATCAACGACAGCACGCGATCGGAACCGGACTGCACCGGCAAGTGCAGATGGTTGGCGAGCTTCGGCACATTGGCGTAAGCCTCGATGAGACTGTCGTCGAATTCGAGTGGGTGAGAGGTCGTGAAACGAATACGCTCGATACCTTCGATCGCAGCAACGTGGTGGATGAGCGTCGCCAAGTCCACAATCACACCGTCAGACATCGCGCCGCGATAGGCATTGACGTTTTGACCCAGCAGAGTCACCTCGCGCACCCCTTGGGTCGCCAGACTGCGCACTTCGTCGATCACCGACTCGAGCGGCCGGCTGATTTCATCGCCGCGAGTGTAGGGAACGACGCAAAAGCTGCAGTACTTGCTGCAGCCTTCCATGATGGAGACGAATGCCGTCGCACCCTCGGCGCGCGGCGCCGGCAGGTGATCGAATTTCTCGATCTCGGGAAAACTGACATCGACGACCGCGCGACCCGCCGAGCGCAACTCGGCCAACATCTCAGGTAAGCGATGTACGGTTTGGGGCCCAAAAACGAGATCGACCTGCGGAGCGGCCTTGACCAGCATGTCGCCTTCTTGACTTGCAACGCAACCACCAACGCCGATGATCACGCCCGGTCGCAAATCTTTGAGTAGTTTCCACTCGCCAAGCAAAGAAAACACCTTGGACTCGGCCTTTTCGCGGACTGAGCAGGTGTTGACGAGCAGGATGTCTGCATCGGCCGGGTTGTCGGTTGCCTGCATGCCCTGCGCAGCGGCGAGCACGTCCCCCATGCGGGAGGAGTCGTACTCGTTCATCTGACAACCGTACGTCTTGATGTAGTAGCGACTCGGCGAATTAGAACGGGATGTCGTCATCGAACTCGTCTTTCTCCGTGCTGCTGCGGACCGGCTCGCCATAGCCCTCGTCGTCGTTGCGGGCGCCGCCGCGGGCCGCACCACGTGAGCCCTCGCCGCCCATACCGCGATTGCTACCGAGCATTTGCATTTCGTTACCGACGATTTCGGTGGTGTAGCGATCGTTGCCCTGCTTGTCTTGCCACTTGCGGGTACGCAGACGACCCTCAATGTAAACCTGAGAGCCCTTGCGCAGGTATTCGCCAGCGACCTCGGCGAGGCGACCGAACAGCGCAACGCTGTGCCACTCGGTTTGTTCTTTCATTTCGCCTGACTGCTTGTCTTTCCAGCTCTCGCTGGTGGCGATGCGCAAATTGCAAACGGTCATGCCCGAGGGCATGGCTTTGGTGTCGGGGTCTTGACCGAGATTGCCGACCAGAATGACTTTATTGATGCCGCGGGCCATATTGGATCCTGCCTAGTGTGCCCTCTATTTAGGGTCGCCGGGGGGCAACCCAAGGGGACTTTTGCGAAAGGGGAACCATTCTAAACGCCCACCACCCGCGCTGCACCCTGGAAAATCCTGTCGTTTCACTGACTTAAAGGGGGCGAGATGAACTTCGGGACCGCCCGCCCGGCCCCGCCGCGGTACACTAACCGGCTGTTTTTGCTGGATAACGACTGACACCATGCAATTTATCCGCATTCGCGGGGCGCGTAGCCATAACCTGCGCAACATTGACGTCGACATCCCCCGCGACCGACTGGTCGTCGTGACCGGCCTCTCAGGATCCGGCAAGTCCTCGCTGGCCTTTGACACGCTCTACGCCGAGGGTCAGCGCCGCTATGTCGAGTCGCTCTCGGCCTATGCGCGGCAATTCCTCTCGGTCATGGAAAAACCGGACGTCGATCATATCGAGGGCCTCTCGCCAGCAATCGCCATCGAGCAAAAGGCAGCCTCCCACAATCCGCGCTCGACGGTGGGTACGGTCACTGAAATCCATGACTACCTGCGACTGTTGTACGCCCGCGCCGGGACACCCCGCTGCCCCGAGCACGGGCTGTCGCTCGATGCTCAAACCACGAGTCAGATGGTCGATCAAGTGCAAAAGCTCGAGGAAGGCACGGCGATCATGCTGCTTGCCCCGTTGGTCGAGGACCGCAAGGGCGAGCACGAGGGCGTGCTGCGCGAGCTGCAGACGCAAGGCTTCGTCCGCGTGCGCATCAACGGTGAAATCCACGAAGCAGAGCAGCTGCCCAAGCTCGACCCGCGGCGCAAACACCGCATTGAGGCGGTGGTCGATCGCCTGCGGGTGCGGCCCGACATGAGTCAACGACTCGCCGAATCGTTCGAAACGGCACTACGCCTCTCGGGTGGCACTGCACGAGTGGTACGGATGGATGCGGATGCCAAGGATCCGGGACTGCTGTTCTCCAATCGCCACGCCTGCCCCGAGTGTGGTTACAGCGTCGCGATGCTCGAGCCAAAGATGTTTTCCTTCAACAGCCCAGCCGGCGCCTGCACCACCTGTGATGGCCTCGGCCAGCAGGAATTTTTCGACCCGGCGCGGGTCGCGGCCTTCCCGCAGCTCTCGCTGGCCGGCGGAGCCATTCGCGGCTGGGACCGACACAATCCGCATTATCTGCAACTGATCGGCACACTCGCCGCGCACTACGGTTTTGACATCGAAGAGCCGTGGCAGGAACTGCCCGAACGCATCCGCAACGTCATCTTGTACGGCAGTGGCGAGGAGAGCATCGAGTTCACCTACGGCATCAGCAAAACCAAACGCACGGTGCGCAGTCATCCCTTCGAGGGCATGCTGTGCAACATCGAACGACGTTATCGTGAGAGCGACTCGCCGTCGGTGCGCGAAGAACTCGCGAGATATCGTGGCTGGCGGCGCTGTCCCGACTGCGAAGGCAGCCGATTGAATATCACTGCCCGTCACGTTGAGATCGGCGGCCGCAGTCTGCCGACAGTCACCGGCTTAGCCGTCAGTGATGCCAAAGAATTCTTCGGTCAGTTGCAGCTGACTGGATGGCGCGGCGAAGTGGCCTCGAAGGTAGTCCGTGAAATCGAGGATCGGTTACGTTTTCTGGTCGATGTCGGCCTCGAATATCTGACGCTCGACCGCGGCGCCGACACGCTCTCAGGTGGCGAAGCACAGCGTATTCGCCTGGCCAGCCAGATCGGTTCCGGTCTCACCGGCGTCATGTACATTCTCGATGAGCCCTCGATCGGCCTACACCAACGCGATAACTCGCGTTTGCTCGCAACGCTGCTGCGGCTGAGGGATCTCGGTAACACAGTGATCATGGTCGAGCACGACGAGGAAGCGATCGATACAGCCGACTTCGTCATCGACCTAGGGCCGGGAACCGGCATTCATGGCGGTGCGATCGTGGCCAGCGGCACACCAGCAGACATCAAGGCGCACCCGGAATCATTGACCGGCGCTTATCTCAGTGGTCGCCGACGCATCGAGGTGCCGACTGCGAGAACGCCGTGTCGGGCGCAACGCATGCTGCGTATCATCGGTGCCACAGGTCACAACCTCAAAGATGTCAGCGTCGACATTCCGCTCGGGGTGCTGACCTGTGTCACGGGCGTCTCGGGCTCTGGCAAGAGCACTCTCATCAACGACACGCTTTTAAAACGGGCCACGGCCGAGCTCAACGGCGGGCCAATTAATGCCGAACCCTGTCGCGCTCTCGAGGGGCTAGAGCTCATCGACCGAGTGATCGATATCGACCAAAGTCCGTTAGGGCGCACACCGCGTTCCAATCCCGCGACCTACACCGGCATATTCACCGGGCTGCGCGAACTCTTTACACAACTGCCCGAAGCACGTAGTCGCGGCTATGACGCGGGGCGTTTCAGCTTCAACGTCAAAGGCGGCCGCTGCGAGGCGTGTCAGGGTGATGGCGTGATGCGCGTCGAGATGCACTTTCTCGCCGACGTCTTCGTGCCTTGCGACGTCTGTCGCGGCAAGCGCTACAACCGCGAAACGCTGGAAATTCTCTATCGTGGGCGCAGCATTCATGACGTGCTCGAGATGACCGTCGAAGATGCGCTCAAGTTTTTCCAGAACATTCCGACGGTACAACCCAAGCTACAAACGCTGCTCGATGTCGGACTTGGGTACCTCAAGCTCGGCCAAAATGCCGTCACGCTATCAGGTGGTGAGGCGCAACGGGTCAAGCTTGCGCGCGAGCTCGCCAAACGCGCTACCGGGCGTACGTTGTACATTCTCGATGAGCCGACGACGGGCTTGCACTTTCACGATATCGCGCAACTGCTGGTGGTCTTGCGCCGACTGCGCGATGAGGGCAATACGGTCGTCGTGATCGAACACAATCTCGATGTCATCAAGACGGCAGATTGGGTAATCGACTTGGGGCCCGAAGGCGGTCTCGGCGGTGGTCATATCGTCGCGACCGGCACCCCAGAGGACATTGCCGCGTGCACAGCGTCGCACACTGGGCGTTATCTCGCCCCGCTGCTGAAATCTCGTATCAAAGGACGACTTTCAAAGAAATAGTCGATACTGTCGATCAGAGTGCGGCACTGATACGCACCGCCTGTGTAATCGGCGATCACCGTACGCCAAAAGACCTGGGCGCGCGTGTCACCAAGCGGCGCTGAGACTTGCCAGTGTCCTTGATGTCGGTCGAACACGAGACGAACCGCAGCGCGACCAAGCCCTCGGCGACGCTCGGTTGGCGCGACATAAAACTCTTCGAGCGTCCATTTCCTCGCGCCCTGTTGGCGAACGCAAGCGAAGCCGACCGTAGCTGCATCGTGCTGCACCGCGAGCAATTCCGTATCACGGCTCTGCAACCAGGGCTGCAGCTCATCATCGAGCCGCGACAACCGTGCAATCGCACCAAGCTCTTGAAGCCAAGCTGTATGCAACGAGCGCAACGCGGGAAGCTCGTCACTCTTTTGATGCTGTGTGCGTAAACGCAAGGTCATCGCTGATCTTAAAAAATGGCGATCCAAAACGAACGAACCCGGGAGATGGCTGACCATCGACCCGGGTTCGCAGGGAGAGTCTTGCGATTCTCCTAGGCTGAAATTCTCTTAAAGAGAATTACTGAGCAGGAGCCTCAGCAGGAGCGGCTTCCTCAGCGGGAGCCTCTTCAGCAGGAGCCTCTTCAGCAGGAGCCTCTTCAGCAGCGGCGTCGACAGCCTCATCGGCAGCCTCTTCAGCAGCCGGAGCTTCGGCCGGAACCTCAGCGGGCTTGCCACCACAGGCGGCCAGAGCGAACGCCGCGAGAAACGCGGCCAGAGCGAGCTTCGTCTTCATTGTCATATACCCCAAAAGTAGCGACAGTGGATGTCAAACAACCTAGCTAGTTTGTTTGGCGAAATAAATCGCGCGCGAATTCTAGCAATGTTTTGCCTGCCTTGGGAACGGGACAGCGGCCATCGCACCGGCCTAGAATCGCGTTCTGGGGTAGAACCCCCGTGCCTTACCGTCTCCGGAGCGTCTAAAACCATGGGAAATTTCGCCGAAAGCTACCCCAATCACCTCGTCGAGATCAGTCGTCGCAGTGCACAGGCGCTGGAAAACTCGGGTTATGACGCGGTGATCTTTCAGGCCGGCGAGCCGCTGACTTTGGCCAGAGACGACCAGCATTACCCATTCAAGGCGCATCCCTACTTCAAGTGGTGGCTGCCGCTAGTGGATGCACCAGGATCCTTGGTCTATTTCCGCCCGGGCGAGCGGCCCAAATTGGTATTTTTTGTTGCAAGCGACTTCTGGTACCAACCGGCGGCGATTCCAGAGTCTTGGTGGCCCGCCCACTTCGACATCGTGACGGTCAACACGTCACAGCAGGCCTACGCGGCCCTGCCGCAGGATCTAAGCCGCACCGCCTGGGTCGGTGACGAACGACCCGAGTTGGGGGGGCTTGGGCTCTCTGCGATCAACCCGCAAGATCTGCTCTGCAACCTCGACTTTGTGCGGGCGAGCAAAACCGCCTATGAAATCGAGTGCTTGGCTGCCGCCAATCGCATCGCCGCCCGCGGCCATCGCGCCGCCGCCGAGTGCATGCAGGGCGGCGGCAGCGAGTACGAGATCCACCAAGCCTTCGTCGCTGCCTGCGGCCAACGGGAACAAGAGTTGCCGTATAACGCGATCGTGGCCCTAAACGAAGCCGGCTCGGTCCTGCACTATCAGGTTCTGCGTCGCGAGCGACCGCAACCGCCACGCTCCTTGCTGCTCGATGCCGGGGCGAGCTTCGCTGGATATGGCAGCGACATCACGCGCACCCACGCCCACAGCAGTGCCGACTTCAAGGCCTTGATTGCAGCAATGGATACTCTTCAACTCGGGTTGTGCGAACTCTGCACGGCAGGTACGGATTGGCGCGAGATCCATCTTGCTGCGCTCGAGCGCATCACTGCCTTGCTGCGGCAGGCGGGCGTACTGCGCTGCAGCGTCGAAGAAGCGATCGCCAGCGGCACGGCACGGCTCTTTTTCCCGCACGGCATCGGGCATCTGCTCGGGCTTCAAGTTCATGATGTCGGCGGCACCATGGCGGATACCGCGGGCGGCTTGATTCCTAAGCCACCGCAGGACCCCGCTCTGCGCCTTACCCGGACTCTTGAGCCGGGCTTCGTGGTCACCATGGAGCCCGGTCTCTACTTCATCGACGCTTTACTTGGACCGGCTCGAGAGACTCACCATGCTGCCCGTATCGACTGGCAGCGTGTAGCCGAACTTGCGCCTTTCGGCGGGATCCGCATCGAGGACAACCTCGTGATCACCGGCGGCGCTGCGCGTAATCTGACCCGCGAGGCCTTCGCCGACCTTAGGTAGTGTCCGAGATCAGCTCGCGCCCGATATCAGCCGGCGTCCGAGGTCAGCTCGCGCCCAAGGTCAGCTAGCGTCGCTGCTGCTGGAGCAGATCGCGGATTTCCTCCAGCAGGGCCTCGCTGCGCGATGGCGGTGTAGGCACCAGAGGCTCCGGGGCTGCGGGGGCTGGCTCCTCGGCTGCTGCTCGCAACCGGTTGATCGCCTTGATCGCGATGAACAGTGCGAGTGCAATCACCATAAAATCGAAAACCGTCTGTAGAAAGGCGCCCCACTTCAAGATCACGAGCGTACTGCCATCGGGGCCACTACCAAGCGATAGGGCGAGGTCAGCGAACGAAACGCTGCCAACCAGTTTGCCAAGCAGCGGCATCACGATATCGCCCACCAATGACGAGACGATTTTTCCGAAAGCGGTGCCTACCACGACGCCAACGGCAAGATCGATCACGTTGCCACGGACCGCGAACTCGCGAAATTCCTTGATGATGCTCATGATCACTCCTCGTTTGCTACTGACCGAAACGACAACGGCCGGTGATCCTTGTTAGGACCACCGGCCGTCGTGAGATCAACAAGCCCGCGCGCTATGGCGGGAGGCGGCGAATTAGGCTGCGGCTTGCTTGGCCTTCTTCGCGGTGCCGGTGGTTGCACGCTTCGCCTTGGCCTTAGCTTTGGCTTTAGGCTTTTTGGCTGGCGCCTCTTCGGCAACCTCGACGGCCGCAGCGCGATCGACCAACTGCATCAACGCCATCGGAGCGGAATCGCCCGCACGCGGCATCATACGCAGGATGCGAGTGTAACCCCCGGCTCGCGCCTTGAAACGAGGGCCGAGATCGTCAAACAGTTTGTCCACGATCGCTTGATCACGCAGACGCGCGAAAGCCAAACGACGGCGAGATTCGCTGTCGGTCTTGGCGAGCGTGATGAGCGGCTCGACGACGCGACGCAATTCCTTGGCTTTCGGCAGCGTGGTACGGATCGTCTCGTGCCGCAGCAGCGCGACGCTCATGTTGCGCATGAGCGCATGGCGGTGCGGAGCATTGCGCGACAGTTGCCGCCCTGAAAGTCGATGACGCATAAAAAACCTCGATAAGTCAGTGGGCTGTCCGGGCCGTCAACGGCCCGGAACCCGAATCACATCAAACCGCCACGATCTTCATCGTGACGAAGGCTAACCGGCGGCCAACCATCGAGTCGCATACCGAGCATCAGGCCGTGACTCTGCAGCACTTCCTTGATTTCGGTGAGCGACTTCTTGCCCAGATTTGGCGTGCGCAACAACTCAACTTCCGTGCGCTGCACCAAATCACCGATGTAGTGGATATTCTCGGCCTTCAAGCAGTTCGCACTGCGCACCGTCAACTCGAGCTCATCGACCGGACGCAACAGGATCGGATCAAACTGCGTGGACTCGGACTTGCCGACGCCTTCCTCTTCGCCCTGCAGATCGACGAACACCGACAGCTGATCTTTGAGGATGCTGCCGGCACGACGAATGGCTTCTTCGGCGTCGATCGTACCGTTGGTCTCGATGTCGAGAATCAGCTTGTCAAGATCGGTGCGCTGCTCGACACGAGCGGCATCGACTGAGTACGTGACACGGCGGATCGGGCTGAACGAAGCGTCGAGCTGCAGACGACCGATCGGACGCGCGGCTTCTTCGAAGGCAATACGCTGCGTAGCCGGTCGATAACCACGACCGCGCTCGATACGCAGCACCATGTTGAGTTCGCCAGCCTTGGTCAGATTGGCGATAACGAGCTCGGGGTTGACCACTTCGACATCATGGTCGGTCTGGATATCGGCCGCAGTCACCGGGCCCGGTCCCTTCTTAGAAAGGCGCAGTTCAGCCGAGTCGCGCGAATGCATGCGGATCGCCACCTGCTTCAGGTTGAGCAGGATGTCGACCACGTCTTCCTGTATACCCTCGATGCTGGTGTACTCGTGCAGCACGCCTTCGATCTCGACTTCGGTGATCGCTGAACCCGGCATGGACGACAGCAGCACGCGACGCAGTGCGTTGCCGAGCGTGTGGCCGAAACCACGTTCGAACGGCTCGATGACCACTCGGGCCTGACGCGGCGCGAGCGGGCTGACCTTCACCACACGGGGCTTCAGGAATTCGCCGACGGATCCTTGCATGTTCGTTTCCTCTTGCTGGTTCGAAATCGACTCGACGATTATTTCGAGTACAACTCGACAACCAGATTTTCGTTGATGTCCGGCAGGATTTCATCGCGCGCCGGCACCTGCTTGAAGACGCCCTTCATTTCTTTGTCGTTCACTTCGACCCACTCAGGCAGACCGACCTGCGAGGCGATCTGGATGGCGTTCTGAATACGCAACTGCTTGCGCGCCTTTTCGCGAATTTGCACTACATCGCCGGCACGCATCTGGTAGGAGGCGATCGTGACGACGCCACCATTGACCTCAACGCCCTTGTGGCTGACGAGCTGACGAGCTTCCGCGCGCGTGGCCGCAAAGCCCATGCGGTAGACAACGTTGTCGAGACGGCACTCGAGCAGCTTCAACAGGTTTTCACCGGTCGAGCCCGAACGTCGTGCAGCTTCGGTGTAGTAGTTGGCAAATTGACGCTCGAGCACGCCGTACATGCGACGCAGCTTCTGCTTCTCACGCAACTGGCTGCCGTATTCCGACAGACGCGTCTTGCGCTCGCCCTTGATGCCGCCCGGCGGCACCTGGAACTTGCACTTGGACTCGAGCGGCTTGACGCCACTCTTCAAAAAAAGATCGGTGCCTTCGCGACGAGCGAGTTTGCACTTGGGACCAACGTATCGGGCCATCTGATGTTTCCTCTTGCGACGCTACGTCAGACGCGACGCTTCTTGGGAGGACGGCAGCCGTTGTGCGGAATCGGCGTGACGTCGGAAATGCTGGTGATTTTCAGACCGCAATTGTTGAGTGCTCGCACCGCAGACTCGCGACCCGGTCCCGGGCCTGCAACCCGCACCTCGACATTGCGCAAGCCGTGCTCCTGAGCCGCAACACCGGCTTTCTCTGCAGCAACCTGCGCAGCGAACGGTGTCGACTTACGCGATCCGCGGAAACCGCAACCACCCGAAGTCGCCCATGAGAGCGTGTTGCCCTGACGGTCGGTGATCGTGATGATCGTGTTGTTGAAGGATGCGTGCACGTGCGCGATGCCATCGAGCACGTTTTTGCGAGCCTTCTTGGGCTTCTTTCCGCCGGATTGCTTCTGATCTGCCATGTGCTATTGCCTACTGAAAATCTGTTATTTGCCCGGAGGCGCGTTGAGCTTGACGGCCGACTTACGCGGACCCTTGCGGGTACGAGCATTGGTGCGGGTGCGTTGACCACGCAAAGGCAAGCCCTTGCGATGCCGCAAACCGCGATAGGTACCGAGATCCATCAATCGCTTGATGTTCATCGAAACCTCACGGCGCAGGTCACCTTCGACCAGGCCTTTGGCGATCTGCGCACGCAGTGCGTTTACTTCGGCTTCGGTCAGGTCCTTGACCTTGGTGGTCGGATCCACACCTGCTGCCTCGCAAACACTGCGCGAACGGGTCCTGCCCACACCGTAGATGTGGGTCAAGCCGATGACCACATGTTTGTTCATCGGGATATTGATGCCGGCGATACGTGCCATGTTTTCTACCCTGACGCCGCGGAAAAGCGCGGCATTCTACTTAAAAGCCTTTGACTCTCAACCCTGCCGCTGCTTGTGCCGCGGATCCTTGCAAATGACGTAGACGACGCCACGGCGCCGCACGATCTTGCAATCCTTGCAAATCTTTTTGACTGATGGACGAACTTTCATTTCAAATACCCTTTGATCACTGCGGCGCGCCGCCGCGTCCATAGCCCATCAGATTGGCCTGCTTCAACAAGCCGGGATACTGATGGGACATCAAATGCGCCTGCAGCTGAGCCATGAAATCCATGGCTACCACCACGACGATCAGCAACGAAGTACCACCGAAGACGAACGGCACGCCGCCCTCGGCAAACAACAATTCCGGCACGATGCACACTGCCGTGAGGTACAGCGCGCCCCACAACGTCAGACGCGTCAACACCTTGTCGATGTATTCGCCAGTCTGTTGGCCCGGACGAATGCCAGGAATGAAGGCACCGGATTTCTTGAGGTTTTCGGAGGTCTCACGCGCGTTGAAGACCAGCGCGGTGTAGAAAAAGCAGAAGAAAATCAGCAGCGCGGCATAGAGCACGAGATGCAGCGGCTGACCATAGGCGAGCGAAGCGGCCATCGTCTGCAGGAAGTCTGCGGTGGCGCCCTGGCCGGTACCGAAAAAGCTCGCGATAGTGGCCGGGAACAGCAACAGGCTCGACCCGAAAATCGCCGGAATCACACCCGACATATTGAGCTTGAAGGGCAGATGGCTGGTCTGACCGGCCATCACCCGCCGACCCACCTGACGCTTGGCGTAGTGGACCGCGATGCGACGCTGTGCGCGCTCGCAATAAACCACAAAGGCGGTTACACCGAGCACAACCACGATGAGCACCAGCAGGAACACGCCGGACATTTCACCGGTGTTGACCGACTCGACCGTGCGGCCCACTGCTCCCGGCAACCCGGAGACGATGCTGGCAAGGATGATCAGCGAGATACCGTTGCCGATGCCGCGCTCGGTCACCTGCTCACCCAACCACAACAGGAACATGGTGCCGGTGGTCATGGTGATAGTCGCGATAAAGATGAACGACCAGCCTGGCGCCAACACCATGCCGCCGTTCTGCAGCGCAACCGAAGCACCGAGAGACTGGAAGACAGCCAAGACCAGCGTGAAATAGCGAGTGATCTGGGTCAGCTTGCGACGGCCGGCTTCGCCTTCCTTTTTGTAGGCTTCCCAAGGCGGATAAACCTGCGAGGCCATCTGCACGATGATCGAAGCCGAGATGTACGGCATCACACCCATCGCGAAAATAGACAGTCGCTCGAGTGCGCCACCCGAGAACATGTTGGCCATGCCGAGAATAGTGCCGGCGTTATCCTGGAAGAACCGCGCCACTTCGCCCGGATTGATGCCCGGCACCGGGATGAAGGTGCCGATGCGATAGACGATCAGCGCGCCAATCACGAACAACAGGCGCGTGCGGATCTCGCCGAAGCGCGTTGCGCCGGCGATAGCTGCTGCTGGATTTGCGCTACCTGTTGCCACTAATAAAGCCTTGCTATCTCGCTAAGTTCGCGTGTGCCTGAAAAATCAGGCTTCAATGCGGCCGCCGGCCGCTTCGATGGCCGCCTTGGCGCCCTTGGTGACACCGACGCCCTTGAGGGTGACGGCCTTGGTGATTTCGCCCGACAACACAACCTTGGCGACCTCGGTGTGCATCGGCACCACGTTGGCAGCCTTCAAGGCGGCAAGATCGATGATCTCAGCCTTGACCTTGAGCAGCTCGTCGAGGCGCACTTCAGCGCGAGTGGCCTTGAGTGCCGAACGGAAACCGACTTTCGGCATGCGACGCTGCAGCGGCATCTGACCGCCTTCGAAGCCCACTTTGTGATAACCGCCCTTGCGAGCGCGTTGACCCTTGACGCCGCGACCACAGGTCTTGCCCTGGCCAGCAGAAGCGCCGCGACCGACTCGCAAGCGCGGACGCTTGGAACCCGGGGCTGGCTTGATGGTGTTGATACGCATCGTCGTTACTCCTGAATTAGCCTTCGACGACCGCAAGCAAATGACGCGCGGCGCGGATCATGCCGCGATTCTCCGGCGTATCGGCAACGGTCACCGTCTGATGACGCTTGCGCAAACCGAGACCTCGCACCGACTGCGCGATGTTCTCGAGTTGCCCGTAGATGCTCTTCTTGAGCGTGACTTTCAATTGCTTGGCGGCCATGACTATCAACCCATGATCTCGTCGAGGGATTTGCCACGCTTGGCAGCGATCTCTTCAGGAGAGCGCACCGAAGCGAGCGCCTTGACGGTCGCGCGAACGACGTTAATTGCGTTGCGCGAGCCGTAGCTCTTGGCGAGCACGTTACGCACACCGGCGCATTCGAGCACCGCACGCATGCCGCCGCCCGCGATGACACCGGTACCGTCGGAGGCCGGCTGCATCAAAACGCGAGTCGCGCCGTGCTGGCCCTTGATCGCGTAGTGCAGGGTCTCGTTGCGCAACGCCACGTTGACCATGTTCTTGCGCGCCGCAGCCATTGCCTTGGAAATCGCGACCGGCACTTCACGCGCCTTGCCGAAACCGAAACCGACGCGACCAGCGCCGTCGCCGACCACGGTCAATGCCGTGAAGCCGAACTGACGACCGCCCTTGACGGTCTTCGAGGTGCGGTTAACCGCAACGAGTTTCTCGAGGTACTCGTCAGTGGCTTGGGATTTATCGACTCGTGCCATGGGGATGTCCTGTCTTAAAACTCGAGACCGGCTTCACGCGCGGCTTCCGCCAACGCCTTGATGCGGCCGTGATACATAAAGCCCGCGCGATCGAACGCGACCTTGGTCACGCCTGCCGCCTTCGCCCGTTCGGCGATGGCGCGGCCGACGGCCTTGGCAGCCTCGACGTTGCCCGTGCCCTCGAGGCCAGTGGCCACGGCGTCCTGCACCGTGGAGGCGGCTGCGAGAACTTGCGCACCGCTGGCATCGAACACCTGCGCGTAAATGTGGCGCGGGGTGCGATGCACGGTGAGCCGCGGCTGGCCCAACTCGCGAATCTTGGCGCGCGTGCGAACCGCACGACGCTGCCGACGCTGTTTCTTGGTGATCTGCATTGCTCGATCCTCTGTGCGCGCCTACGGTTACTTCTTCTTTCCTTCCTTGAGCGAGATTTGCTCGCCGGCATAACGCACGCCCTTGCCCTTGTACGGCTCAGGCGGACGCAGCTCGCGAATCTCGGCAGCAATTTGACCGACGCGCTGCTTGTCGATTCCCTTGATCAAAATTTCAGTCTGACTCGGCGCCTCGACGCTGATGCCTTCGGGCATGTCGACGGCGATCGGGTGCGAGAAACCGAGGGTGAGGTTCAAGGTCTTGCCCTGAACGGCCGCACGGTAACCGACGCCGACGAGCTCGAGCTTGCGCTCGTAGCCCTTGCTGACACCGGTAGCGATGTTGGCAAGGTGCGAGCGAGTCGAACCCGCCTGCATGCGATTGCTCGCGTCGTACTGCAGCTCGAGCTGCTTGTCTTTCTGAACGACCTTCACACCGCCAGTGAGCGGCACGCTCAAGGTGCCCTTGGCACCCTTGAGGGTGATCTCGGTGTCGGTGATGGTCGCGGTCACGCCTTGTGGCAGTTCGACCGGTTGCTTGGCTACACGACTCATTGATGATTACCTGGTTTGCTACCTGGTGTACGGGGTGTGCTGCACGTCAAGCGACGATGCAGAGCACCTCACCACCCTGACCAATGGCCCGGGCCTGCTTGTCCGTCATCACGCCCTTCGGGGTCGAAACGATGACCGTACCCATACCGCCTTGCACCTTGGGCAACTCGTCTTTGCCACGGTAGATGCGCAGCCCAGGGCGCGAGATACGTTCGAGCCGATCGATGACCGGACGTCCTTCGTAATATTTGAGGGCGATGGTGATCGTGCTCTTGCCGCCATCCGCAGCGATGCGGTAGTCGGCCACGTAGCCTTCGTCCTTCAAAACCTTGAGAACTGCCTGCTTAAGGCGCGAGGCCGCCACGCTCACTTCACTCTTGCGAGCGAGCTGCGCATTACGGATGCGGGTCAGCAGATCAGCGATGGGATCAGTCATGCTCATATGGCGTGCGCTCCTACCAGCTCGCCTTGGACACGCCGGGCAATTCACCCCGGTTCACGGTCTCACGAATCTTCACGCGCGACAGACCGAACTTGCGGTACACGCCTCGCGGACGACCCGTGATTGCGCAACGATTGCGGCCGCGGCTCGGGCTCGCATCGCGCGGCATCTTCTGCAACGCCACCTGCGCAGCGGCGCGCTCTTCAGGCGACGAACGCGGACTGCGGATCGTCTCCTTGAGCTTCGCGCGCTTTGCGGCATGCTTTTTGACGGTCTCGGCGCGACGCTTCTCGCGCTCCACCATGCTCGTTTTGGCCATGTGCTTGCTGCCCTGTTACTTGCGGAAGGGGAACTGGAAGGCCTCGAGCAATGCTCGGCCCGCCTTGTCGTCCTTCGCCGTGGTGGTGATGGTGATGTCCATGCCCCGGAGCTGGTCGATTTGGTCGTACTGGATCTCGGGGAAAATGATCTGTTCCTTGACACCCATGTTGTAGTTGCCACGTCCGTCGAAGGAACGCGGCGACACGCCACGGAAGTCGCGGATGCGCGGCATCGCGACGCTGATCAAGCGATCGAGGAATTCGTACATGCGGGCGCCGCGCAGCGTCACCTTGCAACCGATCGCGAGACCTTCGCGAACTTTGAAGGACGCCACCGACTTGCGCGCCTGACAGAGCACAGGCTTTTGGCCCGTGATCTTGGTGAGATCACCCACCGCAGCATCGACGACTTTTTTGTCGGCGACCGCTTCACCCACACCCATGTTGATCGTGATCTTGACGATCTTGGGGACTTCCATCGCGTTGTCGATCTCAAGGTCCTTGCGGAGCTGAGGGACGACCTTCTCGCGGTAAAACTGTTGCAGCCTTGCCATGCTGGTAACCCGTAGATCGACGCTTACGCGTCGATCATCTCTCCGTTGGACTTGAAGAACCTTACGCGCTTGCCGTCAGCGAGCCGCTTGATACCGACACGGTCGGCCTTCTGCGTACCCGGGTTAAACAGCGCGACCTTCGAGGCATGCAGCGGCATTTCCTTTTCGAGGATGCCACCGGCCTTGTTCAATTGCGGGTTGGCGCGCGTGTGGCGCTTGACCCGGTTGACGTTTTCAACGATCAACGACTCGTCATCGAGCACCGCGACGACCGCACCCTTGCGACCCTTGTCACGACCCGAAATCACGATCACGTTGTCGCCCTTGCGAATCTTTCTCATGGGACCGACCTCAGAGCACTTCCGGCGCGAGCGAAATGATCTTCATGAACTGCGCAGTACGCAGCTCACGAGTCACGGGCCCGAAAATACGGGTTCCGATCGGCTCGAGCTTGTTGGTGAGCAGCACGGCGGCATTGCCGTCGAACTTGATCAACGAACCATCGGCGCGACGCACGCCACTGCGGGTACGCACGACTACTGCGTCGTACACCTCGCCCTTTTTGACCTTGCCGCGTGGAATGGCATCGCGCACGCTGACCTTGATCACGTCGCCGACAGCGGCGTAACGGCGACGGGTACCACCCATCACCTTGATGCACATCACGGTCTTGGCGCCGCTGTTGTCAGCCGCTTGCAGAACGGTTTGCAGCTGGATCACGACGCACGCTCCACCACGGCCACGAGCCGCCAGGATTTGTTGCGCGACAAGGGCCGGCATTCGGTGATCGTTACGGTGTCACCTTGGCGCGACTCGTTGCTCTCGTCGTGCGCGAGGAGCTTGGTCGTGCGACGAATGTACTTGCCGTAGCGCGGATGTTTGATCAGTCGCTCGACTTCGACCGCAATGGTCTTGTCCATTTTGTTGCTGACCACACGCCCGGTAAGCGTGCGCAGCGACTTGCTTTCTGTTGCCGTCGTCATCTGTTACTTCTCCGAGGTCTTCGCGGCGACAGCCTTTTCGGCCAACACCGTCTTCAGACGCGCGATGTCCTTGCGAACCCGACCGAAGTCGTGCGGCTTGATCGCCTGGCCGGTTGCACGCTGCATACGCAACGAGAACTGCTCACGACGCAGCTTCAGCAATTCTTCGTTGAGCTCTTTGGCGGCTTTGCCGCGCAATTCCTTGGCGTTCATGTCAACGTACCTGTCGCTTCACGAAGGAAGTGGTGACCGAGAGCTTGGCGCCGGCCAACCGGAACGCCTCACGCGCAGTCTTTTCGTCCACGCCTTCCATTTCGAAAAGGATCTTGCCGGGCTTGACCTTGGCGACCCAGTACTCAACGTTGCCCTTACCGGAGCCCATGCGGACTTCGAGAGGCTTCTTCGAGATGGGCACATCCGGGAAAACACGGATCCAAATCTGACCACCACGCTTGACGTGACGGGCCATGGCGCGACGGGCGGCTTCGATTTCGCGCGCGGTCATTCGTGCGCGTTCGGTGGCCTTCAAGCCGAAGTCACCGAAAGCGACGCTGTTGCCACGCTGCGCGAGGCCGGCGTTGTCGCCCTTGAATTGTTTACGGTATTTGGTTCGCTTGGGCTGCATCATGGGTGCAAATCCTCAGACCTCAAACCGCAGCTGCAGCGGCTGCTGCAGGCTCGGCGGCCGGGGCCGCAGCGGCGTCGCCCTCGGCGACATTCTTCGAGAAGTCTTCCTTGTCGAAGACCTCACCCTTAAAGATCCACGCCTTGACGCCGATGACGCCGTAGGTGGTGCGAGCTTCGCTAAAACCGTAGTCGATGTCGGCACGGAAAGTGTGCAATGGGATGCGACCCTCGCGCGACCACTCGGTACGGGCGATTTCCGCGCCGTTCAAGCGACCCGACAAACGGACCTTGATGCCAAGAGCGCCGCTACGCATCGTGCTCATCACTGCGCGCTTCATGGCACGACGGAACATCACACGCTTCTCGATCTGCTGCGCGATGCCGTCAGCGACCAACTGCGCATCGAGTTCCGGCTTGCGGATCTCGGCGATGTTGAGGCGAATGTCGGCAACCGGGCGGCCGAGCAACTTCGCGGTGTCCGCGCGCAGCTTCTCGATATCCTCACCCTTCTTGCCGATCACGATGCCCGGACGCGCGGTCTGGATCGTGATGTTGACCTTGTTGGCAGCACGCTCGATGTTGATGCGTGAGACCGAAGCTTCAGCGAGCTTCTTGCGCAGGAACTCACGAACTCGGAAGTCCGTGTGAACGTGCAGCGGGAATTGCTTCTTGCCGGCGTACCACTTCGAGGACCACTCGCGAGTGATACCAAGACGAATGCCGATCGGATTGACTTTTTGACCCATGGATCAGTCCTTCCTGCCGTCGCTGACCACGACGGTGATGTGGCTGTTGCGCTTTACGATGCGAGCACCGCGACCCTTGGCACGCGCCGCAAAGCGCTTCAGCGTCGGAGCGGTGTCGACCATGATGCGATGAACTTTGAGCTCGTCGATATCAGCGCCGTTGTTGTTCTCGGCATTGGCAATCGCCGACTCGAGAACCTTGAGAACGATCTCTGCACCCTTCTTCGGCATGAAGCGCAGTGTGGCGAGCGCATTGCCCACCGGCTGACCGCGCACCACGTCGGCGACGAGGCGACACTTCTGCGGAGAAATCCGCGCGTACTTGAGTTTGGCCGTGACTTCCATTGTGTTGCTCCGCCTTAGGCCTTCTTGTCGCCGGAGTGGCCCTTGAAGGTACGCGTCGGCGCAAACTCGCCGAGCTTGTGACCGACCATGTTTTCCGAAACCAACACGGGCACGTGCAGCTTGCCGTTGTGTACGGCAATGGTGAGACCCACCATTTCGGGAACGACCATCGAGCGGCGCGACCAGGTCTTGATCGGCTTGCGATCGTTCTTGGCAACGGCCGTCTCCACCTTTTTGATGAGGTGCAGATCGACGAACGGACCTTTCTTGAGTGAACGAGGCACTTGTGACTCCTGACCTTACCGGACCGCTCAGCGGACCTTGTTCTGTCGACGCTGCACGATCATGCGATTCGTGCGCTTGTTGGTACGGGTCTTCTTGCCCTTGGTATTCCAACCCCACGGCGAAACCGGGTGCGGATTACCTTGGCCAGACTTACCCTCACCACCACCGTGGGGGTGATCGACCGGGTTCATGGCAAGACCACGAACGGTCGGACGAATGCCGAGCCAACGCTTCGCACCGGCCTTGCCGTAGCTGCGCAAGTTGTGCTCGTCATTGCTGACTTCACCGATGGTGGCGCGGCAATCGATGAGCACCTTGCGGGTCTCACCGGACTTCAAGCGGATATAAGCGTAGACACCTTCGCGCGCGGTGTACTGCACGGAGCTGCCGGCACTGCGGGCGAGCTGACCGCCCTTGCCCGGCTTCAACTCGACGTTGTGCACCGTGCTGCCGACCGGAATGTGGCGCAGCTGCATGGCGTTGCCCGGCTTAATCGGCGAATCGGCACCCGAGCGGATTTCATCGCCCGGCTTCACGCCCTTGGGCGCGAGGATGTAGCGGCGCTCGCCATCGAGATACTTGATCAGCGCAATGTGGCTGGTGCGGTTCGGATCGTGCTCGATCCGCTCGACGATGCCCTTGACGCCATCTTTGTCGCGCTTCATGTCGATGATGCGGAACTTCTGACGCGATCCACCGCCCTTGTGACGAGTGGTAATACGGCCGTAGCTGTTACGACCACCGGTCTTGGACTGAGCCACGGTGAGCGGTGCGTACGGGTCGCCCTTCCACAGGTGGGACTTGTCGATCTTGACGGCGAACCGGGTACCCGGCGACGTCGGCTTCATTTTGACGAGTGCCATTAGGCTTTCCTCGCTTCGTAGTCGATGCTCTGACCCGGTGCAAGCCGCACGTAGGCCTTCTTCCAGTCACGGGTGCGACCAACGGTCTGACCGAAGCGACGGGTTTTACCCGGCTCGTTCACGACGTTGACCTCAGCCACCTTTACCGAAAACATCAATTCCACCGCCGCCTTGATGTCAGGCTTGGTGGCATCGGTACGCACGCGGAAGGCATACTGATTGGCGTTCTGCATGGCGAGCGCCGTCTTTTCGGTGATGTGCGGCGCAACCAACACGTTGATCAGCCGCTCTTGGCTCAGCTTGGAGACAGTGGCGCTCATTGCAGGCGCTCCTCGATCATTTTCACGGCGCCGACGGTCATCAGCACCTTGTCGTAGCTCACCAAGGCGAGCGGGTTAAGCGCAGCGACCGGCAGCACTTGAACGTGCGGCAGATTGCGCGCCGCGAGGAACAGTTTCTCGTCGATGGCCTCGACCACGATCAACACGTTCTCGAGCGCGAGCGACTTAAGCTGCGCAGCCAACAAACGGGTTTTCGGCGCTTCGAGATCGATGGCGTTGGTGACGATCAGGCGATCCTGACGGACCAACTCAGAGAGCATCGAGCGCAGCGCGCCGCGATACATTTTGCGATTGACCTTCTGCGCGAAGCTGCGGGGCTTGGCGGCAAAGGCGCGGCCGCCACCGACCCAAATCGGGCTGCGGCTCGAGCCCGCGCGGGCCTGACCCGTGCCTTTTTGGCTCCAGGGCTTCTTGCCACCGCCGCTCACCTCGGCCTTGGTCAGCTGCGCTTTGGTACCGGCGCGACCCGCGTTGCGGTACGCGGTGACGACTTGATGAACCAGCGCTTCGTTGTACTCGTGGCCGAACGCGGCTTCCGAGAGTTGCAGCTCGTTCGAGCCGCCAGCGATCTTGATTTTCATGATCTATGGCTCCCGATCACTTCTTAGCGGCTTTGCCGCCGGCGCCCTTGGTCGGCACGATTCGCTTGCGCTTGGCAAGCCGAGCCGCCTTGACGGAGGGGCGAATGACCACTTGGCCGCCCTCGGCACCCGGAACGGCGCCGCGAACCAGCACGAGGTTACGCTCGAGGTCGACTTCGACGACCTTGAGGTTTTCGGTGGTGCGACGCACCACACCCATGTGACCAGACATGCGCTTGCCCTGAAACACGCGACCCGGCGTTTGACGCTGGCCGATGGATCCCGGGGTGCGATGCGAGACCGACACACCATGGGTGGCGTGATGGCCGGCGAAGTTGTGACGCTTCATGGTGCCGGCAAAACCCTTACCGATGGTCGTTCCGGTGACGTCGACAATTTGACCCACAGAGAAGTGGTCAGCCTTGATTTCGGTGCCGACGGCAATGCCCTCGCCTTCCTTGTCATCGGCCAAACGAAACTCGAGCAGGGCCTTACCCGGGGCAGAACCTGCTTTGGCATAGTGCCCAGCGGCCGCTTTCGAGACGAGCTGCGGACGACGTGATCCGTAGGTGACCTGGACGGCGCGGTAGCCGTCCTTGTCGGTGGTTTTGACTTGCGTGACGCGGTTCGGGAGAACCTCAATCACCGTTACCGGGATAGATTCGCCCGCCTCGGTGAAGACGCGAGTCATGCCGCACTTGCGGCCGACAAGACCGATTGCCATGTACGTTACTCTCCTGCGCCCACTACGATTGGCGGGCGCAAAAAATCTACTCAAACACCGTTCGAGCTGAAGTTGCAGACAACTTAAGAAACCGGAGACGAGAACGTCCCGGGGCTTCTCGAGTGGTCTTGGCGGCTTGCCGCCAACCTCGCCCGATTCCGCCGAATTACCGGCGACCCACCTCGGAAGGCCCGAGGTCAAAAGGGCGCGCATTGTAAGCAGCGAGCATCGGGGATGCAAGCACTGATTTTCGGCTGGGACGAACCCGGATCCGGGCCCCATGACCAAGTGTCACTTTGAGTAGACAGTATTTAGTGTCTGCGCTAATTTACGCCGGTGACTTGAGTTCGGGAGTCGGCGACATGTTCAAGCTTATCGGCGCATTCTTGCGCACCCTGCGCATCGCCCTGCCGAAAATCGGCGTCGGCTGGATGTTTGCCCTGCTGACCATCGACTTCAATCGCGTCTCCATCGTCGAGCTCGGCGTCGCCGCCATCATCGTCACGAGTCTGCTCTCGGTGCATTACCTGCTCGCACCGTTTCAGGTCGTTGTCGGTCGCTTTGCCGATACCCACCCCATTTGGGGCTATCGTCGAACCCCGTACTTGATCGGCGCCAGTACCCTTGCGAGCTTCCTCTTCATGCTGCTCCCGAGCGCAGCACACGGCGTGGCCGGTGGCTCGCTTGGCTGGCTGGTCGCAGCGCTCGCCCTATTCGTGCTGTTTGGCCTCTGCATGGCGACGATCGGTGACAGCTACCACTCACTGATCGCCGAGGTCACCAACGAGAAAACCCGCGGCGGCGTGATCGCCGTGGTCTGGATCGTCATGATTTTGAGCACGATCGCCTCGGCGGTGGTGATGAATAAGGTGCGCCCAGAGTACTCACCTGAGGCGATGCAGGCGCTCTACAACCTCACGCCATTCATCGTGATCGGCTTTACTCTGCTCGGCGTCTGGGGCGTCGAGAAACGCATGTCCCCGGCCGAAATCGCCGAGAGCCTGCAGCGAGCACGCCTCGTCGCACCGCCCGGCAACCCGCTGCGGGTCGCATGGCAGACACTTAATCGCAACCCTGAGACGCGCTCTTTTTTCTTGTTCATCTTCGTGGCGATTTTCGCCATCTTTCTGCAGGACAATATCCTTGAGGTGTTCGGTGCCGAGGTCTTCGGCATGTCGGTGGCTGAAACCACTCGCTTCCAACCCATTTGGGGCGGTGGCGTGCTCGTCGGCATGATTCTGATGGGCATTGCGAGCGCCGTTTGGTCGATCTCCAAGCGCACCATCGTGATCGTGGGCTGTATTGGCACTGCGCTCTTCATGAGTGTACTGGCCGCGGCCTCCGTGCTCGGCCTGCGCGAATGGGTGTTGCCATCCTTGATGGCGATGGGACTCTTCACCGGCATCTTCAATGTGGGCGCACTGTCGCTGATGATGGAAATGACCGTACCCGGGGCGACCGGCCTTTACATGGGGCTATGGGGCACCTCTCAGGTGATGGCCCAAGGCATGGCTTCGGTCGGCAGCGGTGCGCTGCACACGGCCTTCATCGGCTCGGGATTGGTACAACCTGCTTATGCCTATGGCGCTATTTTCGCCCTTGAAGCAGCGGGTCTTTTGATCGCTGCTAGCCTGGTGGTCGGAGTCTGCACCGTACGTTTCCGTGCCGCACAGATGACGCCCCTCTCAGCCGCAGATCTCACCCGCTCGATGGCGGCGAGTTCCACCGCCTGATGCACTCGGGTGCACCGCTCGACTTTTCCTTCGATGCCCGAGTTGTAACGCAGTACGACGCGCTGCGCGGCCACCCGGCAGAGGTGTCGGCGACTATCGGTCGGGCGGTCGTCGACGCAGTCAAAAACCACAGCGCACTCGACGGCGAATCCCCCCGGGTACTCGAACTCGGGGTCGGCACCGGCCGCATCGCACTGCCGGTCTCGAGCGCCGGAGCGCAGGTTGTCGGCATCGATCTGTCAGCCGAGATGTTGGCGACCCTAGCGAGTCATCTGCGCAGCGCACCCGCCGAAATCGAGTTGGTTCGAGGGGATATCACGGCCCTGCCCTTCCAACGCCACAGCTTCGATGCGGCGATGGTGACTCACGTACTGCACCTGGTATCCGACTGGAGTCGGGTGCTCAAACGTTTAGCCGAAGTCGTGAAACCAGATGGCGCGCTGCTTTTAGGGCGCGATTGGGTGGATCCGGCCTCGATGGCCGGTCAGATCCGTATGGCGTTCCGCCAAGCCGTCATGCATCAGGGCTACACGACGGCAGCGCCCGCCGGCGGCCCCGCCTTGCATCAGGCACTACTTGCAGTTGGCGCGCGCGCAAGCGCGGCAGGACCCGGCGAAATCATCGCCGCCGAATGGCGCGCATATATTTCACCGGCCGAGGTGCTGGCCGGGATCGCCAGCAGAGATGACGCCGAGAGCTGGGTGCTACCCGACACCATTCTGCAGCCCGTCTGCGAAGTGCTGGAACGCTTCGTCGCAGATCGCTGGCCAGAAAAAGAAACGCCGCAGGAAATCCTGCGGCGTTTCGTAGTCGCTGTCTACCGGACTGCCGGCCACGAATGACCGAAAGCCCGCGAGGCGAGATCAGTTCAGCTTGATCTGCACATCCACGCCAGCCGGCAACTCGAGACGCATCAAAGCGTCAACGGTCTTGTCGGTCGGGTTCAGGATGTCCATCAAACGCTTGTGCGTGCGCAGTTCGAACTGGTCACGGGCGTCCTTGTCACCATGCGGGCTGACAAGCAAGGTGTAGCGTTCCATCTTAGTCGGCAGCGGTACCGGCCCTTTGACGGTTGCGCCCGTGCGCTTGGCCGTCTCGACGATTTCGCGTGCCGACGTATCGATCAAGCGATGATCGAACGCCTTCAGCCTGATTCGAATATTTTGGTTGGCCATGAGTATTTTCCTTACTTGACGATCTTGGCGACGACGCCTGCGCCGACAGTGCGACCGCCTTCGCGGATCGCAAAGCGCAGACCATCTTCCATCGCGATCGGGGCGATCAAATCGACCACCATCTTGATGTTGTCGCCAGGCATCACCATCTCAACGCCCTCGGGCAACTCGATCGTCCCGGTC
>Ga0169931_10000184_pt1 | contig 97907 bp, 105 predicted proteins | sample Kivu_15m_20L_FD_129675 | JGI IMG/M metagenome (GOLD analysis project Ga0169931, IMG submission 129675) | Freshwater microbial communities from Lake Kivu, Western Province, Rwanda to study Microbial Dark Matter (Phase II) - Kivu_15m_20L... | ecosystem: Environmental > Aquatic > Freshwater >...
GCCGATCGCTGCCCGATCGTTGACACGTGGTGGCAGACCGAAACCGGCGGAATCATGATCTCTCCGTTGCCGGGTCTCACATCGACGAAGCCGGGATCGGCGACGCGGGCACTGCCGGGAGTGGTCGCCGAAGTGGTGAACGATGCCGGCAATGTGATTGAGTACGGCGGAGGGTACCTCACCATTGCCGCACCGTGGCCGGGAATGTTGCGCGGAATCTGGGGTGACGGCGACCGGTACCGCGAAACGTATTGGTCACGTTTTCCCGGGCGCTATTTCGCCGGTGACGGCGCGCGTACCGATGACGACGGTTACATCTGGTTGCTCGGACGGGTCGACGACGTCATGAACGTGTCCGGACATCGCATCTCGACCACCGAAGTTGAGTCGTCGATCGTGTCGCATCCCGCTGTCGCAGAAGCGGCCGTCGTCGGCGTCGCCGATGCGATGACCGGTCAGGCGATCATCGCCTACGTGACGATGAAGTCGGGGGAGGCGTTGCGTGAATCAGACGTGCGTGAGCACGTCGCGCGCGACATCGGGCCGATCGCCAAACCGAAAACCGTGTATTTCACCCCCGAGTTGCCGAAGACCCGCAGCGGAAAGATCATGCGCAGACTGTTGCGCGACGTGGCCGAGGGGCGCAACCTCGGCGACACGACCACTCTTGCCGATGCGACTGTGATGGACGAGTTGCGCCGTCGCGCAACGGTCCACGACGGCGACTAGTCGCGGAAGTTGTTGAACTGCAGCGGCAATCCGAAGTCGTGGCTCTTGAGCGCGGCAATTGCGGCCTGAAGGTCGTCCCGCTTCTTGCCACTCACGCGGATCGTGGCCCCCTGTGTTTGTGATGAGATTCCCTTGGGGCTCTTTTCCTTGATGAACTTGTTGATCTCGCGCGCCTTGTCCGCGCCGATTCCGACGTTCACCGTCACGACCTGACGCACCGATTCGCCGGTCGCCTGTTCGACTTTGCCCCACTCGATGCCGCGCAGCGAGACACCCCGCTTCACTAGACGCTCTTCGAGGAGCGTACGAAGTGCCCGTAGTCGATCCTCGCTCGACGTGCGCAGGGTGAGCACGAGTTCATTGTGGTCGATCGTCGAGTTGGTGTCCTTGAAGTCGTAGCGTGTCGCCAATTCTCGCTGGGCCTGGTCGATTGCATTACGCAGTTCCTGGCGGTCCACTTCCGATACGACATCGAACGTTGGCATGCGGAAAGGTTAGCGATGCCGCTAGAGTTCGACCTTCGGGGTCGGTACCCAAGCGGCCAAAGGGAGCAGACTGTAAATCTGCCGGCATCTGCCTACGAAGGTTCGAATCCTTCCCGGCCCACCACAAAATGAGAACTTGTCAATGACTCGCACCGTGTCCGTTCCCAGCGACCTCACCGGTCTATTGCAGCCCGAAACTGTGGAGCTGACTCGCCTCGGATCACTTCACGACGGAGGATACGTTGCACCTCTTGCAGCGCTGCGCGGCCCGGTCGCCGTCGTGTCACTTGGCATGAAGGACGACTGGAGCTTCGAACAAGCTGTGGTGAAGCGACAGCCGAATGCTCTCGTGCACTCGTACGACCCGACGGTGAATCCTGCTTCGATGATTGCCTCGTTGCGACTCGGCGTACGGTCGCTACTCACGTTCCGTGATCTCACGCTGTGGGGACGGACCAAGGTAATCTTCAGCTACTACTCATTCTTCCGCGGTCGACGTCATCGTCACTTCCGAGAATGGGTGAAGTCAGCATCGTCACCTTCGGGTGCAACGTCCATCGACCGTGTCTTGAGCCGTGTCGATGACAACTCGAAGGTGCTGCTCAAGGTGGACATTGAAGGAGACGAGTACGGAGTGCTCGATGACTTCTTGTCGAACCCTCGATCGAAGGACATCATCGGTATCTTTGTCGAGTTCCACGACCTTGATTCACGCTGGAATGAGTTCGTCGACCTGCAACTACGCTTGTTTCGCGACTATCACCTCGTCCATGTTCATGCGAACAACATCAACAAGGTGACGACGAACAGGGGAATTCCCCGCGTTCTGGAGATGAGCTACCTGAGGCGGGGAATCGACACTCCCTCGGGCGTGCGAGTGCATCTTCCGCTCGCTGGTCTCGATTACCCGAACGACCGTGAACGCGAGGATTACGAGTTCGTGTTTTCGAACTGATGCCCGTTGCCGTCCAAGAGTGCCGTTGCCCACCGAGATCGAACACCGCCGGCACGAAGGTACGCGGGAACATCATCGAGCATCTCCGCCCATCGTGAATCGGACCGTGCATCGCCACGCGTGATTCCCGCCAGTCGATCGGTCATCTCGCGAGTCGAATCGAGCAGTTCTGAAGGAGTGTTGTGTGCGAGCCGTATTCCATCAACGGCAAGTTCGGACTCGGACTTCGTGTACAGCCCCGAACCGAAGACATCACGCCAAGGAATCGTCGAGCCATCGTCACGGCGGAAGCGTTTCGGGGCAATGAGCGAGTTCTGCATCCAAAGAGAAATGCTTTTCAGCGGCGCAAGGTTTGTGAAGAGAATCGGTCGGCGATACGCCTGCGCAAGCTTGTCCGGTCCGCTCAGTGTGGAAATGAAGAAGTGGCAATGGCGGGGCAGCACGATGTCGAGAAGCTCACTGCGGGATCCGTCGGCGGCATAGTCCCAGAACTGTGGGTGGTCGAGGTCGAGCGGTGTCGTCGTTGACGCACCCAGACGAATGACGGAGAAGCCCCGCTCAAGCAGGTGAGAAATCGCCGGCGTATACGTGTCTATGGATGCGTTCCGGGTTCCGTCCCGAGCGAGCGGCGAGTCGCCCCACCGTGCAAAGTACGCCTCGTCACGGACATGGACGCACACGTACCTTCCGAATGGGTCGAACTGCGGACGAATCCTGCGGATCTCTCGCACGGCATCGGATACCAGTTGTGGTGGACACGGCAGTTGCGTCCCCATTCGGCGAAGCACGTCGTGAAGGTCGTTGTGTTGATTGAGTTGCGTGGGGCCCTTCCGATACGGAATCGCGTTGGCTTCACCACCCGGAAGTCGTCGGTTCCATGTATCGAGTGGTTGAAGAATCCAGCGCGGACCGATGAGAAACTTCGGCCTCCACAACTCGAGGAGCAGCGGGTTGCATACCGGTAAATCGCCGGTCCACACGTAACGTACGTCCGAAGTGCGACCGTTGCGGGAGTGAACACCCGCCTGTCGTTCGGAGCAGAACATTTCGAGGTCCATGACGAGGTGACCGAGACGCCCGGCGTTGATTCCACCGAGCCGAATCGTCCACAACGGGCGGACGGCGCGCAACAGCACGACAAGCACGATCCACACGGGGCTCATCACCCGGCCGGCGACACGGCGTGCTACGCGGACCACGCGCGCAATGCTGAGATCCGCGCTCGAAATGCGGCCTGTGTGCATCCGTACACAGTCTAGATTTGATGGAGTGCCGAGTCGGGACCGACGTGATCGTTGAGTTTTCCCAACTACGCAGTCTTTCGGGGCAAGTGACGATGGTCGACGGGAGTTTCGATCCTCTGCACGACGGCCACATCGCATACTTTCGTGCTGCCGCGGCGCTCGGTCGACCCGTGTTGTGCAACGTCGCCACCGACGATTGGACGCAGTCGAAACACCGCGTCCTGCTTTCGCGGGATCGGCGCGTGCTCGTCATCGATGCGCTCAAGGACATTGCCTACGTTCACGCGGGTTCGTACACCACGGCGGAAGTTCTGCGCGAGCTGATTCCCGCCACCTACGCCAAGGGGTCGGATTGGCGCGACCGTGGCGGTATCCCCGTCGTCGAAGCCGAGATTTGTCGGGATCTTGAGATAGAGGTTCGTTACCTCGACACCGTCACCAACTCCTCCTCCGAACTGCTGCGCAAGTACGAGGATGGGTCGTGAATCCCGGAATCACACTCGTGGTCGGTATGCACACCAACCCGTTCACGTGCGGCATCGCCCGGTTCAACGCTCGGCTCGCCGAGCAATTCGGGGTATCGGTCCGTTCATGGGGCGACTTCGCCATCACCCCCGTGGACGGGGCGCTGCTGTCGATCAAGACGTCCGAATTCGACGGGACAGCCACCGAACAGCTGGAGGAATTCGCACGCGGAGATGTCGCGTTCGATCTGTTTCTCCATGCCTACGAGGCGTCGCCTCTCGAGCAGACACTTGTTCGTCGGGCACGTTCCGTGTACGTAGGCAGCGGTGAGATGGCCCGTCTCGTACGAAGTGATCGCCCCGACGCGGTGGCCTGCTTCGCTCCCGGAATGGAGCCTTCGGGTGACGCCGAAGATGCAGAAATTCGACTCCTCACGTTCGGGATGGCGCACAAGATCAGTAGCACCGGCTACGGCAAGCTGGCCGATCTGCTACGGCGCGACGGTCGATCGAGCGTTCTCGAAATCAGCTCCGCACTCCATGAAGGAACGAAATTCGACAGCGAGTTCTTCGCCGTTGCTGACGAGATCCGATCTGCGTTCGACGGGTCGGTGCGCTTCCTCGGCTTTCTTGCCGACGAGGAGGTATCTCAGCGGCTGCAACGAGCGTCTGCGATGGTTGCGTTCTTCCCGCGCGGTGTTCGGGAGAACAACACATCCGTCATGGGGGCTTTGGCGCACGGGTGTCCGGTGATCACGAACCTCGACGGCGACAGTCCGCGATGGTTGCAACACGAGGTGACATGTCTTGACATCACGTTGTTGACGAGCTTTCCCCACCCCGAACAGCTGTCGGCGATCGGCCGCGCGGGTCGAGACGCGATTCGTGGGTTCACGTACGAGTCGTTGGCTCGGCTGTTGCGTCAGTGAGCTATCAGCGCACCTCGAGCATTTTTTGGAATGCGAGCATGTCCACCCACTTGCCGAACTTGCGTCCAACCGCAACTTCGGTACCGATGAGGCGGAAGCCGAGCTGCTCGTGCAGGCGTCGCGAAACGTCGTTCGTCGACTGAATTCGAGCAATCACCGAGTGGAATCCCGCCTGGGTGGTGTGCAGCAGCAAGTCCCGCATCAAAGCCGTGCCGATTCCTTTGCCGTGCTCTTCCGTGGCCACGTATACCGATGACTCGACCGTGGGTCTGTACGCGGCACGGTCGCGATACGGGCTCGTTGCGGCGAACCCCAGAATTCGCTGTGCTTCGACGGCAACGAGAACCAGATGGGCACCTGAGCGATCGCTGATCCAGTTCACCTGCTCGTCGACGGACCGCTCCTCGAGATCGAGGGTGTTTAACGACGTTCGCACTTCGTGGTTGTAGATCGCACAGATCCGTGCCGCGTCGCTGCGCTCGGCGAATCGTGTGATCAATCCCACATCGAAAATGTAGCCACGGGAGACGCGATGGTCGTGCTGCGGAGCCCGCTCGGTAGACTCCACCTGTCGCCCTCTTAGCTCAGTCGGTAGAGCACTTCCATGGTAAGGAAGAGGTCGTGGGTTCGATTCCCACAGAGGGCTCGCCTCGCGGCGGCGTAGCTCAGTTGGTAAGAGCATCCGGCTCATAATCGGAAGGTCATCGGTTCGATTCCGATCGCCGCTACTTCATCGATATGTCCTTAGTTCGCGCGTCAACCACGAGCCGGTGCCGGTGATCCCGACGGTTCGACGTTTCATCCTTGCACCGATGGCCCGGCTGTTGCTGAGGCTCCGTCTGGGGCACTGGAACCTTGCCGACTACGACGTGCTCTCCGTCGGGGCGCACAAGTTCGGACACCTCGCGCTCGAGCCCTTGATCGGGCATCTCGAGTCGCGACGTCGATTGCCGAGCGGCACTCAGCGAAGGATCTTGTGGACCCTCGGCCCGCGTCGCGCCGCGTCCAATCCGAAACTCCATTCCCTGTGGCGGCGCGAACTCACCGTGTACCCGCGACACTTGCTCGGGTTGTCCATTTCTTCCCGCGGACCGTATCTGCGTCGGACCGGCATCTACGGCACGCGCAACGTGCTTGATACCGACGATTGGCGTCCGCAGTTGACCACCGCCGAACGTGACTCCGGCCATCGCTTTCTCCGCGAACACGGCTGGGACGGGCGGCAACCTTTGGTCGGCGTCGTCATCAACGAGGGCCTTCATTACGGGAAGTCGTGGACGCAGTTCGAAACCGAACGTGATCCGCACCTGCGCGTACTGACGTTTCGGGTCGACGAGTTCCGACCGTTGATGACGGCACTCGTTCACGAGGGGCTTACCGTCGTGCGTCTCGGTTCGCCACCGGCGACACCGGTGACCGAGCCGGGAGTCATCGACTATGCCACGTCGGTGGGCCGCAGTAGCGCACTCGACGTGATTCTGCCGGGCCTCATGAATCGCGTTATCTCGACACAGACCGGTCCGGACGCCGTGGCTCTGATGTTCGGCGTTCCCGTCACGTACCTCGACGTCGCTCGCCTCAAGTACTGTTTCTTCGACGTGTCCACGGTTCACTGGCGGCCCGCCATCCTGGAGACTTCCGAAGGGCAGCGCCTCGGACTTCGTGAGCTGCTTTCACCCGCGTTCATCGACCTGAAAACACCCGATGACTTCGCGGCGATGGGTGTGAAGGTTCATCGGGCAACGACCGCCGAACGATTCGCGACTGCTCTCGAGGGACTCCGCCTCGACACGGGCGATCTCGTTCTCGATGACAACGACAAGTACATGCAGAAGGTGCTGATGTCTGCGTTCGTGCGGGCGAGGGAGAACGGAATCCTGGCCGATCGTGGTGACGCATCGGCTCTCGTCAGCCCCGAGTTCCTCCGTCAGCACGGCGATTGGTACCTCCGTGGGATCTGACGTGAGCACCCACCGATCCTCGGTGCTCCGGATGGTCTGGGTGCTCTTGCGTCCGCGCGAGCGACGCTCACTTGCCGGGGTCGGCGCCCTCATTCTCGTCGGCATGTTCCTCGAACTGCTCAGTCTCGGTTTATTCGTTCCGATGATCGCGCTCATCGCCGAACCATCGTCCGACCTACGGCGACGAGTCGATGATTTCCTGCCCACCGGACTGACACAAACACAGTTCCTGCTGGCGTGCGTTGCAGTATTCATCCTTGTATTCATCATCAAGACGGTGTACATCCTGTGGAGTTCATGGATCCAGCGGGGATTCTCCATGCGCATTGGAACACGTGTGCAGACCGAAGTCTTCTCCCGGTACCTCTCGAAGCCGTACGAGTTTCATCTCCAGAACAATTCCGCGCTCCTCATCAGGAACATCCAGAATTCGTCGAGTGTCATCAACGGGGGCGTCGATCCTTTTCTCACCATCGCCACCGACGGGCTCGTCGCGCTCGGCCTTTTCGGTTTGTTGCTCGTCGTCGAGCCTGCGGGAACGGTCGTGATACTGGCATTCCTGGTTGCGGGAGCGGGGATACTCCACGTTCAGTCTCGACGTCGACTCCAGCGATGGGGTCACGCATCGAACGAACTCACCGGCGAGGCACAACAGGCCATGCAGGAAGGACTCGCCGGTGTGAAGGAACTTCTCGTACTCGATCGAATCGGTCTTCCACTCACGGCGTTCTCCGTAGCCATGGTGCGGAAAGGTCACATCATGCGCCGCTACGGCGTCATGCAGGCAGTTCCACGACTCTGGCTCGAAGTATTGAGCATGGTGTCGTTCGGAGTACTCGTGTTCGTCCTGCTCGCTCAAGACGTGGAGCCCACCGACATGGTGACAACACTCGGTCTCTTTGCTGCAACTGCTTTCAGGACTATGCCGTCGGTGAACCGGATAAGTGCGACATTCCAATCAATGCGGTTCAACAGACCGTTGCTTGAGTCGACGTACGCCGTCCTGACGTCGACTCCCGAGACAAAGAAGGCCAGCGGTGACATCGCACCGTCTTGGAAGAGAATCGACTTTTGCAACGTTTCGTACAGGTATCCATCAGCGTTGCGGGACTCCTTGATCGATCTTGATCTCACCATCCGTGCCGGGGAATTCGTCGGAGTCACGGGTGAGAGCGGAGCAGGTAAGAGCACCATGGTCGACGTCTTGCTCGGGTTGCTCGCACCAACCAACGGGTCGCTCCAAGTTGACGGACGTGTCATCGCCGGGATCGACTCTGGCTGGACCAAGAACGTCGGCTACGTACCCCAGGCGATCTTCCTCATCGACGACTCGATTGCTTCGAACATCGCCCTCGGCACACCCAGGCGCGAGATCGACGAGGACAAGTTGCGCCGCGTCGTGACCGAGACCCGACTCGACGAGTTCGTGGCGGCGCAGAGCGACGGGCTCGACACCGTTGTCGGCGAGAAGGGGGTGCGGATGTCCGGCGGACAGAGACAGCGAATCGGTATTGCGCGAGCCCTCTATCGTGATCCGTCGCTGCTCGTTCTCGACGAGGCGACGAGTGCACTCGACTCCGAAACGGAAAGTGCCGTGATGGAGACAGTTCTCAGCCTGAAGGGGTCGCGCACGATTGTGGCCATCGCGCATCGCACGACGACGCTGTCTGCATGTGACCGAATCATTCACTTTTCCCAGGGACGAATCAACTCCGATGCTCAACCGGCCTCACGCGACGCAGGAAATCGGTCATGAAGGTTCTCGTCACGGGAAACCTCGGTTACATCGGAACAGTGCTGACCGAGGTGCTCGAGTCGCGAGGACATGACGTCACGGGCCTCGACATCGGGTGGTTCCGGAGTTGTTCGTTGGAGGCGGTTCGCGGCCCGCGCCGACAGTTGATCCGGGACGTGCGCGACGTCGAACCCGCGGATATCGAGGGTCACGATGCGATTGTGCACCTTGCCGGATTGTCGAACGACCCTCTCGGTGCTTTCAGACCGGGGTTGACCGACGAGATCAACTTGCAGGGGACCGTTCGGCTAGCGAGGTTGGCAGCGACCGTGGGGATCAGACGTTTCGTTTATGCGTCGTCCCAGAGCATGTACGGTATCTCCCGCTCGGATTCCGATGTCGTGGAAGACGAGAGCGAGAAAAACCCGCTGACGGATTATGCACGGACAAAGTGGGAGGCGGAGGTCGCGATCAAGGAGCTCGCTTCGAGCGACTTCGTCGTCACGTGTCTCCGACCGTCGACCGTCTTCGGTGCGAGTGCGCGTCTGCGATGCGACATCGTGTTCAACAATCTCGTTGCATGCGCGTATACGACCGGAAGAATCGAGATCAAGAGTGACGGCACGCCGTGGCGGCCGGTCGTTCATGTCCGCGACGTCTGCAGTGCATTCAGTGCAGGAATGGAAGCCGACGAAGGAATCGTCAACGGGCGGTCGTACAACGTCGGGATCCCGAACGGAAACTTCAGGGTTCGCGATCTTGCGGAGGCTGCCCAGCGGGCGGTCCCCGGCAGCAGTCTGGTCTTCACCGGCGAGTTCGGCAACGATGAGCGCACGTATCGAGTGAGCTTCGATCGAATCCTCACCGAACTCGCCCATCTGTACCGACCCGAATGGGATCTCGACCGCGGTGGCACGGAGCTTGTTGAGCTGTTCCGACGCGTTGGTTTCACGGAAGCGGACTTTCGTGGGCCGCGCACGAATCGAATAGCAAAGTTGCGCGAGACGTGGGCTGCAGCCGGGGTCGCCGATGACACAACCCGCTGACCGAGGTCCGACCCTGTTCCTCACGGGTGGAACGGGGTTCATCGGTCGACGGGTGTGCGCATTGAACGAGCGTGGAAGCATCGTTGCACCCGGCCGATCGGGATTGTGGGCTGACGGACGAATCGTCGACGAGTCGCCCTTCGATTTGAGGGACGCCGAAAAGTATCGGGGGGCCCTCAACGAGCACGCACCGGACGTGCTCGTTCACCTTGCATGGGAGGGGCTGCCGGACTATTCGGCGGAAAACAGTGCGCACAATCTTGCCGTCGGTCTCGGACTCATCACGTCTGCAGTACGCGCCGGTGTGCGCAGGATCGTGGTGGCGGGGAGCGGTTGGGAATACGGAGCACGAACGGGTCCGTTGCGTGAAGATGATGTTCCCGATAGGCCATCTGTCTTTGCGGCGTACAAGTCTGCCCAATTCACTGCGGCCGCAGCACTGTGCAGGGAAGCCGGTGTCGAACTTGTATGGGCGCGAATCTTCTTCAGTTACGGACCGGGGCAGCGTCGCCAGTCTCTCGTCCCATCGGTGGTCGAGTCCCTTCGACGTGGAGAGCAGCCGACGTTGCGCACCCCCGGGGTCCTCAGTGACTTCATTCATGTCGATGATGTCGCACGTGCACTGCTCTCGATGTCGGCGCCGGGCGGACCGGAAGGCATCGTCAACGTTGGAACCGGTCGTGCGACTCCGGCATTCGAAGTCGCAAGGACGGTCGCCGCGGCAATGGGGTCATCGGTGCGCATCCCCGCCGCGGAGATCACCGGTGGTCAGTGGGCAGACGTGACGCGGTTGGCGGGTGAGGTTGGATTCACCGCACGGGAGACGCTCGAGTCCGGCATCGAAAAGACGGTGCGCGCGATTCTCGCGGAGTCGAACGCGTGAGACAGGCCGTCATCTTGTGCGGTGGGCGCGGTGAACGCCTGCGCCCACTCACCGACGACCGGCCGAAGGCCCTCGTTCGCGTCGGAGAGCGACCCTTCCTCGACCACTTGCTCGATCAACTCTGGCGCGAGGGCTGCGCCGGCGTCGTTCTGCTGTCCGGATATCGCTCGGACCAGATCGTCGGTCACGTCGGCACGGAGTGGAAGGGTATGCGCGTTGATCACTGCGTCGGACCCGCGGAGTGGTCGACGGGTCGACGAATTCTCGAAGCCCGCGATGTGTTGATCGACGACTTCTTGCTGCTGTATTCCGACAACTATGCGCATCTTGACTGGTCGCTGCTGGATGAGATTCGTCACCGACGCGGATCGGTGGTGACGTTGAGCGTTCATCCCAAGTCTCCCGGCAACGTACGGTTGTCCGCCGACGCCGAGGTCACATATTCAGTGCGACGACAGGCTGCCGACTTCAATCACGTTGAAGTCGGCTACATGTTGTGCAGCAAGACCGAGCTCATTGCCGCTTTACTCGCCGATCCAGAATGCGACGACGCATTGCCCATCGCCTTGCAGTCGCTATCCGAACGCGGAGCAATGAGCGCGGTTGAGATCCGGGGCGGTTACCTCAGCATCTCCACTCCCGAACGTAGGGAGCACGCGGAGCGCGTGTTGGTGCCCAAGAAGATCCTGCTCGTAGATCGTGATGGCACGATCAACGAGCGGGCCCCGCGCGGCATGTACGTCACATCCGTGGATGGGTTCGCATGGCGGGACGATGCTCGACAGGCGGTTCGAGAGTTGGCTTCGCGCGGGTTTTCCTTCGTCGTCGTGACGAACCAGGCGGGGGTCGCCACGGGAGACGTCACCGCTGACGTACTGGGTCGCATCCACGACCGCATGGCACTCGACTTTGCGGGCTTGGGTGCGAATCTTCTCGGGGTGATGTGCAACACCGAGCACTGGTCGACGACCAGCCACATGCGCAAGCCCGGTCCGGGCATGATCCTGCAAGCGGCCGAGACGTGGGAGTTTCTCCCCGAGCGCGTCATGTACGTCGGCGACGATGTGCGCGACGCCAAGACGGCCCGCAACGCGGGGAGTGTCGGTGTTCTCATCGGTGAGCACGAGGGACAGCAGATCCCACGGGGAACACTGCAAGTAGCCTCTTTCACGGATGCGGTCGGTGTCATCAGGCGTCGTTATGACGAAGTGAGTACATGGTGACTCTTTTCCGTCGCGCCAAGCTCGTCAGCACTGCTGCACCACTGCGAATCAGTTACGCCGGAGGGGGAACCGACTTTCCCGATCACTACCTCGCGCACGGCGGGCGGGTGCTTAGCACCACGATCGATCGTTTCGTCTATGTCACCGTCAACCGGCGTGAGTACGGACTGTTCGACGAGCGGTATCGACTGAGCTACTTCGAAGCCGAGAGTGTCCAAACGCTCGATGAGATCCGCAACGAAACGGCAAGAGAGTGTCTGAAGCTCGTACCGCTAGAGGAGCCGCTGCACATCTCCACATCGTCCGACGTTCCGGCGTCGTCGGGTCTCGGATCCTCGAGCAGTTTCGCCGTGGCATTGCTGCTCGCGCTGCACGAGCTTCGCGGTGACGTCGTGTCGGCGGGTCAACTAGCCGACGAGGCATGTGAAGTGGAGATCCAACGTCTCGGACGTCCGATCGGGAAACAGGATCAGTTCGCCGCGGCATTCGGCGGGCTGAATTCCATCGCGTTCGATACTTCGGGTCGAGTCACCGTACATCCCTTGTGGTTGCCCGATGGCGGCATCAAGGATCTGTTCGATTCCACCGCTCTCGTCTGGACCGGTGTGCAAAGACCTTCGCAGTCCGTACTCAGCGAGCAAAAGACGCGTGTATCGAGCAATGCTCCCTCACTGAGTGCACTGACGTCACTCGCGGTCGAGGGAGAGGAGTTGATCACAACGGGTCGCAACGTCGCCAGAGGAATCGGAGCGATTCTGCGTCGGGGCTGGGATCTGAAGAAGGGTCTGGCATCCAACGTTGCGGATGGCGCCATTGATGAACTTGCTCGAGTTGCCGACGAATCCGGCGCATGGGGGAGCAAGATTTGCGGAGCTGGGGCGGGCGGCTTTCTCCTCGTACTGGCGGATCCGAAAGTTCTGGGCGCCATCGAACGCGCCGTCGCTCCGCGTGCGGTGGTGCGACCAACATACGAGCCACGTGGCGCGCGCGTCATTGCAGTAGTTTGAACTTCCGTGTCCGTTGAAGATTTCATCGGTGACTCTGCACGTCGTGTGCAGAGCAACTACGACAACAAAGAACTCGTTGCTGCTGCAGAGGCATTCGTACTGCCGTCGATCAGAGCCAAGTATTCCTACAACTTCTTCTGGATGGGCAGACCGATCATCCAGTACCCGACGGACATAGTGCGCATGCAACAGCTGATTTGGGACGTGAAGCCGGATCTCATCATCGAAACCGGGATTGCACATGGTGGATCTCTGATTCTTTCTGCATCAATGCTTGAGCTAGCTGCACTCGACGGTGGGGCGACTGATGCACGCGTTCTCGGAATCGACATCGACATCCGTCCGCACAACCATTCCGCAATACTTGCGCATCCGATGTCCCGAAGAATCACGATGATCCAAGGTTCGAGCACGGATCCCGACATCGTTGCGGAGGCGCAGCGTGTTGCGCGGGGTGCTCGACGAATAATGGTGTTCCTCGACAGCAACCACACCCATGCGCATGTGCTCGAGGAGTTGCGCTTGTACGCGCCTCTCGTGACACGAGACAGTTATTGTGTCGTCTTCGATTCCGTTGTCGAGAACCTGCCCGCCGGGACGGTTGACGACCGACCGTGGGACAAGGGCAATAATCCGATGACGGCTATTGACGAGTTCCTGCGCGGAAATCCGCACTTTGCCGTCGACGAGGCAATTGATGCGCAGCTTCTCATCTCGGCGGCTCCGCGAGGTTACCTCCGTCGAGTTTCGTGACGTGATCGAATCTGCACCACGCGACTCAGCCGGTACTCGCCTGATCGATACGTGCCGGCTCTGTCGCCACTCTGTAATCGAGTCGATCATCGACTTCGGGTCGCTGCCGTTGGCCAACGCTTTCCCCGAGGCTGGAATCTCCGATGTCGCGTATCCCTTGCACCTGGTGCGTTGCGTGCAGTGCGGATCTGTGCAGCTGGGAGACGACGTCGATCCTGATCTCATGTTTCGCGACTATCCGTGGATAATGGGCTCGGCACAGGCGACGAGGGACCATGCCGAGCGATTTCATTCGGAAGTACTGCGCCGACTCGGACGCCCACCGAACTTCGTCGTCGATGGATCGAGCAACGACGGAACATTCCTCCGTCCCTTTTCGAATTCCGGCATTCGTGTGCAGGGAATCGAGCCAGCGCGCAACATAGCTGCAATGGCCAACGGTGCCGGTATCCCCACGATCGACGAGTATTTCATCATTCCGACGGCAGATTCGGTGAAGGATGGAAGTGGCATGGCGGACGTCGTCTTCGTGCGCAACTTCCACCACGTTCCATTCGCCGTCGGCGCTTTGGCCGCCATGAACCATCTTCTCGCCGACGACGGACTTGCAGTCGTCGAGTATCACCGGCGCGACGTCGTTCTCGACCAGTTGCAGTACGACTCGATTTATCACGAGCATCCTCTGTTCTTCTCACTCGGTGACATGGTTCGGCTCCTGGCCAACCTGGGCCTCGTCATCGAGGACGTCACGGACAGCCCGATCAGCGGCGGTTCGCACATTCTGTGGATTCGCCGCGGGTCGCGGTCAACGTCCGATCGTCTCGCGACCGCTCTCGACCACGAGCAGAAGGTGGGGGATCATCTGACCGAAACGTGGGCAAGGTTTGCACTACGTGTTCGCGAGCACAGCTCTCATCTACGTGAGTTCGTGGAGTCCGAAGTGGCTCGTGGATCACGCGTATGCGCCGTCGGGGCATCCTCACGGGGCACCACACTGCTCAACATCGCCCGCCTGACCGGTGCGCACATCAACGTCGTCGCGGACAACAGCCCACTGAAAGTGGGGAAGATGCTCGCGGGAGCGCGAGTGCCAGTAGTTTCGTTTGCCGACATGATGGCGAATTATCCGGGGACGATCGTTCTCCTCGCCTGGAACTTCGGAGCCGAGATGCGACGCCTGCTTCGTGACACCTATCAGTGGTCGGGAACGCTCATCTCACCGCTTCCGTACGCAATTGATGTCGGGACGTTCGGGTGAAGTTCACTTCGACGCCGATCAGCGGTGTGGTCGTCATCGATGCCGAGCCGCACGTGGACGATAGAGGGGTATTCAGGCGCTCGTTCTGCGTCGACGAGTACGCCGCCGCCGGCCTCGATCCGACCGTGCTCCAAGGGAACTTCTCGCACAACCACCACGCACTGACGATGCGCGGATTCCACTTCCAGACGGGAGATCATCAAGAAGCCAAGACGATCTCGTGCGTAGCCGGGGCGATTCACGACATCGTCGTCGACCTGCGACCTGAGTCACCGACCTATCGCAAGTGGTTCTCGGTGGAACTCACGGCCGAGTCGATGCGCGGTATCTACGTGCCACGCGGCTGTGCCAATGCGTTTCTCACGTTGCGCGATCAGACCGTGTGTCATTATTACGTCGCAACGAAGTTTGCACCCGGCAGTTACTCGGGATTCCGCTGGAACGACCCACAATTTGCTTTTGACTGGCCTTCAGAACCAGCGGTCATCTCCGACAAGGATGCGACACTGCCGAACTTCCATGAATCACTGCTCGTGGGCTGATCTTTGCATGAACGCGTTTACGGAGCTCGATCCCAAGGTGCGGACGAACCTCTCCCGGCTTGACATCGTCGTGCCGACGTACGAACGTCAGGAGTACGCGCTGCGTCTCATGCGCTACTGGTCGGGCACCGGTGCTCGCGTCTTCGTGCTTGATGGGTCGAAGAACGCAATTGCGACGCACTCCCTTGTCGATCTTTGTGATGACATCGTGTACCTGCACCGACCGGTCAGCTACCAGGAGCGCTTGCTCGAAGCGACGCGACTCGTATCGCGGGAGTTCCAGATGATGATGTCCGACGACGAGTTGTACCTGCCTTCCGCGGTGTCCGGAGCAATTACCCACCTCGATGCACACCCGAAACACTGGGGTGCGACCGGTAAAGTCGCGCTGTTCTACTGCGATTCAAACGGAGTGATCGGCGAGGAGTGGTACACGGGATACGGAAACTATCCACCACTGGCATTGACGTCGTCTCAGAAGGACCGCGCACGGTCGTACGAGGTCCCGCACTATGCGATGCTCGGCGTCATACGCAGCTCGTATTGGCGGGACCTCTGGGAGCTCATCTTCCGCCACCGGTACACGTGCCCCTACGCCTACGAAGCAATGTTCCACATGTCGGCGCCGTACATCGGAGTTACGTGGGTGATTGATGAGCTTCTGTGGTTGCGCAGCGTCGAGACCGACGAGAACGTCTCGGACTCGTGGAATCGAAGGATGACGTTGCACGACTGGTTCGACGATCCCACCTTCGGCGAGGAGCGCCATCTCTGGGAGGAATCGGTTGCCGGCATCGTCCGTCGCTTCGCCGAAACGCGGCTCCCGGAGACGGACGTTCGGGAAACCGCACGGTTCATCATCGGCCGGCAAGTGACCGGTAGTCGACCGAAGACGTACACGTGGACACCGAAGCAGCAAATTCACCGAGCGATTCGCAGTCTGACACCTCAAGCAGTACGTGACGTCATGAAGGTGCTGTTGCCCCGCAGGGTACTGCGCACGATGGGGTATTCGTCGCGGCCACTACTCGACGTGGCGCGGGAGATGATGAGTCGCGGCACTCGAGTTGACCTCGACCAGTTGTCGGTAACGATGGACGTCGTCCGTGACTTCCATCGAAATCGCAACCGGTGACCGTGAAACCTCTCGCAAGGGTGGCTCTCACCGTTCTCGCTGCCACGTACTTGCTCGTGCGGTCGGCTCTGCGTTGCCACACACCGCGTATCGTCATGTCGACGTACACATTCTTCGGTCACGTTGCCCTTGAGCCGGAGAAGCGTTTGCTCGGCCTGCGTGTGGACGGTGATTCCCGGCGCGAATGGTGGTCGTTCGGCAGTCGCCGAGAACAACCAAATCGTTTCCTCGTCGACGTGTGGAGTCGCGCGGTGCAGACACCCCCGAGTTGGTGGATCGCCGCACTCATTCGCGCGGGAGAGTGGCTGCCCCGGTTCGCACCGGAAGTCGTCAATGGGTCGCTGTTTGACGGCAGGAATCTCATCGATCGACTTCCGATGCAACTACCCGTACGTCGCGACGAACAAGCACGGTTCGCACGTGAGATGTTGCAGCTGAACATCGACGTTGAGAAACCCTTTGCAGTACTCACCGTGCGCGATCCCGCATACTTCGGCCACTTGGCGCGGCCGCTGTCGGACGGCTCGGTACGCGACCGCGACATCGACGACTTTGCTCCGGCGGTCGATGCGCTGGTCGACGCCGGGATCCAAGTTGTGCGTCTCGGACATCGTGTCGCAAAGCCGTTGGCGGTCAGCCGCGACGGAGTCCTTGACTATGCCACTTCGGGGCACAGATCGGAGTTTCTCGACGTGTATCTGCCCGTTCGGGCAACGTTCGGAATCTCCACGCTCACCGGGCCCGATGCCTTGTGCATCGTCGGGCGTCGCCCCGTCCTATACGTCGACGTTGCCGTGTATGCCCAGCCGTTTCACGAAACCGAACTCACATGGTGGACGCCGGCACGGCTCACAGTTGTAGGGTCGACGCAGCCGGTCAGTTTGGGCGAGGCATTCAGACGAGGATGGGGTTGGTTCGAAGGTGGTGCCGAATTCCGTGATCACGATGTCTCGGTCGCTCGCAGCACTCCGGAGGAGATCAGAGCGGATGTCATTCGATTCGCGTCCGAGTGTCGACAACTGACACCGCCGCACCAGCGTGTCGCGGACATTCGGGAGTTGCTTGCGCGGGAGATGGGAGCCCGCGGGGTTGCCATGCACGGTCGTATTCGGTCGTCGGTTCCCTCATCGTTCATCGACAGGCACACCGCGATGTTCACGTCGGTCTGACGCTGGCACTGGCTACTGTTTCATCATGAGTCACTTCCGGAGTTATGCCGATCGACTGGCCAAGGCGCTGACACTCGATGTCATCGAACAAGTCGAAGTTCTTGCCAAGGCGTTTCAGCGTGCATGGGATGACAAGAAGACGATCTACATGTGCGGCAACGGCGGGAGTGCCGGCAATGCAATCCACCTCGCCAACGACTTCACGCACGGCGCCGGGGTGGGTCGCGGCATCGGACTGCGAATCGAAGCGCTTCCCGCCAACGGCGCCGTACTCACCTGCCTGGCGAACGACATCGGCTACGACAAGGTTTTTTCCGAACAGTTGCGAGTGAAGGCCGATCCGGGCGACGTGCTCGTGGCGTTCTCGGGCAGCGGCAACTCTCCGAACATCGTGAGCGCGCTCGAGATGGGCAACAGCATCGGAATGGAAACGTTCGCAGTGCTCGGATTTGACGGTGGCAGGTGCAAGGCAATCGCTCAGCATCCGATCCACTTTCCGATCGATGACATGCAGATCTCCGAGGATCTGCAACTCATTGCCGGTCACATGGTCATGCAGTGGCTGTGTGGCGGCTTGGGTGAGCGCCCCGGAGTCCGCTGACGCGTCACTGGTAGCCTGACGCCGTCATCCGAGGGCAGTAGCTCAGCTGGTAGAGCATCGGTCTCCAAAACCGACGGTCGGGGGTTCAAATCCCTCCTGCCCTGCACGATCCGCGCCGTGCGCCGCGTCAACCGACATCGGCCGACCCCGCCGATAGCCTTCGTTCTCCCATGTCCATGGATCTCAATCGCCAGCAGAAGCGCGCCATGCGCCGTATGGGCACGGTGAACGAGCAGGGCTCGTTCGTCCGTCAACCCGCGGTGCCACAGGCGAAGCGCGAGCGCGTCGGCGCGGTGCAATACGTGCGCGAGGTGCGCGACGAGATGCGCAAGGTGTCGTGGCCGAAGTGGCCCGAGATCCGTCGGTACTCGATCATCGTGCTCGTTGCGGTCGTCATCGTCACGGCGTACGTGGGCGGTCTCGATGCCGTGCTTGGCATCATCTCCGGATGGCTGTACAAGGACTGACTGGCGACGCGACCGGGAACACGACGAACAGGGACACTGCATGACCGCATCTGACGACACCACCATCGCGACCGACGAGTCGCTCGACGCATCCTTCGACCTCACCACCGCGGAGGGGTTCGAGGAGGAAGAAGAAGAGATCGACCGACCCTGGTTGCGGCCGGGGAAGTGGTACGTCGTCCATTCGCAGGCCGGCTACGAAAAGAAGGCCGAGGCGAACATGCGTGCGCGCATCCAGTCGATGCACCTCGAGCACAAGGTGTTTGAAGTCGTCATCCCCATGGAAGATGTCGTCGAGTTCAAGAACGGTCGCAAGCAGACCGTACAAAAGAAGGTCTTCCCCGGATACCTGCTCGTGCGCTGCGAGATGGATGACGATGCATGGTTGTGCATCCGCCAGACTCCGGGCATCACCGGTTTCGTCGGTCAGAACCAACGCGGACAGCGGCCCACGCCGCTGTCGCGCAAGGAAGTGCAGACCTTCCTCACGCCGAAGGGCGAGGGGGAGGTTGCGCCCAAGCGCAAGGCACCGAAACTCGATTACGAGGTCGGCGAGGGAGTGCGCATCAAGGAAGGTCCGTTCGCCGACTTCAACGGTCAGATCGCGGAGATCAATCCCGATCATATGAAGTTGAAGGTGCTCGTGAACATCTTCGGACGTGAGACGCTCGTCGAAATGGACTTCAGCCAGGTGGCAAAGCTCTAGGACGCCGAATCACCGACCAACACACGCAGTTCGACAACACCACGCAGTTCGACAACACCACGCAGTTCGACAACAAAGGACAGAGAAGATGGCAAAGAAAGACGTCACCGCAGTCGTCAAGATCCAGATCCCGGCGGGCAAGGCCACGCCGGCGCCGCCGGTCGGTACCGCTCTCGGACCCCACGGCATCCAGATCATGGAGTTCGTCAAGCAGTACAACGCCGCGACCGAGTCGCAGGCGGGCACCGTCGTGCCGGTCGAGATCACCATTTACGACGACCGCTCCTTCACCTTCATCCTGAAGACCCCTCCGACGCCGGTTCTCCTGCGCCAGAAGGCAGGCCTCGAGAAGGCATCGAAGAACCCGGGCAAGGAAATCGTCGGCTCGGTGACGGAAAAAGACATCGAAGAAGTGGCGAAGATCAAGATGCCGGACCTCAACGCCAACGATCTCGAGGCCGCCAAGCAACAGGTGCGGGGCACCGCCCGCAGTATGGGCCTCACCGTCAAGAGCTGAGCACCGATAGCGTCACTCGACGTCCGGTTGGCTCTCCGAGCCGCTCGGATGTCAACAGAACATCACCGAATACAAACAGGTTCGCGCGGAACGACCTCGTCCGCCGGACAACTTCACGAGGGAGGCAGTCATGCCAGGAACACACGGAAAAAAGTACGTCGCCGCAGCCGCCAGTTTCGACCGCGACACAGTGCACGATCTTGCCGCCGCAGTCGCGAAGGTGAAGACGATGGCCACGGCCAAGTTCGACGAAACCGTCGAAGTCGCCGTCCGCCTCGGGCTCGACACGAAGAAGAGCGACCAGACGATCCGCGGCACTGTGACGATGCCGTCGGGTACCGGCAAGTCGGTGCGCGTCGCGGTGTTCGCCGCCGGAGATGCGGCCAAGCAAGCCCGTGAGGCCGGCGCCGACATCGTGGGCTCCGACGACCTCGCCGCCGAGGTGGAGAAGGGCAACCTCAATTTCGACGTCGCGATCGCAACGCCCGACATGATGCCGCTCGTCGGCAAGCTCGGTCGCGCCCTCGGTCCGCGCGGACTCATGCCCAACCCGAAGACGGGAACGGTGACAACCGATGTCGCCCGCGCCGTCAGCGAGTTCAAGGGCGGCAAGGTCGAGTACCGCACCGATCGCTACGGAAACGTCCACGTTCCCGTGGGCAAGGCGAGTTTCACGGCCGATGCTCTCGTTGCCAACGTTCGTGCGGTTCTCGACGAGTTGCAGCGTGCCAAGCCCGCGGCAGCAAAGGGTCGCTACGTTAAGCGCATCACGGTGTCGTCGACAATGGGTCCCGGCGTCAAGGTCGACCCGGCTCTCGTCGACGCGATCTGAAGCGTTTTCCCTTACCACCGCCCCACGCGGGCGGTAGGAGAGGAAGGACCGTCGGGTCCCGATAGCGTTCCAACGCACAACGCGGCGAAGCGTCTGCTTCTCCCACCACCAACCACAGACATCCGGTTCACTGCCCGCAGTGAGTAAACGATCTGCCGATCGGCCAGACGAGGAAGGACACGTCACAATGCCAGGACAGAGCGCCGAAAAGGCTGCCGTCATCTCCGAGGTGCGCGAGAAGTTCGCCGCTGCCGAGTCGGCCATCGTCACCGAATATCGCGGACTGGGCGTCACGGCCCTTGCCAAGTTGCGACGCTCGTTGCGACCGCTCGGAGCCGAGTACAAGGTCTACAAGAACTCCCTTGCGCGCATCGCGGCACGCGATACCGACATGGCGGGGGTCGAGAGTCTGCTTGCGGGTCCGACGGCGATCACCTTCGTCGACGGAGACGTGTCGGCGGTGGCCAAGGCCCTGCGCGACTTCGCCAAGGAGAACCAGGCACTCGTACTCAAGGGTGGCGTCGTCGACGGCAAGCTCGTCGACGCGAAGGGTCTGAAGGCCCTCGCCGATCTGCCGTCGCGTGAAACGATGCTCGCGCAGTTCGCCGGCATGCTCCAGGCGCCGTTGAGCAAGACCGCGAGCATGCTCGCCGCGCTGCCGCGCAAGACCGCGTACGGCCTGAAGGCCCTCGTCGAACAGAAGGAAGCCGCCTGATTTCCCGGAGACGGGAAGTCACGCCGACAGTCACACCAGTAATCACCACACGAACACAGAACACTCACCAAGAAAGCAGGAATCAACAATGTCACTGACCAAAGACCAGATCCTCGACGGGATCGCCGCGCTCACCGTCCTTGAACTGAAAGAACTCCTCGACGCGTTCGAGGAGAAGTTCGGTGTTACCGCCGCCGCACCCGTTGCCGTTGCCGTCGCCGGTGCCGGTGCCGGAGCACCCGCCGCAGCCGCCGAAGAAAAGGACGAGTTCAGCGTCGTTCTCAAGGACAAGGGTGGTCAGCCCATCCAGGTCATCAAGGTCGTGCGTGAACTCACCAACCTCGGACTGAAGGAAGCCAAGGAACTCGTCGACGGTGCACCGAAGGCCGTCCTCGAGAAGGTGAGCAAGGACGACGCGAACAAGGCGAAGGCCAAGCTCGAAGAGGCCGGCGCCTCCGTCGAATTGGCCTGACGCCACCCAACATTCGTCCCCTGACGCGCAGGCCTGCGGGCCGGGCGCGTCGGCGGGGCGATCTCGGGTCCTGCGGGGCGGTCACCGACCCCGTGGATTCCCGAAGCCACGCGGATAGCGTGACGAGTTGCCGTGCGTCGCCCCTCACATCGCTCGAAACCCGAGCGTGATGTTGCGTTGATGCATCGCCGTCAAGCCTCACCCGCAGCCAGCCAGTAGTCCCGCCAGTCACCGATCAGGAGTCATACCCCGTGGCATCACGTGCGTCCGCACGCGAGCGTTATTCGTTCGCGAACCGCCCCGAAATTCTGGAAATGCCCGACCTCATCGCGGTTCAGCGCGACAGCTTCGAATGGTTCATGCGCGACGGATTGCGCGAGGTGTTCTCCGACATCTCGCCGATCAAGGGAATGAACGACGACCTGCAGTTGCTCCTCGAGTTCGATCCCGACGATCGCGAACTCACGCCTCCCGCGAAGTTCACCGAAGCCGAGTGCCGCGAGCGTTACATGACGTATTCGGTGTCGCGATTCGTGAAGGCGAAGTTCCTCAACAAGCCGACCGGCGAGATCAAGGAACAAGTCGTGTACATCGGCGAGTTCCCGCGGATGACCGATCGCGGAACCTTCATCGTCAACGGCATCGAGAAGGTCATCGTCTCGCAACTCGTACGTTCGCCGGGTGTCATCTTCGAAGCCGGAGAGCGCTACCGACTCCGCAACCTGTCCAAGCACCAGTTGGTGAAGGGAACGATCCACCCGCAGCGCGGTGAGTGGCTCGAGTTCGACGTCGAACACAAGCCCGGCAAGAACCCGACCGTCGGTGCGCGCATCGCCCGCAAGCGTCGCCTCGGCATCTTCCTCGTTCTGCGTGCGCTCGGCTACGACGAGCAGAACGCGCCCGGTTTCCTCGAGCGCTTCGTCAAGCACTTCGACTTCCTCGAAGAGCAGTGGCTGAAGGAAAAGCACGTCGCCCCGACCCGCGAGGAGGCGATGCTCGAAATCCTGCGCCGCACCCGTCCGAGCGAACCGGCCACGCTCGAGTCGGCACGCATCTCGTTCGAGAGCGCGTTCTTCGAGTCGCGTCGTTACGACACTTCCCGCGTCGGTCGCTACAAGTTGAATCGCAAGCTCGGTCGCGAAGTCGAGAAGCTTTCCGAACTCTTCGGGCTCACCGTTGGCAAGGAACTCGGCCAGGTCGACGTTCCGTCACCCACGCAGACCGTGCTGTCGCGTTGCGAAGTGCTTGCAACCATCACGTACCTCCTTCACCTCGTGAAGCAGGAGCCCGGCTACCGCCTCGACGACCAGGACCACTTCGCGAACCGTCGCGTGCGCTCCGTCGGCGAACTCATCCAGAACCAAGTGCGTATCGGTCTGTCGCGAATGGAGCGCGTCGTGCGCGAGCGCATGAGCACCCAGGACAACGACGGCATCTCGCCGCTCACCCTCATCAACGTGCGTCCGCTCGTCGGAGCGATCAAGGAGTTCTTCAACTCCTCGCAGTTGTCGCAGTTCATGGACCAAACCAACCCGCTCTCCGGGCTCACCCACCGTCGCCGCCTGTCGGCCCTCGGACCGGGTGGCCTGTCGCGTGAGCGTGCCGGTTTCGAAGTGCGCGACGTGCACTTTTCGCACTACGGGCGTATGTGCCCGATTGAGACTCCGGAAGGCCCAAACATCGGTCTGCAGGGTGCGCTTGCCACGTTCGCCAAGATCAACCCGTTCGGCTTCATCGAGACGCCCTACCTGCGGGTGAAGGACGGCCGTGTCACCAAGGAAGTGGTGTACATGGCTGCCGACGAGGAAGAAGAGCACGTCATTGCCCAGGCGAACACGCCGATCAATCCCGACGGCTCGTTCGTCGAGGACAAGGTTCTCGTGCGCCGCTCGCCGCAGGCAGCGACCCTCGAGGACCTGAAGAAGATGCTCGAAGCCGAGTCGTTCTTCGGCTCGACCACCGACCTCGCACTCGTTCCGCCGAGCGAAGTGAGCTTCATCGACGTGTCACCGAAGCAGATCGTGTCGGTTGCTACGTCGCTCATTCCGTTCCTCGAACACGACGACGCCAACCGCGCACTCATGGGTGCGAACATGCAGCGTCAGGCCGTTCCGCTGTTGCGCGCCGAGGCGCCCTACATCGGCACCGGTGTCGAAGCCCGCGCAGCGCGTGACGGTGCCGACCTCGTGCTGGCAAAGGACTCGGGAGTCGTCGAGTACGTCAGCGGTACGTCGATCGTCGTCAAGTACGACAACCTGCCGAAGAAGGAGCACGAGCACAAGCTCGTCAAGTTCCGCCGCTCGAACCAGGACACGTCGATCAACCAGGTTCCGCGCGTCGCGGTGGGGCAGAAGGTGAAGAAGGGCGACCTTCTCGCCGACGGTCCGTCGACCGACAACGGCGAGCTCGCACTCGGCAAGAACCTCCTCGTTGCGTTCATGTCGTGGGAGGGTTACAACTTCGAGGACGCGATCATCATCTCCGAGCGCCTCGTGCGTGAAGACGTGCTCACGTCGATCCACATCAAGGAGCACGAGGTCGACTCGCGCGATACGAAGCTCGGACCCGAAGAAATCACCCGCGACATTCCGAACCTGTCTGATGACATCGTCGGCGATCTCGACGATCGTGGCATCATCCGCGTCGGCGCCGACGTCGCCCCCGGCGACGTTCTCGTCGGCAAGGTGAGCCCGAAGGGCGAAACCGAACTCACCCCGGAAGAGCGCCTCTTGCGCGCAATCTTCGGTGAGAAGGCCCGCGAGGTGCGCAACACATCGCTCACCGTCCCGCACGGCGAGAGCGGCAAGGTCATCGACGTCGAGGTGCTCCAGCGCAAGAAGGACGACGGCTCCGAGGGCGACGAGTTGCCCCCGGGTGTCAACGAACTCGTGCGCATCTACGTGGCACAGAAGCGCAAGATCAGCGTCGGAGACAAACTCGCCGGTCGTCACGGCAACAAGGGCGTCATCTCGAAGATCCTTCCCGCCGAGGACATGCCGTACCTCGACGACGGCACGCCTGTCGACATCATCCTCAATCCGCTCGGCGTGCCGAGCCGAATGAACATCGGTCAGGTGCTCGAGGCTCACCTCGGATATTGCGCCCGCTGGGGATGGACCGATCCGAAGTCCAGGCAGGTCGTCGGCGGAGCGCCGTTGCGCGGAACGGAGTCGAAGACCCGTCCGTCGACCGATCCGAGCATCTTCGTGTCGACGCCCGTGTTCGACGGCGCGCACTGGGACGAGCCCGAGCTCGCCGGTGGCCACCCGACGATCGAAGACATTCTCACGAACCTCACGCCCGAGACCGCCGACGGCAAGCGTCTCGTCGCCGCCGACGGCAAGGTGCGCCTGCGCAACGGTCGTACCGGTGAGTACTACGACAACCCGGTGACGGTGGGCTTCATGTACGTCCTCAAGTTGCACCACCTCGTCGACGACAAGATCCATGCCCGCTCGACGGGTCCGTACTCGATGATCACCCAGCAGCCGCTCGGTGGCAAGGCGCAGTTCGGTGGTCAGCGATTCGGTGAGATGGAAGTGTGGGCACTCGAGGCGTACGGCGCCGCGTACTGCCTGCAGGAAATCCTCACGCTGAAGAGTGACGACGTCTTCGGACGCGTGCACGTGTACGAGTCGATCGTCAAGGGAACGAACATTCCCGAGCCCGGCGTGCCCGAAAGCTTCAAGGTGCTCATGAAGGAAATGAAGGCGTTGTGCCTCGACGTCGAAGTGCTTTCCGAGAAGGGACGCGAGATCGAACTCGCCGACCTCGACGAGGACATCTACCGCACGACGAAGGAACTCGGCATCAACCTCACGCGTCCCGAACGCGGATCCGATGCCGACGATCGCATTCGTCAGGGCACCTTCTAACGAGTCCCAGCGACACGAGACCACACCACACCCCATTCACAGGCCAGCAGCGAGGAACACCAGGACATGACCGACGTAGCCGCGATCGATACACCAACGGGAATCGAAGTCAATGAGTTCCGTCAGTTGCGCATCGGTCTTGCCACGGCAGACGACATCCGCAACTGGTCGCACGGCGAGGTGAAGAAGCCGGAGACGATCAACTACCGCACTCTGCGCCCCGAGCGCGACGGTCTGTTCTGCGAGAAGATCTTCGGACCCACCCGCGACTTCGAGTGCTTCTGCGGTAAGTACAAGCGCGTGAAGTTCAAGGGCATCATCTGCGAAAAGTGCGGCGTCGAAGTCACCCGTTCCCGCGTGCGCCGCGACCGCATGGGCCACATCGAGTTGGCTGCGCCGGTCGTGCACATTTGGTACCTCAAGGGCACCCGTTCGTGGTTGGCGTACCTCCTCGGCGGTCTCGAGCCGCGCGACGAGATGAAGGCGAAGCAGCTCGAGAAGGTCATCTACCTCTCGGCATGGCTCGTCAGTGAAGTCGACACCGACGGTCGGCACGATGCATGGAGCGAGCTCGAAAAGGAGTTCGTCGAGGAAAAGGACATCGTCAAGCGCACACGCGACCGCGACATCAAGCAGCGCCAGAAGGACGGCGAAGCCGAGCTGAAGCAGTTGGAGAAAGAGGGCGCCAAAGAGTCCGACATCAAGAACCGCCAGAAGCAGATCGACAAGGACATCGAACTCATCAACAAGGCCCACGATGAAGAGATCGATCTCATCGAGCGTGCGTGGGAGACCTTCGGTCAGATCCACCCGCGCATGATCATCGAGGACGAGAACCTCTGGCGTGCACTCGAGGATCGCTACAGCGACTACTTCAAGGGCGGCACCGGTGCCGACGCGATCAAGGCGCTCATCGACACGATCGACTTCGACAAAGAAGAGGTCGAACTGCGCGATGCGATTGCCAACGGCTACAAGGGCAAGCCCCTTTCGGCGCAGCGCAAGCAGAAGGCGATCAAGCGCCTGAAGATCGTTGCGTCGTTCAACAAGCGCGACGAGAACGGCCGCCTCGTAAACAACCCGAAAGCGATGATCCTCGACGCGATCCCCGTCATTCCGCCGGATCTGCGCCCGATGGTGCAGCTCGATGGTGGTCGTTTCGCAACGAGCGACCTCAACGACCTCTACCGCCGACTCATCAACCGCAACAATCGCCTCGCGCGACTCCTCGAACTCGGCACACCCGAGATCATTCTCAACAACGAAAAGCGCATGCTCCAGGAAGCAGCCGACGCGTTGTTCGACAACGGCCGTCGTGGTCGCCCCGTCACCGGACCGGGCAACCGTCCGCTGAAGAGCCTCTCCGACATGTTGAAGGGCAAGCAGGGACGCTTCCGTCAGAACCTGCTCGGCAAGCGCGTCGATTACTCGGGTCGATCGGTCATCGTCGCCGGTCCGACGCTGCGCCTGCACCAGTGCGGTCTGCCCAAGCTCATGGCACTCGAGTTGTTCAAGCCCTTCGTCATGCGCAAGCTCGACGAGAAGGGTCTCGCGCAGAACATCAAGTCGGCCAAGCGCATGGTCGAGCGCCGTCACTCACTGGTATGGGACGTGCTCGAGGACGTCATCAAGGAACACCCCGTGCTCCTCAACCGTGCGCCGACGCTGCACCGCCTCGGCATCCAGGCGTTCGAGCCGGTGCTCGTCGAGGGCAAGGCCATCCATCTCCATCCGCTCGTGTGCACGGCGTTCAACGCCGACTTCGACGGCGATCAGATGGCCGTCCACCTGCCGTTGTCGGTCGAGGCGCAGGCCGAAGCCCGCGTCCTCATGCTGTCGGCGAACAACATCCTCTCGCCGGCGTCGGGTCGACCGATCGTGACGCCGAGCCAGGACCTCGTCATCGGTGGGTACTACCTCACCGATGCCGTCGACGGTCGGGCAGGGGAGGGACGCGCGTTCCGCCGCCTCTACGACGTCATCGCCGCACTGGAAGAAGGTGCCGTCACGCTTCACACCAAGGTGAAGGTGCTGAAGACGGCAGGCGACGGTCGCCGCTCGTACATCGACACCACGCCGGGTCGTCTCATCTTCGAAGAGGCGTTGCCGGCCGGCTTCGTCGAGCGTTACGGACACCTCACGAAGCCGATCCGCAAGCGCGAGTTCAGCGAAATCGTCGAGCGGCTCTCGGACAACTACCCGAAGAACGAAGTCGCCGTCGCGCTCGACCGCATCAAGGACCTGTGCTACCGCTACGCGAGCCAGGGCGGTCTCACGATCTCGATCGAGGACGTGAAGACCCCGCCGGAGAAGCGCAAGATTCTCGAGCATTACGAGGACAGCGCCGAGAAAGTCGAGACGCAGTTCCGTCGCGGCATCATCACCGACCAGGAACGCCGCCAGCAGGAAGTACAGATCTGGTCCGATGCCACCGCCGAGGTGCAAAAGGCCATGGAGAAGGCGTTCAAGTCGGATCGCTTAACCCGATCGACATGATGGTGAGCTCCGGCGCACGCGGCAACATGACGCAGCTGCGTCAGATCGCCGCCATGCGCGGTCTCGTCGCCAACCCGCGCGGTGACATGATTCCGCGTCCGATCAAGAGCAACTTCCGTGAAGGTCTCGCCACCCTCGAGTACTTCATCGCCACCCCCGGTGCGCGAAAGGGACTCGTCGACACGGCGCTGCGAACCGCGGACTCGGGTTACCTCACCCGTCGTCTGCACGACGTCGCCCAGGAACTCATCGTTCGCGAGGACGACTGCGGTACCGCACAGGGAGTGTGGGTCGAGAACGTCCAGCCCGACACGGCCGACAAGCGCAGCTACCTGGAGACGAAGCTGTTCGGCCGCACGTTGCACACCGACGTCACCCTGTCGGACGGCACGGTTCTGCCGCGCAACAGCATGGTCGGCGATGCCGAGATGATGCAACTGCGCGACGACCCGGCGATCACGCGAGTCCGCGTTCGCTCGGTGCTGACATGCGAATCAAAAGTCGGCATCTGCGCGAAGTGCTACGGCCGTTCGCTGGCGACCGGAACCGAGATCGAACTCGGTGAAGCCGTCGGCGTCATCGCAGCTCAGTCGATCGGCGAGCCGGGAACCCAGCTCACGATGCGCACCTTCCACACCGGTGGCGTTGCCGGCAAGGACATCGCCGGCGGTTTGCCGCGCGTCGTCGAGTTGTTCGAGGCACGCCATCCGCGCGGTTCGGCGTACCTCGCACGCGGCACCGGTATCGTGCGCATCCTCGAAGACGATGGTCGCGGCATCCCCGTGAAGATCATCGACGATTCGGGTGCCGAGCACGAGATCGTCCTTCCGTCGGGCAGCCGCCCGCTCGTGAAGGACGGCGACTCCGTCACGGCCGGCCAGTTGCTCACGAGCGGTCCGATCGACCCGAAGGAATTGCTCGAGATCAGCGGCATTCGTGACACCCAGCAGTACATCGTCGAGGAAGTGCAGAAGGTGTATCGCGACCAGGGTGTCGTCATCCACGACAAGCACATCGAGTTGATCATCCGCCAGATGACGCGCCGCTACATCGTGCAGGATCCGGGCGACACGCCGTTCCTTCCGGGAGACAAGGTCGATTCGCGACTCTTGCGCGAGACGAACGAGCAGCTCGTGACGGAAGGAAAGCGCAGCGCCGAGGGACGCCCCGAACTCATGGGCATCACCAAGGCGGCGATCTCCACCGAATCGTGGCTGTCTGCGGCGTCCTTCCAGGAAACGACCCGCGTGCTCACCGAAGCGGCGATCGAAGGCAAGAGCGATCCGCTCATCGGCCTGAAGGAAAACATCATCATCGGCAAGGTCATCCCCGCCGGAACCGGCATGGATGCCTACAACTTGTTCGGCATCGATTACCCCGATTACGTGGCTCCGACGACGTGGTCGTCGGACAGCTTGAGCGAGGGCATCGAGATTCCGCGCGGCACGTACGGTGCCGTCGTCGATACCGCCGAATCGGCCGATGCCGCCGACATGCACGCCGTGTTCGGAACCGCAGTCGCGGTCGCCCCGCAGCCCGACGCGGCTGACGGCGCGGCGCACGACGCCGAACCGGTCGACGGCGAGGCCGAGTAGGGCGCCAAACCGCGACACTGCGTTCTGCCGCGCGTCGGGAGCATCCCGGCGGCGGCAGGTGCAGACGCCCGACCCGCGCGGGTTGGGGAGTGCGCGCGCCAACCCGTAGGCTGAAGAGCCTTCCGGCGGGACCTCTGCCGGTGCAGCGAGCCGGAATTTTGGCCCGTTCCCAGCGTTCGTCATCGTCACAGAAAAGTCAGGTTGTCGCGTGCCCACCATCCAGCAGTTGATTCGCCAGGGTCGCAGTTCGAAGTCGTCCAAAACGAAGACTCCGGCGCTCAAGGGTTCCCCGCAGCGCCGCGGAGTGTGCACCCGCGTCTTCACCACCACGCCGAAGAAGCCGAACTCGGCGCTGCGCAAGGTCGCGCGCGTGCGGCTCACGAGCGGTGTCGAGGTGACGGCGTACATTCCCGGCGAAGGCCACAATCTGCAGGAACACTCGATCGTGCTCGTGCGCGGAGGCCGCGTGCGCGACCTGCCCGGTGTGCGTTACAAGGTGATTCGCGGTGCACTCGACGCCGCGGGCGTGAAAGATCGCAAGCAGGCTCGCAGCCGATACGGCGCGAAGCGCGGCAAGTAGTTCGGGCCGAGGAAGAAAGAGGAGCACACACCCATGTCGCGCAAAGGACCCGCTTCCCGCAACGACCTCACTCCGGACCCGCTCTACGGTTCCACGCTGGTCACCCAGATCGTCAACAAGGTGATGTTGCACGGCAAGAAGAGCAAGGCCGAGGGCATCGTGTACGACGCGATGAAACTCATCGAGACGAAGACCGGCAGTGAACCGCTCACCACGTTGAAGCGCGCCATCGACAACGTGAAGCCGCCGCTCGAGGTGCGCAGCCGCCGCGTCGGTGGTGCCACGTACCAGGTGCCCGTCGAAGTGAAGCCCCGCCGCGCGTCGACGCTCGCGATTCGCTGGGTCGTGGACACTGCGCGCGACCGTCGCGAAAAGACGATGGCCGAGTGCCTCGCCGCCGAGTTGCTCGATGCATCGAACGGTCTCGGCGCGTCGATGAAGAAGCGCGAAGACATGCAGAAGATGGCCGAGGCGAACAAGGCCTTCGCCCACTACCGCTGGTAATCACAGTCCCCCTACGAACCCCCGCAGTGAAGGTGCCCCTCCATGTCCGAACGTGAGTATCCACTCGAGCGCTACCGCAACATCGGAATCATGGCGCACATCGATGCCGGCAAGACGACGACGTCCGAGCGCATTCTCTACTACACGGGCAAGACGTACAAGATCGGCGAGGTGCACGAGGGCGGGGCGATCATGGACCACATGGTCCAGGAGCAGGAGCGTGGAATCACCATCACGTCGGCGGCGACCACGGCGTTCTGGCGCGACCACCGGATCAACGTCATCGATACCCCCGGACACGTCGACTTCACCATCGAAGTCGAGCGCTCGCTGCGCGTTCTCGACGGTGCGGTGGCGGTGTTCGACTCGGTGGCCGGCGTCGAGCCGCAGTCCGAAACCGTGTGGCGACAGGCGAACAAGTACCGCGTGCCCCGTCTGTGTTTCGTCAACAAGATGGACCGCACCGGTGCCAACTTCTTCCGCACCGTCGACATGATCAAGGACCGCCTGCAGGCGGTACCCGCCGTCGTTCAGTTGCCGCTCGGTGGCGAGTCGGCATACCGCGGGATCATCGACATCGTGAAGATGAAGGCGATCGAGTGGGAAGGCGACGATAAGGATTCGAAGTACTTCGAAACCGACATTCCCGCCGAGTACCTCGACCAGGCGAAGTTGTACCGAGCCGAGTTGCTCGAACTCGCCGCCGCCGAGGATGAGCAGTTGATGGAGAAGTACATCAGTGACGGCGACCTCAACGAGGACGATCTGCGCCGTGGCATCCGCCTCGGAACCCTGTCGTTCAGCTTCGTTCCCGTGTTGTGCGGATCGGCGTTCAAGAACAAGGGCGTCCAGCAGATGCTCGATGCAGTCGTCGACTACCTGCCGTCCCCACTCGACATTCCCGCCGCCGAGGGCACGAGCGAAGATGGCGAAGAGAAGATGACCCGCGAAGCGAACGAGAAGGCACCGTTCGCTGCTCTCGCATTCAAGATCGTTGCCGACCCGTTCGGGCGCCTCACCTACTTCCGCGTCTACTCGGGACGAATCTCCAAGGGTGACGAGGTGTACAACTCGGTGAAGCAGAAGCGCGAGCGCGTCGGTCGCCTCCTCTTGATGCATGCAAACCAGCGTGAGGACATCGACGTCGCCCTTGCCGGTGACATCGTCGCCGGACTCGGATTCAAGGACGTCACCACCGGTGACACGTTGTGCGACCGGGACAAGCCGATCGTTCTCGAGCGGATGGAATTCCCCGAGCCGGTCATCCACGTCGCCATTGAGCCGAAGACGAAGAACGACCAGGACAAGCTCGGCAAGGCGTTGAAGTCACTGTCCGACGAGGACCCGACGTTCCGCGTGCGCACCGACCACGAGACGGGACAAACGGTCATCTCCGGAATGGGCGAGTTGCACCTCGAGATCCTCGTCGACCGCATGCAACGCGAGTTCAACGTCGACGCCACCGTCGGCAAGCCGCAAGTCGCGTATCGCGAGACGATCACGAAGGCCGTCGACACCGTCGAGTACCGCCACATCAAGCAGTCGGGTGGTTCGGGTCAGTTCGCCGTCGTGAAGATCAGTCTCGAACCGAATCCGGGCAACGGATACGAATTCGTCGATGACATCACCGGTGGTCGCATTCCGCGCGAGTACATCCAGCCGACGAACCAGGGAATTCAGGCCGCACTCGACAACGGCGTGCTCGCCGGTTATCCCACCGTCGACGTCAAAGTGAGCCTCGTCGACGGCCAGTACCACGACGTCGACTCGAACGAAATGGCCTTCAAGATCGCCGGTCAGATGGCCTTCAAGAAGGCTGCAGCAATGGCGAAGCCGGTCTTGCTCGAACCGATCATGGCGGTCGAAGTCGTGACTCCCGAGGACTACATGGGTGACGTCATGGGCGACCTCTCCAGTCGCCGCGGCCGTATCGAAGGCATGGAGGCGAACGGCAACTTCCAGAACGTCCGGGCGCAGGTTCCGCTTTCGGAAATGTTCGGATACAGTACAGACCTGCGTTCTCGCACCCAGGGGCGGGCAACGTACACGATGCAATTCCACTCGTACCAGCAGGTACCGGAAGCAATCGCGCAGGAAATCGTCAAGCGCGTGCGCGGGGAATAGCAACAGTCACACGGTTTCCAAGCAAGTCATACCAAATACACAGGCCAACCGGCTTCACACAGGAGAAATACGGAAATGTCGAAGGGTAAGTTCGAGCGCACAAAGCCCCACGTCAACATCGGAACGATGGGCCACATCGACCACGGCAAGACGACCTTGACGGCAGCGATCTCGAAGACGCTCGCCGATAAGGGCCTCGCCGAGTACACGCCGTTCGACCAGATCGACAAGGCGCCCGAAGAGAAGGCGCGCGGTATCACCATCTCGATCGCGCACATCGAATACGAGACCGAGAAGCGCCACTACGCACACGTCGACATGCCGGGCCACGCCGACTACATCAAGAACATGATCACCGGCGCCGCCCAGGTTGACGGTGCGATCCTCGTGGTTGCCGCCACCGACGGTCCGATGCCCCAGACCCGCGAGCACGTCTTGCTCGCCCGCCAGGTCGGCGTGCCGTACATCGTCGTCGCGTTGAACAAGTCGGACATGGTCGACGACGAGGACATGCTCATGCTCGTCGAGGAAGAAGTTCGCGACCTCCTCACGTCGTACGAGTTCCCGGGCAAGGACGTGCCGGTCGTGCGCGTCTCGGCACTCAAGGCGCTCGAAGGCGATGCCAAGTGGCAGGAAAAGATCATGGAACTCATGACTGCCTGTGACGAAAAGATCCCCGAGCCCAAGCGCGAGCTCGACAAGCCGTTCCTCATGCCGATCGAGGACGTTTTCACGATCACCGGTCGTGGCACCGTTGTCACCGGCAAGGTGGAGCAGGGCAAGGTTCATACCGGCGACGAAATCGAAATCGTCGGTCTGCGCGACACGCAGAAGACCGTGTGTACCGGCGTCGAAATGTTCCGCAAGCTGCTCGATGAGGGTCAGGCCGGCGACAACATCGGCGCCCTCTTGCGCGGGACGAAGAAAGAAGAAGTCGAGCGCGGCCAGGTGCTCTGTGCACCGGGCAGCATCACGCCGCACACCCAGTTCGAGGGTCAGGTATACGTGTTGAAGAAGGAAGAGGGCGGACGCCACAAGCCGTTCTTCAACAACTACCGCCCGCAGTTCTTCTTCCGCACGACGGACGTCACCGGCACCATCGAGTTGCCGTCGGGCACCGAAATGGTGATGCCCGGTGACAACATCCTCATGAAGGTCGAGCTGGGCAAGCCGATCGCCATGGACGAGGGTCTGCGCTTTGCCATCCGCGAAGGCGGTCGCACGGTCGGCGCCGGTCGCGTCACGAAGATCCTGAAGTAACTCGGGCTCACGGACAGCGGCAGGATCGAACGACATGGCAGACAAAAAGAGCATTCGCATCCGCCTGAAGGCGTTCGATCACGCAGTCCTTGACCTCGAGTCGAAGAAGATCGTGGAGACGGTCACGCGCACCAACGCGTCGGTGCGCGGACCGATTCCCCTTCCCACCGACAAGCACCGCTACACGGTCATCCGTGGGCCGCACGTCGACAAGGACTCCCGCGAGCACTTCGAGATGCGCATCCACAAGCGTCTGATCGACATCGTCGAGCCGAACAACAAGACCGTCGAGAGCCTGCAGCGTCTCGAAGTCGCCGCCGGCGTCGACATCGAAATCAAGATCCAGTAGCACCGTTGCGGTTCGCACCCTCGTCGGTGCACGCCGATGCGGATTCCGCGCCCGCACGTCTCCGTACCCTTCATCGGGCAAGAGTCACACGACTGCATCGGGCATTCGCCTGTTGTGTCGGGTAGCACTAGAGACATGTCGAACGCGTTCCCGCCACCGTCGCCGTGGAGTGCCGAGGGGCAGCACTCTGCGCCGTACGTCCAGCCGCAACGTCCCGGTCTTCCCGCACGATTCGTCGTCGGTGTCTCGCTCCTCGCTCTGGCGATGGGTGCGATCGGGGGAGTCGTCGTGCAGGAAGTGCTCGACCGCTCCGACTCCGCGACGTACTCGCCGCGCACTGCTGCGCCGCTGAGCGTGGCTGACGACGGCGTCGATGCCGAGAAATCCGACGTTGCTGCCGTTGCCGAGCGTCTCGCAGCAAGTGTCGTCACGATCTCGAGCGACGTGAGCAGCGCGACGTCGTCAGGTGGCGCCACCGGTACCGGTGTCGTACTCACTGCGAACGGCGAGATCCTCACGAACGCCCACGTTGTCGAAGGGGCAACGGCCGTTCGCGTCCGCTTCGCCGGCGAAACCGAACCGGTCACCGCTCGTGTCCTTGCAAGCGATGAAGGCAACGACCTTGCATTGTTGAAGGTGTCGGCGACCGGTCTCACTCCGGCGACGTTCGCCGCTCCCGACAGCGTGCGCGTCGGCGACGAAGTCGTGGCCATCGGATACGCGCTCGCCCTCGACGGTGGACCGAGCGTCACGGTCGGCATCGTGTCGGCTCTGAAGCGAACGATCGTCACCGAATCAGGGGCACTGAACAGTCTCATCCAGACCGACGCCGCGATTTCCTCCGGGAACTCCGGCGGCCCGTTGTCGAACATGCGTGGTGAAGTCGTCGGAATCAACACCGCCGTCGCCCGCGGTGGTTCCACGTCGGCGGCGAACAACATCGGATTTGCGATCTCCGTCGAGGAGGTGCTCACGGTCGTCGACCAACTGCGCAAGACCGCCGGTGGCGAGCCGCGCACCGAGGGCTTCCTCGGCGTGGGCCTGGCCGAGCGCACCGACGGTGGAGCCGGCGCGATCATCGCCGACGTCCAACCGAATTCGCCGGCAGCCGATGCGGGAATTCGCGAGGGTGATCTCGTGCTCTCGGTTGACGGCGAGCCGATCAACGGACAGACGGGTCTCGTCGCGGCCATCCGCGACCGCAGCCCCGGGGACGTCGTCGCGATCGAAGTGAGTCGCAACGGTGTGCGCGAGACCCTCACCGCGACCCTCGTCGCCCGCGCCTCGCAGTAGTTCCGCCGCTCCGCGACCCGGCGAACAGGGGTTCGCCCGGTGGGAGTGCGCACGACCGCCGATAGCGTCGCATGGCGCGTTCAACCCCGGTTGAAAGCAGTCAGTTGCCAGACCGTCGGAGGTTTTCGGCGGAAAACAATTGATGTCCGTCTGCGCCCGACCCGGTCGGGAACCCGACGGCGAAAACGATCTCGGTGCTCCGCCGGCTTCTGCCGTGCGGAGCATTTTCGTGGAATCCCCACAACAGACAGGCCCGAAAGGTTTCACCATGACACAGAAAGCGATCGTCGGCGAGAAGGTCGGCATGACGCAGGTGTGGACGGCCGACCAGAAGGTCGTGCCCGTCACCGTGCTGCGCGTCGAGCCGGCACGCATCGTGCAGGTGAAGACGGGTGAGCGCGACGGTTACACCGCGCTGCAAGTCACCTTCGGCAACAAGGACGCAAAGAAGTTGAGCAAGCCGCAAGCCGGTCACTTTGCCAAGCACGGCGTCGAGCCCGGTCGTCGACTCGTCGAACTGCGCCTCGATTCGGTCGATGGCTTCCAGGTCGGCCAGGTCATCGCCGTGGACACGATGGCAGCAGGGGAGAAAGTCGACGTCACTGCGGTGAGTCGCGGCAAGGGTTTCGCCGGTGGCATGAAGCGCCACAACTTCCGCGGACAGGGTGCGGCGCACGGAAACCACAAGCACCACCGTGCTCCCGGCTCGATTGGTCAGCGTTCGTTCCCCGGTCGCGTTTTTCGTGGAATGCGCATGGCGGGACACCTCGGCCACGAGCAGGTGACCATTCAGAATCTCGAGATCGTTCAAGCCGATGCCGAGCGCAATCTGCTGCTCGTCAAAGGCGCGGTTCCCGGTCCCAACGGCGGGGTCGTCATCGTTCGCAACGCGGTAAAGGGCTGACCATGGCACAGATCACGATGAAGAGCATCTCCGGTAAGGACGCCGCTGCGGTGTCGCTGCCCGACGACATGTTCGGTGTTACTCCGAACGTCGCCGTCATGCACCAGGTCGTCGTTGCGCAACTTGCGCACCGTCGCGCCGGTACGCAGAAGACGAAGGGTCGCTCCGAAGTCAGCGGTGGCGGATCCAAGCCGTTCAGCCAGAAGGGCACCGGTAACGCTCGCCAGGGTTCGACACGAGCCCCGCACTTCAGCGGCGGTGCCGTGACTCTCGGACCCACGCCGCGCAAGTACTCCCAGCGCACGCCGAAGAAGATGGTGCAGCTCGCGCTGCGTTCGGCTCTCTCCGACCGCTTCAACGAGGGCAAGGTCATCGTCGTCGATGCCTGGACGTTCGATGCGGCGAGCACGAAGAAGGCCGCTGCCGCGCTGAAGGCGCTCGGCGCAACCGGCAAGGTTCTCGTCGTCGTCGCCGGCAGCGAGGAAGTGGCCGAAAAGAGCCTCCGCAACCTCGCGTCAGTTCAAGTCGTGCGCAGTTCGGAGTTGAACGCCTACGACGTGCTGTGCAACGACGTCGTCGTTTTCAGCAAGGTGAGCCTCCCTGGTGCGAACAAAGGAGACACGAAGTGAAGGATCCCCGCGACGTCATCTTGCGTCCCGTCGTCTCCGAGAAGAGCTACGCCGGATCCAACGCCGGTGTGTACACCTTCGAGGTGCACCCTTCGGCGAGCAAGCCCGAAATCCGCGACGCCGTGCAGCGCATCTTCAACGTCACCGTCCTCAAGGTGAATACGTTGAACCGTCCCGGCAAGCGCCGCATCACCCGCGCCACGAACCGCATCGGTACGCGCGCCGGTTCCAAGCGCGCCATCGTCACGCTGGCCCCCGGTCAGCAGATCCCCCTGTTCGAGAACTAAAGCAGAACGCCCAAAGGACCACCCATGCCCATTCGCAAACGCCGACCCACCAGCTCCGGTCGCCGCTTCCAGACCTCGGCTGACTTCAGCGAGATCACGGCGACGCGCCCGGAGAAGTCCCTCCTCGCCGCCAAGCCCGAGCGCGGCGGTCGCAACGCCACCGGACGCGTCACCTCGCGTCACAAGGGTGGCGGACACAAGCAGCAGTACCGCATCATCGATTTCAAGCGCAACAAGGACGGCGTCGACGCCAAGGTGGCAACCGTCGAGTACGACCCCAACCGCACGTGCCGCATCGCACTTCTCCACTACGCCGACGGAACGAAGTCATACATCCTCGCGCCGAAGGGCCTCGAGGTCGGGCAGCGCGTCGAAAGCGGTGCGAAGGCCGACATCAAGGCGGGCAACGCGTTGCCGCTGCGTTATGTGCCGGTCGGTACGGTCGTGCACAACGTCGAGATGCGTCCCGGACAGGGTGGACGCATCGCGCGTTCTGCCGGCATGTCGGTGCAGCTCGTCGCGAAAGAAGGCGACTTCGCCACACTGCGCATGCCGAGCAGCGAAATGCGCCGCGTTCCGATCGACTGCCGTGCAACCATCGGTGAGGTCGGCAACGCCGAGCACGAGCTCGTCAAGATCGGCAAGGCCGGTCGCAATCGCTGGAAGGGCGTGCGTCCGCAGTCCCGCGGTGTCGCCATGAACCCCGTCGACCACCCGCTCGGTGGTGGCGAAGGAAAGACCTCCGGTGGGCGTCCCGCCGTGTCGCCGTGGGGCAAGCCGGAACGTCGTACCCGCAACAAGAACAAGGCGTCGCAACAGTTCATCGTGCGTCGCCGCCGCTCAGGAAAGGCCCGAGGTTAAGTCATGTCACGCAGCGTGAAAAAGGGTGCGTTCGTCGACGAGCACCTGCTGAAGAAGCTCGACGCGATGAACGAGTCGGGCGACCGCAAGCCGATCAAGACGTGGTCGCGCCGCTCCACGATCATCCCCGACATGGTGGGTCACACGATCGCCGTCCACGACGGTCGCAAGCACGTTCCCGTGTACGTCACCGAGTCGATGGTCGGGCACAAGCTCGGCGAGTTCAGCCCCACCCGCACGTTCAAGTCGCACGCCAGCCAGGAAAAGATGGCCGGCACGGAAGCAAAGGCATAGGCCATGACCGGTCCGAAGTTGAACGAAGCCAACCGCGTCGCCGGCGTGCCGAGTGGCGTGAAAGCCCAGGCACGTTGGGTGCGCATGTCGGCGTCGAAGTTCCGCCCCGTGCTCAACCTCGTGCGCGGGCTCGACGTCGCCACTGCCCAGGACATTCTTCGCCTGAGTTCGGTCGAGGCCGCCGAGATCGTGAGCAAGGTGCTTGCATCGGCCGTTGCCAACGCGACGACGAACAACAACCTCGACGCGGACAAGTTGTACGTGAAGGCCTGCTTCGCCGACGAGTCACCGACGATCAAGCGTTTCCGCCCCCGCGCCCGCGGCCGGGCGAACACCCGTCTGAAGCGCGGTGCGCACGTCACCGTCGTCGTCGACGAGATGTCGGCCGAGGCACTCGCGATCCGCGAGGCGAGCGAGGGTACCGGTGGCGGCAGCGCTGCTGCGCGTCGCCGCCGCGTCGAAGCGAGCCGTGCGCGTGCAGCCGCAGCGCGCGAGACCGACAACGCCGACAGCGACACAGAGGGCGAGGAGTCCAAGTAATGGGCCAGAAGATCAATCCGTACGGCTTCCGCCTGGGAGTGACGACCGACTGGAAGAGCAAGTGGTTCGCCGCCAAGGAGTACCGCCAGTACCTCACCGAGGACTGGAAGATTCGCGACTATCTCACCCGCGCCCTGTCCGATGCCGCCGTCAGCCGCATCGACATTGAGCGCACGCGCGACAAGCTGCGCGTCGACATTCACACGGCCCGTCCGGGAATCGTGATCGGCAAGCAGGGACAGAAGGCCAACGATCTGCGCGCCGGCCTCACCGCGCTCACCGGCAACAACAAGGTGCAACTGAACATCAACGAGATCAAGGAGTCCGAGCTCGACGCCGCCCTCGTCGCGCAGGGAGTTGCCGACCAGCTCGCCAACCGCATCGCTTTCCGCCGTGCGATGAAGCGCGCCGTGCAGAACGCACAGAAGGCCGGTGCCCAGGGCATTCGAATCCAGTGTTCGGGTCGTCTCGGTGGCGCCGAGATGACGCGTCGCGAGTGGTACCGCGAAGGTCGTGTGCCGCTGCACACGCTGCGCGCCAATATCGACTACGGGTTCCGCGAGGCGATCACCTCGTCGGGCCGCGTCGGCGTGAAGGTGTGGCTGTACAAGGGCGAGATCCTGCCGTACTCCCGCGAGAGCGACGATCGCATCGCGCGCGAGGCCGCCATGGCTGCCGGCGATCCGCTCGCCGGCGGAGAGATCGCGAGCACCGGACGCATCGTCACCTCGGCGGGTCCCCGCACTCCCGAGGACGAGGCGAACACGCCGCTCGTGCGCGAAGCCGATCCCGAACTCGAGCGTCTCCTTGCCGAAGAGGAAGAGATCGAGCGCCGCATTCATGATTCCGCCGAGACCCCCCACTTCAAGAAGGACTAACGGTCACCACCATGTTGCAGCCGCGCAAAGTGAAGTACCGCAAGCACCATCGCGGGCGGATGAAGGGCGAATCGAAGGGTGCCAAGGACCTCGCCTTCGGCGAGTTCGGCATCCAGGCCCTCGAGTCGGGGTGGATCACCGCTCGTCAGATCGAAGCCGCCCGTATTGCCATGACGCGCCATATCAAGCGCGGTGGCAAGGTGTGGATCAACGTGTTCCCGGACAAGTCGGTGACGAAGAAGCCGGCCGAAACCCGAATGGGTTCGGGCAAGGGAAACCCCGAGTTGTGGGTGGCCGTCGTCAAGCCCGGCCGCGTTCTCTTCGAGTTGTCGTACCCCGAGTCGGCCGTCGCCACGCAGGCCCTCAGCCGTGCGGTGCAGAAGTTGCCGATCAAGTGCCGCATCGTCAGTCGTGAGGAGGGCATCTGACCATGGCTACGAATCACTACGGAAAGACGCCCGCCGAGTTGGCCGAACTCGACCTCTCCTCGCTCGTCGAGGAGTTGGAGAACGCCAAGCAGGAAGCGCTCACCACCCGCTTCAAGCACGCCACCGGTCAGCTCACCGACACGTCGCACCTCGGCAAGGTGCGTCGCCAGATCGCCCGAATCAATCTCGTCATTCGTCAGCGCGAGATCGAAGCAGCAGAAGCAGGAAAGTGACCCGAACATGAGCCAAGCAACCACCACCACCGAGCGCGCGCGCCGCAAGGTACGCGACGGCATCGTCGTGTCGAACAAGATGGACAAGACGATCGTCATCGCGATCGTCGAGCGCGTGCGCCATCCGAAGTACGACAAGTTCGTCACCCGCACGAAGAAGCTCTACGTCCATGACGAGGCCAACGACGCCAAGGTCGGCGACCGCGTCCGCGTGACGGAGACCCGACCCTTGTCCAAGACGAAGCGCTGGCGCGTCGTCGAGATCCTGGAGCGTGCGAAGTGATTCAGCAGGAGTCGCGGCTCAAGGTGGCCGACAACAGCGGGGCACGAGAAGTGCTCGTCATCAAGGTGCTCGGCGGAACCCGTCGGCGCTACGCGTCGATCGGTGACGTCTTCATCGGCACCGTCAAGGACGCCATTCCCGGTGCCGGCGTGAAGAAGGGCGAAGTCGTTCGTTGCGTCGTCGTGCGCGTCGCCAAGGAGAAGCGTCGTCCCGACGGCAGCTACATCCGCTTCGACGAGAACGCCGCCGTGCTCATCAAGGAAGATCTCACGCCGCGTGGCACGCGCATCTTCGGCCCGGTGGGTCGCGAGCTGCGCGACAAGAAGTTCATGCGCATCGTGTCACTCGCGCCGGAGGTGCTCTGAAATGAAACTCAAAAAGGGCGACAACGTCGTCGTCATCTACGGCAAGGATGCCGGCAAGAGCGGTGAGGTCAAGCAGGTCCTCCCGCGCGAGAACAAGGTCATCGTCACCGGTGTCAACGTGGCCAAGCGCCACGCGGCGCGCCGCAATGAGAAGGACGCCGGCGGCATCAAGTCGATCGAGATGCCCATCGCAGCATCGAGCGTCATGCTCATGCACAAGGGCAAGCCGACCCGCGTCGGTTACAAGGTGAAAGACGGCAAGAAGGTGCGCATCGCTCGCACCACGGGGGACGAGATCTGATGGCAACGACAACGTACGTTCCGCGCCTGAAGGCTCACTATCGCGACGTCGTTCGCGCCGATCTCGTGAAGCAGCTCGGGGTGAAGAACCCCATGCAGGTGCCGACGCTCGAGAAGATCGTCATCAACATGGGGGTGGGCAAGGCCACACAGCAGGCCTCGCTGCTCGATGGTGCGGTCGCCGACCTCACCGCGATAACCGGACAGAAGCCGATCGTGACGAAGTCGCGCATCGCCATCGCCTCGTTCAAGCTGCGCGAGAACCAGGGCATCGGTGCCAAGGTCACGCTGCGCGGCGATCGCATGTGGGAATTCTTCGACCGACTGCTGTCGGTGGCGATTCCCCGCATCCGCGACTTCCGCGGGCTCCCCGGTCGCTCGTGGGACGGCAACGGCAACTACACCTTCGGCCTCAACGAGCAGCTGGTGTTCCTCGAAATCGATTACGACAAGGTCGACTCGCCGCGGGGGATGGACATCACCATCGTCACCTCGGCACGAGACGACATGTCGGGCAAGGCGCTCCTCGACGCCTTCGGCTTCCCCTTCCGCAAGGGAGAGATGCCGGCGTCGACGAAGGTCAAGGCCCGCAAGGCGAAGAAGTAGCAGCAGGACGACAAAGGAAGCACACGATCAATGGCTAAGAAATCTCTCCGGAACAAAGCGGCCGCGACACCCAAGTTCAAGGTGCGCGCGTACACGCGATGCCAGCGCTGCGGTCGCGCACGCGCGGTCTACCGCAAGTTCGGCCTCTGCCGTCTGTGCCTGCGACAGCTGGCACACGCCGGCGAAATCCCCGGTCTGAAGAAAGCGAGCTGGTGATTGTCATGATGACCGATCCGATCGCCGACATGCTCACCCGCATCCGCAACGCCAACGTGGCGATGCGCGACGAGGTGACGATGCCGTCGTCCAAGCAGAAGGTTGCCCTCGCCGAGATCCTCAAGCGCGAGGGATACATCAGCAGCTACGAGGTGCTCGACGGAAAGAGTGCCAAGACGCTGAAGATCAGCATGAAGTACTCCGACGATCGTCGTCGCACGATCTCGGGTATCAAGCGCGTGTCCACACCGGGACTCCGGGTGTACCGCGGCGCCACCGACGTACCGCGCGTTCTCGGCGGTCTCGGCGTTGCCGTTCTGTCCACGAGCCAAGGTCTCATGACCGACCGCGAGGCGCGCAAGCGCAAAGTCGGCGGCGAAGTCATGTGTTACGTCTGGTAACGCGCGGAACGACGAGGAGACGACATGTCACGCGTAGGTAAAGCAGTCATCACGGTTCCCTCCGGAGTGGAGGTGAACCTGTCGGCAGATTCGCTCACCGTCAAGGGCCCGAAGGGTTCGCTGACGCGTGAGTTGCCGACCGGCATCAAGGTGCGCAAGGAAGAGGCGACGCTCGTTCTCGAGCGCAGCGACGACGAGCGCGACCAACGTTCGCGTCACGGCTTGTCGCGGGCCCTCGTGGCCAACATGATCGTCGGGGTCACCCAGGGTTACACCCGCGAGCTCGAGATCATCGGTGTCGGTTACCGCGCACAGGCGAAGGGGCAGGACAAGCTCGAGCTTGCACTCGGCTTCTCGCACCCCGTGCCGTACGCCGCACCGTCGGGCATCACGTTCGAAGTGCCCCAGCCGACGCGCATCATCGTGAAGGGTGCCGACAAGGAGCTCGTCGGTCAGGTGGCCGCCGAGATCCGTTCATTCCGCAAGCCCGAGCCGTACAAGGGCAAGGGCGTTCGTTACCTCGGCGAGCGCGTGTTGCGCAAAGCCGGCAAGACGGGCAAGAAGTAAGGAGCCGATACATGAGCACGATTGCCGCAAAACGCCGCGAGGGACGACTCCGTCGTCACCGCCGCGTCCGCAAGAAGATTCACGGCACCGCCGAGCGTCCTCGCCTGGCCGTGTACCGCAGCAACAAGCACCTGTCGGTGCAGTTGATCGACGACGATTCGGGTCGCACCATCGCGGCTGCCTCGTCGCTCGAAAAGGATCTGCGTTCGCTGGGCAGCGGCAGCACCGTCGCCGCCGCTGCGAAGGTGGGAACACTCATCGCCCAGCGCGCCAAGCAGGCCGGTGTGAGCAAGGTCGTATTTGATCGCGGTGGATTCCTCTACCACGGTCGCATCGCCGCCGTCGCCGACGCGGCCCGAGAAGCAGGGTTGGAGTTCTGATGAGCAACGTTCCAGGTACCGCACCGAGTTCCGACGCCCGCGGTCAGCGCGGTCAGCGCGGTCAGCGTGATCGCACACAGAAGCGCGAGCCGCGTCCCGAGCCGCAGGTCGGTCAAATCGGCGAGTCGCGCGTCATCCACATCAACCGCGTGGCCAAGGTCGTGAAGGGTGGTCGCCGATTCCAGTTCACGGCGATCGTCGTCGTCGGTGACCGCGCCGGTCGAGTCGGCCTGGGTTACGGCAAGGCGAAGGAAGTTCCCCTGGCGATTCAGAAGGGGACGGAGGATGCCAAGCGCAACATCTTCCACGTTGCGCTCGCGGGTCCGACCATCACGCACACGATCGAGGGAATCAACGGTGCGGGTCGCGTGCTTCTCAAGCCGGCTGCTCCCGGTACCGGTGTCATCGCCGGTGGTGCTGCGCGAATCATCCTCGAGGAAGCCGGCATCAAGGACGTGCTCGCGAAGTCACTGGGTTCGTCCAACGCGATCAACGTCGCACGTGCGACGATCAACGGCCTCATGGGTCTGCAGCGTCCCGACGAAGTCGCCCGGCGTCGCGGACTCACCGCGGAAGAGTTCGTTCCGAAGGGTCTGCTGAAGGCGTACAACGAGACGAAGCGCGGAGCGGTCGCCGCCTCGTAGTTCTCCCGAGCCACGCAGCGACACCACACCCGACCGAGAGAGACACGACAGGAAGACCAACATGGCACAGAAGAAATCGTTGAAACAAGGTGACTCGGGCACCCTGACCGTGCGTCAGGTTCGCTCGCAGATCGCCTGCATGCCGAAGACCCGTGCGAACATGCGCGCTCTCGGCCTGCGCAAGATCGGCGACGTGAACACGTTGCCCGATACCGCCGCCATCCGCGGCATGATCGCCCGCGTTCCCCACCTCATCGAGATCGTCGCCCCGGCGACGAAGACAGGAGCCTGATCATGCGCGTCGATCAAGTCGGCCCGAAGCACGGGGCCTCGAAGCGTCGCAAGCGGGTCGGTCGCGGTATCGGCGGCAAGGGTGGCAAGACCGCCGGCCGAGGCACGAAGGGTCAGTACGCACGCAACACGGTTGCCCGCGGCTTCGAAGGTGGTCAGATGCCGTTGAAGCAGCGCGTGCCGAAGCTGAAGGGATTCAACAACCCGTTCCGCGTCGAGTACCAGGCGATCAACGTCGACACCCTCGCCGAGCTCGGCCTCGGTGAGATCACCCCGGCGATACTCGTGTCGAAGGGCCTCATCCGCAAGGGCAACCTCGTGAAGGTGCTCGGTCGCGGCAGCGCGAAGTCGGCCATGAAGGTGTCGGCGCACGCTGTGTCGAAGACGGCCCAGGCAGCGATCACGGCAGCAGGTGGATCGGTCACGATCCTCGAGCCGCCGTACCGCGGCGTTCGTCCGCCCGCTCGCGGCAGCCAGTTCACCAACCGCTGATCCCCACGACGGAGGAATCGAGTCGCATGTTCGCCCGCATCAAGAGCATCTTCACCGTCGTCGAACTGCGCAACAAGGTGCTCTTCACCTTGTTCATTTTCGCGCTGTACCGAATCGGCGTGGCGGTGCGCGTTCCGGGTGTCGACTCGCAGGCGGTCAGCCAGTTGCGCGAGGCGTCACGTTCGCAGGGTGCGCTCGGATTCCTCAACTTGTTCTCGGGTGGTGCCTTCGGCAGCTTCTCGATCTTCGCACTCGGCATCATGCCCTACATCACGGCGAGCATCATCATGCAGGTTCTCACCGTCGTCATCCCGAAGCTCGAGCAGTGGCAGCAGGAAGGCGCGGTTGGTCAGCGCAAGACCACGCAGTGGACGCGTTACGTCGCCATCGGTATCGCGCTTCTCCAGGCCGCGGGCCTCACGTTCATCTTCGGTCAGGGCAACGGCTCGGCATTCTTCGGGGCCGTGGCCACCGTGCCCGACGTCGTGCTGCTCGATCCGTTCATGCCCCGCGCACTCATCGTCATTCCGTCGATGGTCGCCGGTACCGCGGCACTCATGTGGATGGGTGAGTTGATCAGCCAACGCGGAATCGGCAACGGAATGTCGATGCTCATTTTCGTGTCCATCGTCAGTGACCTGCCGTACAGCTACTACTCGTTGCTGCAGAGCCGCAAGACGTTGGTGTTCATCGTTCTCGTCGCGGTGTCACTGCTCATCCTCGTCTCGGTGGTTCGCGTCGAGCTCGGTCAGCGACGTATTCCGGTGCAATTCGCCAAGCGGGTCGTCGGCCGACGACAGTTCGGCGGTCAGAGCACGTACATCCCCTTGAAAGTGAACCAGTCGGGTGTCGTTCCGATCATCTTTGCCAGCTCGGTGCTGCTCCTGCCGGTGCTCGGATCGAACATGCTCGGCAGTGCCACGGGGTGGCGCGGTTCGATTGCGAGCTTCGTCGACCGTTACCTCATCAACAGCCAGAACCTGCTGTACATCTCGATCTTCTTCATGCTCATCATCGCCTTTGCGTACTTCTACAACTCGATCGCGTTCGATCCCATCCGTCAGGCCGACAACCTGCGCAAGCAGGGCGGGTTCGTTCCGGGAATCCGCCCGGGTCCGCAGACCGAGTCGTACCTCGGCAAGGCGGTGAACCGCATCACGCTGCCCGGTGCGTTGTTCGTCGCATTCATCGCGATCCTTCCGTACATCATCCTCTGGGTGGGCGACGTGCAGAGTTTCCCGTTCGCCGGCACGACCGTGCTCATCGCGGTGGGTGTCGCGCTCGAACTCATGCGCCAGATCGACGGTCAGCTCATGCAGCGTGATTACGAGGGCTTCCTCAAGTGACGGTGCGCATGGTCATGCTCGGGCGTCAAGGCTCGGGCAAGGGCACCCAGTGTGCCCGCGTCGCTGCTCGCTTCGGCATCGTGCACGTGTCGACGGGGGACATGTTGCGCAGCGCCGTGCGACAGAGCACGCCCGTCGGACGTGCGGTGAAGGAGATCATCGATCAAGGCGGTCTCGTCGACGACGAACTCATGGCGAGTCTGGTGCAGGGTCGGCTCGGCGAGAATGACACCCGCACGGCCGGGTGGGTGCTCGACGGATTTCCCCGCACGCTCGGACAGGCGCTGTCGCTCGATCGGATCACCGAGGCTCGTCCCGTCAACTGCGTCATCAACCTCGACGTGCCGAAGGACATCGTGCTCGCGCGGCTGACCGTGCGTCGCGCCGCCGAGCAGAGAGCCGACGACTCTCCCGAGGCCGTTGCTCGCCGTCTCGAGTTGTACGAGACCCAGACCGCACCGCTCATCGAGCACTACGAGCGCGCGGGAAAACTGTGCGTCGTCGACGGCGTCGGCTCGATGGAGGAGGTCTTCGACCGACTCTGCAGGGCGATCACCGACGCCACCGGAGTCGGCGCGTAGTACGGGTCCGTACGGGGTGGGGTCCCCGTACCCCGCCGATAGCCTGAGCAGTCGCCCTGCGGGGGTGTAAGGAGAAAGTTCTGCCGAAGAATAAAGAGGATGCGATCGTGTTCGAGGGCACGATCACCGAGTCGTTGCCCAACGCAATGTTCCGTGTGGAACTGACCAACGGTCACAGCGTGTTGGCGCACATCTCGGGAAAGATGCGAATGAATTACATCCGCATCCTCCCGGGCGACAAGGTCCAGGTGGAACTCACTCCGTACGACCTCACCCGGGGCCGCATCACATACCGATTCAAGTAAACGACAAGCGAGAGATCACGTGAAAGTACGACCGAGCGTCAAGAAGATGTGCGAGAAGTGCAGGGTCATCCGACGTCACGGTCGGATCATGGTGATCTGCGAGAACCCCCGTCACAAGCAGCGTCAGGGCTGACGAGCAAAGGAACGACACAGGCATGGCACGAATTTCCGGAGTCGACATCCCGCGCGAGAAGCGTGTGGAGATCGCCCTCACGTACATCCACGGCATCGGCCGTCCGACCTCGGCTGCCATGTGCTCCGAACTCGGCATCGACCCGAGCGCGCGCGTTCGCGATCTGTCCGACTCGGAAGTGAACAAGATCCGCATGTACATCGAGAACAACCTCAGCGTCGAGGGTGACCGTCGCCGCGACGTGCAGCAGGACATCAAGCGCAAGATCGAGATCGGCAGCTACCAGGGCAGTCGCCACCGCAAGGGGCTTCCCGTTCGCGGCCAGCGCACGCACACGAATGCGCGCACCCGCAAGGGCCCGAAGAAGACCGTCGCCAACAAGAAGATGGCAGTGAGGAAGTAGTCGATGGCCACCTCAGGTTCCTCCGCGCGCAAGCCCCGCAAGCGCGAGCGCCGCAACGTCTCGAGCGGCGTCGTGCACATCAAGAGCACGTTCAACAACACGATCGTCTCGATCACCGACAACGACGGCAACGTCATCGCCTGGGCATCGTCAGGTGGCGTCGGCTTCTCGGGTTCGCGCAAGTCGACCCCGTTCGCCGCGCAGATGGCCGCCGAAAAAGCCGGCCGCCAGGCGATGGAAATGGGTCTGCGCCGCGCCGAAGTGCACGTGAAGGGCCCGGGTTCGGGTCGCGATACCGCGCTGCGATCGATCCAAAACCTCGGCATCGAAGTGTCGGGCATCAAGGACGTCAGTCCGGTCCCGCACAACGGTTGCCGCCAGCCGAAGCGAAAGCGTCCGTAACACCATGGCTCGTTACACAGGTCCGAAAGTCCGCATCTCTCGCCGTCTCGGCATCAACGTCTTCGAGAACGCCAAGGGCACCAAGGCACTCGACCGCCGTCCGTTCCCGCCGGGAACTCACGGTCGCACGCGTCGTCGCTCGAGCGAGGGTGAGTACCTCAACCAGCTGCAGGAAAAGCAGAAGGCGAAGTACATCTACGGCGTCCTCGAGCGCCAGTTCCGCAATCTCTACGAGGAGTCGACGCGACTCGCCGGCCCGACGGGTGAGAACCTGTTGCGCCTGCTCGAGCTGCGTCTCGACAACGTCGTGTACCGCGCCGGTTGGGCAGCCACCCGTCCGCAGGCCCGCCAATTCGTCAGCCACGGTCTCGTGAAGGTCGACGGCAAGCGCGTGAACATTCCGTCGTACACCCTCGGCAAGGGACAGGTCGTCACGCTCGGCGACAAGGCCCGCAACATGATCGTCATCCAACACAACATCGACACCCTGGGTCGCCCGCTCGTCGCGTGGCTCGAGGGTCGTGATGGCGGCAAGGAAGTTGCCGTGCGCGAGCTGCCCGTTCGTGCACAGATCGACGTACCTGTCAAAGAACAGCTCATCGTCGAGCTCTACTCGAAGTAACCCCAAGGAGGCTCCACTCATGCTCGTCATTCAGCGCCCGACCGTGTCGGCACTCGGGGAAGCGACAGAGAACCGTCAGAAGTTCTCCGTGTCACCCCTCGAGCCCGGTCTCGGTCACACCATCGGCAACTCGCTGCGCCGCATGCTGCTGTCGTCGATTCCCGGCGCGGCGATCACGACCGTGAAGTTCGATGCCGCTCTGCACGAATTCGACACCATCGACGGCATCACGGAGGACGTCACCGAGGTCATCCTCAATCTGAAGGACGTCGTGGTGAGCTCGGAATCGAACGACCCCGTCGTGATTCGCGTCGACGAGCGCGGTCCGAAGGAGTTGACCGCCGGTGACCTGTCGTGGCCTGCAGGTGTCGACGTTCTCAACCCGTCCCAGCGCATCGCGACGCTCGGCAGCAGTGCCCGTCTCGCCTGCGACATCACCGTCGAGCGCGGCAAGGGTTACCTCGCCAGCGACCGCGACACGGGTCGCCGTGCGATCGGTGTGATCCCGATCGACGCGCTCTTCTCGCCAGTGCGCCGTGTCAGCTTCGACGTCGAGCCGACCCGCGTCGAGCAATCGACGAACTTCGACAACCTCATCCTCGACATCGAGACCGACGGGTCACTGACGCCGGTCGAGGCGTTGTCGTCGGCGGGTGCCACCTTGCGCAACCTCGTCGACCTCATCGCCAACCTCACCCTCGAGCCGGTTGCCCTCGAGCTCGGTGAAGTGGGTGGTACTCGCACCGGTTCACCCGAACTCGACCTCCCGATCGAGGATCTCGGACTCTCCGAGCGTCCGAACAACTGCCTGAAGCGCGCCCAGATCAACACGATCGGCGAACTGCTCATGCGTACCGAGGAGGAGCTCCTCGCTCTCACGAACTTCGGGCAGAAGAGCCTGGATGAGACCAAGCAGAAACTCGACGAGCGAGGACTGTCACTGCGCATCTGAGCGCAGCGAACCGGCCCGCATTCCGCCAAGGAGACACACACCATGCCAGCACCACGTCGCGCCCGCAACTTCGGCAAGTCGGCCGCCCACCAGCGGTTGATGCTCGCCAACCTCGCCGCGTCGCTCTTCGCCGCGGAGGGCATCGAGACGACCGAGGCGAAGGCGAAGGCTCTTCGTCCGGTCGCCGAGCGTCTCATCAGCAAGGCGAAGAAGGCGCAGTCACAGGACGCAACGAGCTTGCACAAGATCCGTCAGATCCAGGCGTACCTCAACGACAAGGAAATGACGTACAAGCTCGTGCACAACGTCGCTCCGCGCTACATGCAGCGCAACGGCGGATACGTGCGCATCCTGAAGCTGGGTGAGCGTCACGGCGACAAAGCGCCGATGGCGCGCATCGAGTTGGTCTAACCCGCACGATCGGCCGCAATGGTGGCCGCAACGCCGGATCTCAGGGTCGCCCTTCTCGTCGCATACGACGGGACGCCGTATCACGGCTTTGCCGCGAATGAGGGCGTGGCGACCGTTGCCGGTGAATTGAAAAAGGCCCTCGACCGGGTGACGGGTCGCGACGTGCACCTCGTCGGCGCCGGACGCACCGACGCCGGGGTGCATGCGTGGGGGCAGGTGGTGAGCGTCGATGTGCCCGCGACAACCGACGTGGTGAACCTGCCACGCGCCATCACTGCTCTGTGCAGACCGGCGATCGTGGTCCGCGACGCGTGGGTCGTGCACCACGGCTTCCATGCGCGTTTCGATGCGCTGTGGCGCCACTACCGGTACGACATCCTCAATACGCCGGTGCCCGATCCGTTCCGGGCAAACACGAGTTGGCACGTGCGCGCGCCGCTCGATCTGCGCGCATTGCGGCTCGCCAGCGACCCGCTCATCGGCGAACGTGACTTCTCGGCGTTCTGCCGCAAACCCGATCCCGACGACGTTCCCGCGGGAACGACGCCGTCGATGAAGCGCTTCGTTCACGTTGCGTCGTGGTCGACGCCCGATCCGGGAGTCGTGCGATTCGAGATCAGGGCGAATGCGTTCTGCCACCAGATGGTGCGGTCCATCGTCGGCACCCTCGTCGACGTCGGCACGGGAAAGCGGCACGCAGCCGATGTGATGATGCTCATTCGCAGCGGTGATCGCAAAGAGGCATCACCGGTGGCACCTCCCAACGGGCTGTGCCTGTGGGAAGTCGGGTACCCCGACGGAACTTTCTTGCGCTGAGGAGCACGCAGTGCGCATCATCTTTGCCTCGACGCCGGTGGGACCGGTCGGTTCCGGTATCGGCGGCGGCGTCGAACTCACGCTGCGCACGCTTGCCGCGGAGATGCTGCGCCGCGGGCACGACCTCGAGGTGGTCGCGCCGCGCGGTTCGCGCATCGAAGGGACCGGGCGTGCGTGCACCGTGCACGAAGTCGACGGCGTTCTGCACGTGCCGAGTCAGACGCTGCCGCGCAACGAATCACCCTTCGTTCCTGCGGGGTCGGTTCTCGTCGAAATGTGGAATCGAATCGATGCGATCGCTCATCCCGGCGACATCGTGCTCAACTTCGCTTACGATGCATTGCCCTTCGAGAGACGAACGACGAGTGCACCGGTGGCGCACCTCGTGAGCATGGGGTCGCTGAGCGACGGCATGGATCATGCGGTGCGTTCAGCGGTGTTGCGCGAGCCACGCAGTGTTGCGATGCATTCGCATGCACAAGCGGCAACGTTCGGCCCCGACGTCGCCGGTGCGGTGACGATCGTGGCGAGCGGAATCGACGTTGAGCGTTACTCGTTCGTTGCAGATCCCGAGGACGTCGTTGGTTTCGTCGGTCGTGTCTCGCCCGAGAAGGGGATCGAGGATGTGTTCGCCGTGGCCGAACGCGACGGCCGCGACGTTCGCGTATGGGGAGTGATGGAGAACGAGCAGTGTTGGAACGATGCGCGTCGCCGACATCCCGGTGCCCGGGTCACCTGGTGCGGTTTCCTCCCCACCGACGAATTGCAGGCAGCGATCGGTCGCTGCAGTGCGATCATCATGGTGCACAAGTGGGTGGAGGCATTCGGCAACGTCGCCATCGAGGCGCTCGCGTGTGGTGTCCCGGTCGTCACGTACGCGCGCGGCGGACCCGCCGAAATTGTCACGGACGGGATCACCGGTCGAATCGTGGCCGCCGACGACGTCGACGCGGTTGTGACCGCCCTTGCGGGGATCGGTTCGATCGATCGCGCGCGCTGCCGCGCGCTCGTCACGGGGTCGTACAGCCGGGAGGCATTCGGCGGGCGGGTGGAAGCATGGCTCGCGGCGGTGCCGGGGGTGCGACACTGATGCCCGGGTGCGGCGTGGGAACACGTCGGATTCGCCCGTATCCTGTGGTGCTTGGTTCTGCGGCCGCTTCCGGCGCCGCACGGGAAAGGTTTGTGAAGTTCTGACAATGCGTACCTACTCAGCGAAGTCCGCCGACGTGCAGCGCGCCTGGCACGTCATCGACGCCGAGGATCTCGTCCTCGGTCGCATGTGCACCACCGTCGCCACGTTGCTGCGCGGAAAGCACAAGCCGATGTTCACGCCGAGCATGGACACCGGTGACCACGTCATCATCGTCAATGCATCCAAGGTCGTGCTCACGAAGGGCAAAGCCGACGACAAGATCGTGGCCCGTCACAGCGGTTACCCCGGTGGTATCCGTACCGAGAGCTATACGTCGTTCCTTTCCCGTCGTCCCGAGGCGGCGATTCGCCGCACGGTGCGCGGCATGTTGCCGAAGGGTCCGCTCGGTCGCCAGATGATCAAGAAGTTGCAGGTGTACTCCGGTGGAGAGCACCCGCACGGCGCGCAGCAGCCGCAGCCCGTCGACATGTCCGATGCCAAGGTGCGCTGAAGCGCCCGTCACCCAGATCGAAGAGAGGAACAACATCGTGGGAACCAAGCCACTCACTCAGACGACCGGTCGTCGCAAGGAAGCCATCGCCCGCGCCCGCGTGCGGGGCGGTACGGGTGTCGTCACCGTCAACGGACGTGCACTCGATGCGTACTTCCCCGGTGCGGTGCACCGCAACAACTCGACCGAGCCGCTGCGTCTCGTCGGTCTCGCATCGACGCTCGACGTCGACGTCGACATCGTCGGTGGCGGCATCGCCGGTCAGTCGGGTGCCATGCGCATGGCGATCGCCCGCTCGCTCGTTGCCCTCGACCCCGCCCATCGTCCCGCGCTGAAGCGCGCCGGTCTGCTGTCCCGTGATGCCCGTCGCAAGGAGAGCAAGAAGTACGGCTTGAAGAAGGCGCGCAAGGCGCCGCAGTACACCAAGCGCTGATTCGTTCGACTTTCGCGTGCTGACGTTCGGCACCGACGGAGTCCGGGGTCGCTACGGAACCGAACTCACCGACGGCGACGCCCACCGTCTCGGCAGGTGTGCAGCCGCTTTTCTCGGCGCGAAGCACGTCGTGCTCGGTGTCGACACCCGCGCGAGTGGCCCGGCACTCGCCGCGGCGCTCGCTTCCGGCCTGAGCGAGGCGGGATGCAGCGTCGACTACGTCGGCGTCGCACCGACGCCTGCAATTGCCACGTTGGCACGCCTGTCCGACGTCGCCGCAGCGGTCGTCACGGCGTCGCACAACCCGTGGTTCGACAACGGGATCAAGTTGTTCGCCCGTGGTGGCGTGAAACTCGACGATGCACAACAGGAGTCGGTCGAGCGTGCATTGCAGACTGCGGCGCGCAGTACCGACGACGCAGCCCGAGCAGGGTCGCATGACAGCGCATCGCTCACCCCGAGCCGAACGGTATTGCTGCGTTCCTACGAGGACGAGGTGATGAACGCCGTTGCACGACAGGCACTCGCCGGAATGACGATTGTCGTCGACTGCGCCAACGGCGCGATGTCCGACGTGGCACCCCGGGTCCTGGGCCGCGCGGGCGCTCGGTGCGTGGTGATCAATGCATCACCCGACGGCAGGAACATCAACGACGATTGCGGAGCGACCGCTCTTGGGCGACTCACGGCAGCGGTGATCGCGGCGGGAGCCGATCTGGGTGTTGCCTTCGACGGTGACGGTGACCGACTCATCGCCGCCGATCACAACGGTCGCGTCGTCGATGGCGACCGACTCATTGCGTTGGCGGCGATCGACTGCGCGCAGCGCGGCGTGTTGCGCGGCTCGGGCGTCGTCGTCACCACCATGACGAACCTGGGGTTTCATGAGGCGATGCAACGCGCGGGGATCGACGTGGTCGTCACCCCGGTCGGAGACCGTTCGGTGAGCGCGGCGCTTGACGCGTACGACTTCGTCCTGGGCGGCGAGCAGAGCGGGCACATCATCCACCGTCTCCATTCGACGAGCGGCGACGGCCTGCTGTCGGCACTGTTGCTCGCCGATCTCGTCAAGCGTCGCAAGCAACCTCTCGCCGAACTGGCGACGGCCGTGATGGAGTCGTATCCGCAGGTTTTGCGCAACGTGCGCGTCGCCGAGAAACCCGCAAACATCGATGACGTCATCGGCAAAGACATCGCCACCGAGCGTGCCGCACTCGGTGAGCGCGGTCGAATCGTCGTACGCGTCTCCGGGACCGAACCCGTTGTACGCGTCATGGTCGAAGCACCCGATGCGTCCACGGCGAACGCGTGTGCACAGCGCATCGTCGAACTCGTCGAGCGGACATTTTCGGTAGTCTGAATCCATGTGCGGCATCATCGGCGTGCTGTCGCGGCCGAGCACGCGCGCCGTACCCGACGCCGCTGACCTCCTTGCGCGCCTCGACGGTGTCCTCGCTCGGCTGCGCAGCGAAACGCTCGTTGCCGCGGAGCACTGCACAGCGGTGGCGGCCGTCGATGCCGAGCTTCGCGGCGATCCGGGCATCTGGCTGCTCGCCGGCAACGCCCAGTTCGCCGCAGAACTCACCGCCAGGTTGGAGGAGTTCGAGGGGTTGGTCTCCCGCGCCGAGGCGGCCCTCGACGCCGACGCTGCCGGAATGCCGATCGCCGAGGTTGAGCGACGCGCCGGTTGCCTGACGGCGTTGCGCGACTCGGTGTGGTCGCTGCGCAAGGATCGTCTGCGCACTGCGCAGGCGGTCGACGAACTCGCGGGTCGCGGCGCCAATCACGCTGCGATGTCGGCGTACCTGTCGATTCAGCAGGCCTTCGCCGCGCTCGACCGGCTCGAGGTGCGGGGCCGTGACTCCGCCGGTGTGCACGTGTCGGTGTGGAACCACGGTGTGCGTCACGACGACCCGCGCATCGTCGCGCTGCTTGCCGATCGTCGTGACGATTCGTTGTTCACGTCGGGGTCCGTACGCGTCACGTCGAATGCGTGGTCGTTCGTCTACAAAGCGGCCGCCGAGATCGGCGAACTCGGGGACAACACCCGCGTCATGCGTGCCGCGGTTGCAGCCGACGACCTCCTGCGGTTGCTCGTCAGCCGTGACGACACCCGCGTTTCCGTGCTCGGTCACACCCGATGGGCGAGCGTCGGAATCATTTCCGAGCCCAACGCCCATCCCGTGAACAGCGAGGAGCTCGAGGTCACTGCGGGAACGCCGTATCTCGTCGCCGCACTCAACGGCGACGTCGACAACCATGCCGACCTGCGGGCACGACACGAGTTGCGCCTCGCCCAGCCGATCACGACCGATGCAAAGGTGATCCCCGCGCTCGTTTCGCGCAAGGTTGCCGGCGGAGCCAGCATCACCGACGCGTTCCGCGACACCGTTGCGACGTTCGAGGGATCCGTTGCAATCGCGTGTGCGTCGGGCGACGACCCGGAGGCGATGTACCTCGCACTACGCGGTAGCGGCCAGGGCCTGTGCATCGGGCTCGCCGAGGACCGGTTCGTCGTCGCAAGCGAGCCGTACGGTCTCGTCGAGGAGACGTCGCGCTACGTGCGCATGGACGGCGAGGTGCCGGCCCGAGCCGACGACCCGTCAAGCCGTGGTCAGGTTGCAATCCTGCGTGCCGGGCAAGCCGGGGACACCGCCGGCATCGAGTTGCTCGGTTACGACGGCACGCCGATCGAGATCGGTGCCCGCAACGTCCTCACCGCCGAGGTGACGACGCGCGACATCGATCGCGGCGAGCACCGGCACTTCCTCGCCAAGGAAATCAACGAAGCACCGCTGAGTTTCCGCAAGACGCTTCGCGGCCGAATCTCGCAGCGCGACGGCCACCTCGTGGCGAGCCTCGACGACACCCAGTTTCCCGCCGACATCTCCCGTCGTCTCATCGACCGGTCGATCACCCGGGTGAAGGTGATCGGGCAGGGTACTGCCGCCATTGCCGGTCGGTCGCTCGCGCACATGTTGCGCGCATTGGTCGGTGATGCACTCGTCGTCGACGCGCTGCCGGCGACCGAACTGTCCGGATTCGGTCTCACGCTCGACATGCGCGACACGCTCATCGTTGCGATCAGCCAGAGCGGAACGACGACCGATACCAATCGCACCGTCGATCTCGCCCGCGCCCGCGGCGCAGCGGTCATCGCCATCGTCAACCGTCGCGGCAGCGAACTCGCGGCGAAAGCCGACGGCGTCGTGTACACGTCCGATGGTCGCGACGTCGAGATGAGCGTGGCAAGCACGAAGGCGTTCTATGCGCAGGTCGCCGCCGGAGTCCTCCTCGCGTGCGCCATCGCCGACGCGCTCGGCACCGGAACGATCGCCGACCGTTCGGCACTCCTCGCCGGACTGCGCGACTTGCCGAGTGCGATGCACGACGTTCTCACCCGACGCGGCGACGTCGCCGCCGCAGCCCGGCAGTTTGCGTCGTCGCGCCGCTACTGGACGGTCGTCGGAAACGGTGCGAACGCGATCGCCGCCGAAGAAGTGCGCATCAAGTTGTCCGAGCTGTGTTACAAGTCGATCGCCTGCGACATCACCGAGGACAAGAAGCACATTGATCTCTCGTGCGAACCGCTCATTTTCGTCTGTGCAGTCGGGCTCGGTACCGGCACCGCATCCGACGTCGCAAAGGAAATCGAGATCTACCGCGCCCACGAGGCGTTGCCGATCGTCGTCGCCACGGCGGGGGAGCACCGTTTCGCCGCAGCATCCGCGGTCATCGAGGTACCGGCCGTCGATGCGCGGATCGCCTTCGTGCTCGCCGTGATGGTCGGCCACCTGTTCGGCTACGAGGCGGCTCTGGCGATCGACTCTCTCGCAGTGCCGCTGCGCCGCACGCGCGAAGTCGTTGAGCACGTCGTCGAACGCGGAGGTCACGGGGCGCAGTTGCTCACCAAGGTGCGCGCCGACATCGGCCAGCCGGCAACGCGATTCTTCGATGCCCTCGCCACCGGTGCGTACGACGGCAATCTCGAAGCGTCGACCGCGGTGCGCGTTGTCACGTTGTTGCGCGACGTCATGTCACCTGCACCGCTGCAGAACTACCAGCGTGACTCCGGCAAGGTCGGTACGCCCGAGGCTCTTCTCGACGACGTCACCGCGGCGCTCACCCGCGCGATCGACGAACTCACCCGTCCGATCGATGCAATTAAGCACCAGGCAAAGACGGTCACGGTCGGCATTTCGCGCAGCGACGAGGGATTGCTCGATCGTCCGCTCGTTCAGGCCCTGCTCACCGCAGGTGCCCCGCGTGATCGGTTGCCGTACGCGGTGCTCAAGGTCCTCGCCGATCTCGATCCTGCGGTGGCGCAGGTCATCGGTTTCACGCGATACCGCATCGAAGGCGATCCGCACTCGACCGACTCGACAATCACGATCGTCGAGCGCGGCGGAATCGCACGCGACCTGTCGTCACGTGTCGATACGCGCAACGGGCTCGTCGGCACGAAGCGTCACGTTGCGACCTCGCAGCAGGTGCTCGTTGCACGCGGTCGGCGCGACGGCCGCACGGTGATCCTCGTACCCGAAACGAAGGGTTCGCACACGACCGGGATCACACTGTTGCACGTGCTCTTCCACGAGTACCTGGCTGCACCCGTCATGCGCACCGTGCTCCAGGGCTATGACGACCGCTTCGACCGTCTCGTCGATGCGGTCACCGAAACCGAGGGCAGCTTCCGCGAGGATCGGCTCGCCGAGGTGCCGGTGGCCGATGCGCTCATCTTGCCGATCACGTCGACGGCCGACCTCTGGCGCACGCGCGAGGGATGATGCGCGCACTCGGCATCGATGCAGTCGACATCGACCGCTTCCGGCGTGCGCTGCGTCGCTCGCCGCGACTCACCGATCGGGTGTTCACTGACGCCGAGCGCAACGACGTGTCCCGCCGCAGCGATCCGGTGCCGTCGCTTGCGGCTCGGTTCGCCGTGCGTGAAGCCGTGATGAAGGCCCTCGGCGTCGGTCTCGGCGGATTCGATCTGCGCGACGTCTCGGTCGTGTCGAACGACTCCGGTCAACCCCACGTTCGCGTCACCGGGCGGGCGGCGGATCTCGCGGCTCGGCGGGGCATTACCTCGTGGCATCTGTCGATCACCCACACCGAGCAGGTGGCCATTGCCGTCGTCGCCGCCGCATAGGTGGGCGTGGGTCGACGTCGATCTCGACGTCGTTGCCGGTAACGCCGCTCGTCTCGCAGCGCTGGCGAACCCGGCCGCGATGTGGGCGGTCGTCAAGGCGAATGCATACGGCCACGGTGATCGCGAGGTGGCCCGGGCAGCCGTGACGGGCGGGGCGCGCGGCTTGTGCGTTGCCACCGTCGACGAGGCATTGCGCGTCCGTGATGCCGTCGCAGAGGTGCCGCTGTTGTTGCTCAGCGAACCGCCACTCGAGTCGCTGCCCGAACTCGTCGCGGCCGGTATCGCGGTCACGGTGTTTCGCCCCGACACCGTGCGGGCAGTCGGCATCACCGCGCGATCCGCGGGCCGTGTGTGTGACGTGCACGTGAAGGTCGATACCGGTATGCACCGCATCGGCGCACGTCCCGATGCATTCGCCGATCTCGTGCGACTCGTGCACTCCACCCCCGGGGTGCGACTCGCGGGTGTGATGACGCATTTTGCATCGGCCGACGAGCCGGGTGGCGCGCTCACCATACGTCAGATCGATGCATTTCGCGGCGCCATCGATGCGGTGCGCGCCGACATTACCGACGACACGTTCGTCCACGTCGCCAACTCGGCGGCAGCGTTCGATACCGAGACCTGGGCTCCCGCACTCGGCGCCGTCGGTTTGCCGACGATCGTGCGTGCCGGCATCGCGCTCTACGGTGTGCCGCCGGCACCGCACGTCGACCTCGGCGCCCTCGGCATCGGTGCGCCGCTCACCCTGCGTGCACGCGTGACGAACGTGCAACACCTCGGCGCCGGAGAAGGAGTGAGCTACGGGCAACGAACGGTGCTCGAGCGCGATACGGTCGTTGCCACCGTCCCCCTCGGCTATGCCGACGGAATCCGTCGTGACTCGGGTCTGCGCGGCGGATCCGTGCTCATCGGCGGACGTCACCGGCGCATTCTCGGTGTCGTCACCATGGATCAGTTCATGGTCGACTGCGGCGACGACGACGTGACCGTGGGTGACGACGTCGTCGTCATCGGCACGCAGGGGACCGAGTCGATCCGCGCCGAGGACTGGGCCGCTTTTCTCGACACGATCGGCTACGAGGTTCTCTGTGCGATCTCTGCGCGCGTTCCGCGACGTCACGTCACGGGGTCCCGATGAGTCGGCTCGTCGTGCGGTGCGAGTCCCTGACCGACACGGTGAGGTTGGCGTCGTGCGTCGCCGGCGTCGTGCGACCGGGCGATTGCGTCGTTCTCACGGGTGACCTCGGCGCCGGAAAGACGACCTTCGTCAAGGCGGCAGTGGCGGCAATGCGCATACCCGATGCGGTGACGTCCCCGACGTTCACGCTCGTGCATCACTACGGAACCGGTGCGAACACCGTCGTGCACGCCGACCTGTACCGGCTCGAACGCACCGGCGAGCTCGCCGATCTCGGACTCGACGAGGCGCGCGACGACGGGGCAGTTGCGTTCGTCGAATGGGGCGACCGCGTGGGAGACGAACTCGGCGACGTGCTCGTGCTCACGTTCGCACTCGATGATTCAGGGTCCGACACCGCCCGCAGAGTCACCGTGTCGTACCGCGGCGAACGATGGCAGCGACGCTGGACCGGAATCTCCTCGGCGTTCCTCGGCGAATTCGCGGATGCGGTCGCGCAATGATCGTGCTCGCAATCGACACCGTCGCCGACGTCGTCGGTGTTGCCGTGGCATCGGGGACGGACGTACTTGCCGCGAGCGAGGTGCGCAGCGAGCGTCGGCATGCCGAGGAACTCACGCCGATGATCGACTTCGTGCGCCGTCGCGCCGACGTCGAGTTCTCGGAAATCGGTGCGATTGCCGTCGATGTGGGGCCGGGACTGTTCACCGGCATGCGTGTCGGTATCGCAGCGGCGAAGTCGATCGCCCACGTCCTTGGCATTCCCGTCATCACCGTGGGCAGCCTCGACGCACTGGCCGCCGATGCCACCGACGCCGGCGGCCTGCCCGATGCCGACGATTCGTCGTCGGTGATCGTGACGACGCTCGATGCACGCCGTCGCGAGGTGTACTGGGCGATGTATCGATCGGTGGGCGACTCGGGGCGCAGGTGCGTCGCCTCACCCCAAGTCGGATCGCGCGAGGATTTCATCGCTGCAGTGCGCGAGCGAGGACAGCATGCGACGTTCATCGGCAACTGGGTGCGCGAACACGCCGACGACATCGTCGCCGAGCTCGCTGCGGTCTCGCTGCGCGCCTCCGTCGTGCGCGATCACCCCGGTGTGCCGCGTGTGTCGACGGTTGCGCGACTCGCCGGTGAACTCGCCTTGCGCGAGCAGTGGTGCGAGCCGGCGGTGGTTCAGGCGTCCTACCTGCGTGCACCGGACGTGCAAATCTCGTGGGAGACGCGACCCGTATGAGTTTGCGCGACCGATTCATCTCCCGTCCCACCGAATTCCGTAGCGAGTTTTCCGGTGCCGACGACGAGCTCGTCGTCTCGCCGATGCGCCGCTCGCACATCGACGACATCATGCCGATCGAGACAGCGGTGTATCCCAAGCCGTGGACGCCGGGTGTCTTTGCCGACGAGCTGCGCGAGATGGCGCGCGGTACCCGCCACTACATCGTGGCCCACATCGGTCGGACCCTCGTCGGGTACGCCGGGATGATCTACATGCAGGACGGGGCGCACGTGACGAACATCGCCGTTCATCCGATGCAGCGCCGCCGCGGTATCGCCACCGAGTTGCTCCTCGATCTCGCCTGGGAGGCGCGCCGCGTCGGTGCCGACGCAATGACCCTCGAAGTACGCGACTCGAACCAGTCGGCACAGGGTTTGTACCGACGGTTCGGATTCGTGCCGGTGGGTGCGCGACCGAAGTACTACGAGAATCGCGACGATGCGATCGTCATGTGGTGCCACGACCTGCAGTCGGAGGGTGTTGCGCGGCGTCTGCGCGACATCGAGGACACCCGTCCACAATGAACGAATCCACGATGAGCCCGTCCGCATCGAGCACACCGCTTGCCCGACCCGTCGTCGACGCAACGACGCTCATCCTCGGCATCGAAACGAGTTGTGACGAGACCGCGGCGTCCGTCGTCATGGGCGGTGGCGACGTGCTGTCGTCGGTCGTCGCCACGCAACTCGACATTCACGCCCGCTACGGGGGTGTCGTGCCCGAAGTAGCGAGCCGTGCACATCTCGAACAGATCACCCCCGTCGTCGACGAGGCACTGCGCCGTGCCGGTATCGCCCCCGAGCGCATCGATGCTGTTGCGGCAACTGTCGGCCCCGGTCTCGTCGGCGCACTACTCGTCGGTGTGTCGGCGGCGAAGTCGATGGCTCTCGCGCTCGACACGCCGTTCGTCGGTGTCAACCATCTCGAGGCCCATCTTTATGCGGCACTTCTCGAGGCACCCGACGTCGAGTTCCCCATGCTTTTCGTGCTCGTTTCCGGAGGGCACACGCTCTTCGTGGCGATGAGTTCGCCGGACGATTTCCGCATCGTCGGCCAGACGATCGACGATGCAGCGGGAGAGGCGTTCGACAAGGTAGCGCGGTATCTCGGTCTCGGGTTTCCCGGCGGACCGGCGATCGATGCCGCTGCGCGCAGTGGCGATCCGCGCGCCATCGACTTTCCGCGGGCCATGGTTCACGACGGGCTCGACGTGTCGTTCAGCGGTCTGAAGACCGCCGTCATCAACCATGTGCGCCGTCATCCCGAGGTGACATCGAACGACGTGGCTGCATCGTTCCAGCAAGCCGTCGTCGACGTTCTCGTCGGCAAGGCACGAACGGCGGCACGAACAATCGGCGCCCGAACGATCGCCCTCGGTGGCGGTGTGGCGGCGAACTCACTGCTGCGCGCGACGATGCTCGAGGCCGGTACGCACGACGGTTGTCGGGTGCTGCTGCCGTCGCGCGAGATGTGCACCGACAATGCGGCGATGATCGCGAGTGCGGCGTGGTACCGACTGCGCCGCGACGGTGCGACGCCGCTCGACGAGGGTGCGCACCCGCAGCTCAAACTTGCCGCACAGCAGCGGTGACGGTGACGAAAGGGGTGTGGATACCGTGACCGGACTCGTTCTCACCCGTCGCCGTGCCAACGGGGACGTCGTGTGGCGCATCGATCCACCCGTCGTTCTCGCCCCGATGGCGGGAGTGACGAATGCGCCGTTCCGCTCGTTGTGCCGACGCTTCGGCCCCGGTCTCGTCTACGTGAACGAGATGATCATGGCGGCGGCTCTCGTGTACGGAAACAAGCGCACCCGCGGCATGATCACGTTCTCGCCCGACGAGGATTTCCGCAGCCTGCAGTTGTACGGCAGCGATCCGGCGGTGCTCGCCGCAGCCATCGACATCCTCGGCGGCGAGGACCTCGTCGACCACATCGACCTCAATTTCGGTTGCCCGGCCGCCAAGGTGACGCGCAAGGGCGGTGGTGCGGCGGTGCCGTTGAAGAAGCGGCTCCTTGCCGACATCGTCGGTCGCGCGGTGGAGACCGCCGGTCGGTACGGCATTCCGGTGACGTGCAAGTTTCGTATGGGCGTATCCGACGACCTGCTCACCTATCTCGACACCGGTCGCATCTGTCGCGACGCCGGTGCCGTCGCGATTGCGCTGCACGCCCGCACCGCCGAGCAGCATTATGCGCCGAGTGCGCGATGGTCGGCGATTGCCGAGCTGAAGCGCGCCGTCCCCGACATTCCCGTACTCGGAAACGGGGACATCTGGCACGCCGACGACGCAGTGCGCATGGTTGCCGAGACCGGTTGCGACGGAGTCGTCATCGGGCGGGGATGTCTCGGCAAGCCGTGGTTGTTCCGCGATCTCATCGACGCCTTCGCCGGGCGCAGCGTGCGCCCGGCACCGTCGCTCGGGGAGGTGTGCGCGGTAATGCTCGATCATGTCGCCGCACTCGTCGGCCACTATCGCATGCTCGGATTCGCCGACGCCGAGTCGCGCGCAGCGCGCGAGTTCCGCAAGCACACCGGGTGGTACCTCACCGGCTACCCGGTCGGACCCGAGGTACGGCGACGATTCTCGGAGATTTCCGCGCCCGACGACGTCACGCGTCTCGTCGCCGACGTGGATCACGGCGCGGTCGTCGTCGAGGGAGGCGACCGCTTTGCGCGCGGTCACACGAACGGACCGATCCGCGTCGTGTTGCCGCACGGGTATCTCGACAACCTCGATGATCTTGTCGTGCCCGATGACGACGACGTGATGGCGCTGAGCGGCGGCTGAGCGGTGCGCAGCACCGACATCATGACCCGAATCGTTCTCGCCTCGAAGTCGCCGCGGCGTCGGGAAATCCTCGCGACCATGGGCATCGACGTCGACGTTGATGCGGCGAACGTCGACGAGTCACCGCTCGACGACGAGTCACCGCGGGAGATGGTCGAGCGCCTCGCGCGCGCCAAAGCCGGGCTGGTCGCACGGCGGCATCCCGGACGGATCGTTCTCGGTGCCGACACGACGATCGATCTCGACGGCACGTCCCTCGGCACACCCGTCGACGTTGCCGAGGCGCGAACGATGCTGCGCTCGCTCTCGGGTCGCAGCCATCTCGTGCACACCGCCGTCGCGACGGCCCTCGATGCGCGTATCGAGGTGCGGGTGGAGTCGGCCGTCGTCGACATCGCGCCGCTCGACGACGTCACACTCGAGGAATACCTCGCGACGGGGGAGTCGCTCGACGTCGCCGGTGCCTACGCGATCCAGGGTCGAGCCGCCCATCTCGCGACGCTGCGGCGGGGATCCTTCAGCACCGTCGTCGGGCTGCCCGTCCATGCCGTGGCCGATCTCCTGGCGCGGCTCGGGTTGTCAGTCGGCGGCCGCGGGGCCTAGCCTTAGCACTCGCCCGGGGAGAGTGCTAAGGCACGAACCGGGTGAAAAACACCCGAAAACCCAGATCCAAACCGCAAGGAAGGACGATCATGAACTTGAAGCCCCTCGATGACCGTGTCGTAGTGAAGCCCTCGGACGCCGAGCAGACCACTGCCTCGGGGCTCGTCATCCCCGACACCGCCAAGGAAAAGCCGCAGCAGGGCACCGTGCTCGCCGTCGGCCCCGGTCGCTGGAGCGACGACGAAGGCAAGTACTTCGCCCTTGACGTGAAGGTCGGCGACGTCGTTTTGTACTCGAAGTACGGCGGCACCGAAGTCACCCACAAGGGTGATGACCTCCTCATTCTCACCAGTCGCGACATCCTCGCGATTGTTGGCAAGTAGTCGGCAAGTAACCGTCCCCCACACACGATCGGAAAAACGACAACAACATGGCAAAGATCCTGAAATTCGACGAAGAGGCGCGCCGCGCACTCGAGGCGGGCGTCAACAAGCTCGCCGATGCAGTGAAAGTGACGCTCGGACCCAAGGGCCGCAACGTCGTGCTCGACAAGAAGTTCGGTGCACCGACGATCACCAACGACGGTGTGTCGATCGCCAAGGAAGTCGAGCTCGATGACCCGTTCGAGAACATGGGCGCCCAGCTCGTGAAGGAAGTGGCGACGAAGACGAACGACGTCGCCGGTGACGGCACGACGACCGCAACCGTTCTCGCCCAGGCGATGGTCACACACGGCATGCGCAACGTCGCCGCCGGTGCAAACCCGATGGGTCTGAAGCGCGGCATCGAGAAGGCGGTTGCCGCCGCCGTCGACGCGATCAAGTCGCAGTCGAAGGAAGTCGACGACAAGGGCGACATCGCCAACGTCGCCACCATCTCGGCGGCCGACTCGGCGATCGGCAAGGTCATTGCCGACGCAATCGACAAGGTTGGCAAGGACGGCGTCGTCACGGTCGAGGAGTCGAACACGTTCGGTATCGAACTCGAGTTCACCGAAGGTATGCAGTTTGACAAGGGCTACCTCTCGCCGTACTTCGTCACCGACCAGGACCGTCAAGAGGCGGTGCTCGAGGACCCCTACATCCTCTTCCACGCCGCGAAGATCTCGACCGTCCAGTCGATGCTCCCGCTGCTCGAAGGCGTCATGAAGACGGGCAAGCCGCTGCTCATCGTTGCCGAAGACGTCGAGGGCGAGGCCCTCGCGACGCTCGTCGTCAACAAGATCCGCGGCACGTTCAACTCGTCGGCCGTCAAGGCCCCGGGCTTCGGTGACCGCCGCAAGGCGATGCTCCAGGACATGGCGATCCTCACGGGTGGTCAGGTCATCAGCGAGGAAGTCGGTCTGAAGCTCGAGAACGCCACGCTCGACCTGCTCGGTCGTGCCAAGCGCGTCATCATCGACAAGGACAACACGACGATCGTCGACGGTCACGGAGACAAGACCGAAGTCAACGGTCGCATCAGCCAGATCAAGACCGAAATCGACAACACCGACAGCGATTGGGATCGCGAGAAGCTCCAGGAGCGTCTCGCCAAGCTCGCCGGCGGTGTCGCGGTAATCAAGGTCGGCGCAGCCACCGAGGTTGAGTTGAAGGAGAAGAAGCACCGCATCGAGGACGCCGTCTCGGCAACTCGTGCGGCCATCGAGGAAGGCGTCGTCGCCGGTGGCGGCACCGCCCTCCTGCGCACGCGACCCTCGGTGCTCAAGGTCGTCGAGTCGCTCTCGGGCGACGAGGCCACCGGTGCACGCAGCGTGTACGACTCACTCGTCGCACCCGCACGACACATCGCCGACAATGCCGGCATGGAAGGTGCGGTCGCGGTACAGCAGGTCGAGGCGGCCAAGGGCAACGTCGGTCTCAATGCCGCAACGGGCGAGATGACCGACCTCGTGAAGGCCGGAATCATCGACCCGGCGAAGGTGACCCGCGCTGCGTTGCAGAACGCCGCGTCAATCGCCGCCCTCGTCATCACCACCGAGTGCCTCGTTGCCGACAAGCCGGAGAAGAACCCGGCTCCGGCAGGCGGGGGCATGCCCGGTGGCGGAATGGGGATGATGTAACGACCCCGCTCCGTCGTCACGACGGGGTGACAGTCTCACAATCACGAACACTGCCGCGTTCCGCGCAAGCGGGGCGCGGCAGTGTCGTTGTATGACCGGGCGGCAAGGGCAGCGGGATGCGCAGCGTTACGCGGTGAGTTGCGCAATGACCGCTGCGTGCAGATGCGGATTTGCGCACACGATGGTGTCGCCACGCCACTGCGGCGCACCGAAGCGGTCGCTCCATGCGGCACCTGCCGCTTCGACGATCGGCACGAGTGCGGCGATGTCGTACGGCTTCAGACCGATTGCGTCGATCGATACGTCGAGAGCGCCCTCGGCGACGAGCATGTGCTGCCAGAAGTCGCCGTAGTTGCGCACGCGCGACACATCGCGGGAGAGCGCTTCGAGTGCGGGGCCGCGTCCGGCGTCGCGCCACGACTGCGTGACGGAGATGCTCGCAAACGCGCGGTCGAGCGAGGCCGTGGCGCTGGCACGGATGACGCGACCGTTGAGATGTGCGGCTCCGCCACGCGTCGCCCACCAGCGACGGGCGAGTGCCGGGGCAGAGACGACACCGGTCACCGGAACACCGTCGACGACGAGGCCGATGAGCGAACCCCATACGGGAACGCCCCGCACGAAGTTGCTCGTTCCGTCGATGGGGTCGACGTACCACTCACGGCGCGCCGCTGCGGGTCCGATCCGTCCGAACTCCTCCCCGACGATGGCATCGTCGGGGAATGCGGCACGGAGTACCGCAGTGATCGCTTGTTCGGTGGCGCGATCGATCGCGGTGACCTCGCTTGCATCGGCCTTGCGCTCGACGACGAAGCTGCGATCGGTGAAACCGGTGAGTGACACGGCATCGGCCGCGTCTGCGGCGCGGAGTGCGGCGTCGAGATCGTTCACGCGTCAGCGTCCGAGGCCGGACAGCACGTCGGCTTCGATGCCCGCAGCGTCGAGACCGAGCTGGGCGAGGATGACATCGGGCTTTGCGTGCGGAATGAACCGCGTCGGCACTCCGCGCACGACGAACCGCGAGGTGCGCACACCGTCACGACTGCGCACCGCTTCCGTGAGCATCGACCCGATGCCACCGTCGGCGATGCCGTCTTCGTAGGTGAGCACCGCGTCGTGACGCGCCGCGTCATCGAGCATGGCCGGATCGGCGGGCACGCAACTGCGAACGTCCCACACGGTGACGGAGACGTTTCGCGCCGCGAGCGCCTCGGCGGCCTTGTGTGCCGCACCGACGAGCTTGCCGACGGCGAGGATGCACACTTTGGCGGCCGGATCCGCGGCCAACTTGCGTGCCGCCAGACCCGAGCCGACGTCGTGCTCGTTGACCTGACGCGCGGTGCCCTTCGGGTAGCGGATGACGACGGGACCGGAATCGGCAAGGGACATTGCGTCGTGGAGCATCTGCTGCAGGTCCTGGGCACTTGACGGAGCGAGTACGCGCATCCCGGGCACCTTCGACAAGAGGGCCATGTCGTAGATGCCGTGGTGACTCGGACCGTCGTCGCCGGTGATGCCGGCGCGATCGAGACAGAACACGACGGGTAGACGGTGCAGTGCGACGTCGTACACGAGCTGGTCCCATGCGCGGTTGAGGAACGTCGAATAGAGCACGACGACGGGACGCAAGCCCCCCATGGCGAGACCCGCGGCGAACGTGACGGCGTGCTGCTCGGCGATGCCGACGTCGAAGAAGCGGTCGGGAAAGTGGGACTGGAATGCGAGCAACCCGGTCGGTCCCGGCATCGCGGCGGTGATGGCGACGATCCGCGGATCGAGTTGCGCCTCCTTCGTGATTGCGTCGGCGAAGGCCTGCGTGTACCCGGTCGGCACCGCCTTCGGCGGACCACTGACCGGATCGAAGACCGGTGCGTCGTGGAGATGCTTTTCGTCGTCGTCCTCGGCGGGGGGATACCCGCGTCCCTTCTGGGTGAGGACGTGCACGACGATCGGTCCCTCGCTCGAACGCGCGATTGCCGAATGCATAGCGTGCTCGAGCGCCTCGAGGTCGTGGCCGTCAATCGGACCGACGTAGCGCACGCCGAGTGCCTCGAAGAATGCCGTCGGTTGCAGGTATTCGCGGATGCCGGCCTTGAGTGCCTCGAAGCCGCGCTCGGCTTGCGGACCGATGTACGGCAGGTCGTACAAGAACTGCTCGAAGCGGCGCTGGCGGCGCACGTACACGGGGTTCAGCCGGGCATTCGTCAGTGCCCGCGACAAGCGCCGGGTGAGCCGGTCGGTGGGCCGCGGCTTGTCACTCGTTTCGTCGAGCGGGTACGGCGGTTGGGTGAGGTTCGAAATGGTCGGGGCGTACGAACGTCCGTTGTCGTTGAGGACGATGATCACCCGGGAGCGGGAATGGCCGAGGTTGTTCAGGGCCTCGTAGGCCATGCCGCCGGTGAGCGAGCCGTCACCGATGACCGCAACGACGTGGCGATGTGCAGCGACGCCGTTGTCCCGTGCCACGGCGAGACCGTGCGCGTAGGAAAGCACCGTCGAGGCGTGACTGTTCTCGATGAAGTCGTGCACACTCTCTTCACGACTCGGGTACCCCGACAGGCCGCCTGCCTGGCGCAGTTGGGAGAACCCGCCCCGGCGTCCCGTGAGCAGTTTGTGCACGTAGGCCTGGTGTCCCGTGTCCCACAGGATCGCATCGGTCGGGGACTCGAATACCCGATGCAGCGCCATCGTCAGTTCGACGGCTCCGAGGTTGGATCCGAGATGGCCCCCGGTTTCGGACACCGCAGACACGATGAAGTCACGGATTTCGCCGGCAAGCAACTGCAATTGCTCGGTGGTGAGGCCCCGCAGGTCGCTCGGCTGGCGGATGTCCTGCAACGCCATGATGGGTAAACGCTACTCGTCGCGGCGTTGCCGCTGCCGTGCCAAGCGGCCCTGATTCCAGCGGTGCATGCGCCCGCCGAGCACGCGACCGGCAACGAATACGGCGATTCCGCCGACTCCGTCGATCCAGAAGTGGTTTGCCGTGACGACGATCACAAACAGCGTCAGAGCCGGGTAAAGGAGCAGTGCGATGCGCATCATTCGCCGCCGCACGAACGGGTAGAGCGCGAACACGCACCACGTTGCCCATCCGATGTGCAGGGACGGCATCGCCGCGTACTGGTTCGAGATCGCCTTGCCGGGTCCCTCGTCGAAGGCCCACGGTCCGCCGTGTACGTCGATGGTGTCGACGAATCCGAAGTTCTCGGCGTCGTTGTACGTGCGCAACTCGCTGCGAATGCACGCACCGCCCTCACCGACGGGTGGACACGGCACGTCGAGCAGACGTGGCGGCATGACGGGGAATACGGCAAAGCCGACGAGCGCGAGCGCCGTGGTGAACGCGAGGGTGTTGCGCCACAGCGGAAAGACGGCGGGGTGACGCAGGAACAATGCGACGAAGACACCGATCGTGACGACGAAGTGGGCAAGGCCGTAGTACGTGTTCATCACCTGGAGGAACGCGGGAAACCCCTCGAACCAGTCCTGCACCGACTCCTCGTGGTACAACCCGAGCGCTCGTTCGACGCGAATGACGCGCAGGGCATTGATGAACGCTTCGACGGGAATCTGCGTACCGGTGACGAGCGCCGAGCCGAACTGATTGCGAACGAGCGAGTATGCGACGTAGAAACCGAGCGCGATGAGTGTCTCCTTCCACCACAGGGTGCGGTGGGTGAGGTTGCCGGTTGCGCGCGGTGACATGTGCGACCGGCCCGCCGGGGAGTCCGTGCGCATCGCGCCAGACACTACCGAGAGCCCCATCGGTAGAATTCGCGCATGCCAGCAACCACCGACGATCTCGTCGCCACCGATGTACTGCAACGTGTCCTGTCGGCGGGCCGCGCCGACGGCGCCGACTTCATCGAGATCTACGTCGAGGACAAGCGTTCGACGTCGGCCGGGCTCGACGATGGACGTGTCGAGCAGGTGTCGTCGGGTCGCGATCGCGGTGCGGGAATCCGCGTCGTGTCCGGCGACACGACGGGGTATGCGCACACGGCAGACCTCAGCGAGCGCGGACTTCTCGCCGCAGCCCGCGCCGCCACGGCGGCGGCGCGCGGCGGTTCGGGTGGCTCCCGAACGGTGGCACTCGGTCGTCCCGTCACGCATCCGGTGAACGACGTACGCATTCGACCCTCCGACGTCGACACGAAGAGCAAGGTCGAGTTGTTGCGTCGCATCGACGATGCGGCCCGCTCCGTGCACGGCTCGATCGTGCAGGTTTCAGCGGGATACGGCGACTCGTTCAAGCGGATCCTCGTCGCCAACAGCGAGGGTGTGTTCGCCGTCGACGAGCAGGTGCGCACTCTCGTGCGGGTGAGCGTCGTTGCGCAAGGCGATGGTGGCATGCAGACGGGTTACGACTCGCTCGGACACACCATCGGATTCGAGATGTTCGATGACAACGACGTCGATGATCTCGCCCGGCGCGCCGCGCAACAGGCCGTCACCAAGCTGCGCGCCCGACCGGCACCGTCGGGATCCATGCCCGTCGTCATCAAGAACGGCTCGGGAGGGGTGCTCTTTCACGAGGCGTGCGGTCACGGCCTCGAAGCCGACCTCGTCGGCAAGGGGGCAAGCGTCTACCGCGGCCGTACCGGTGAGCTCGTGGCATCACCGCTCGTCACGCTCATCGATGACGGCACGATGACCGCCGAGTGGGGGGCCATCGGCATCGACGACGAGGGCCATCCGTCGCAGCGCAACGTGCTTATCCAGGACGGCGTCCTTACCGATTACATGTGGGACTACCTCCGTGCCCGCAAGCAGGGTCGCCCGCAGAGCGGCAACGGTCGTCGCCAGAGTTACCAGTACCTGCCGATGGTGCGCATGACGAACACGTTCGTGCTCAACGGACCGCACGAACCCGACGACATCGTGCGCGACACGAAGCACGGTGTGTACGTGGCCAAGCTGGGCGGCGGACAGGTCGACACGGCGAGCGGTGACTTCGTCTTCGGCATGACCGAGGCGTACCTCATCGAGAACGGCGAAATCACCGAGCCGTTGCGTGACGGCAACCTCATCGGCAACGGTCCGCAGGTGTTGCGCGACATCGACCTGCTCGGCAACGACTTTGCGATGGGCAATCCGGGAACGTGCGGCAAGGACGGTCAGGGAGTCCCCGTCGGCGATGGTCAGCCGACGCTGCGCGTGAAAGCAATGACCATCGGCGGCACCGCAGCATGACGCGTCCAGACACGGCACCGGCGACGGCAGTGAGTTGTCGGGCGCCGCAGTGAGAACCGACGTTCCCGACCTGCAGGAAATCGCCGACCGCATCGTTGCGCGTGCAAGCGGAGGCGAGCAGATCGAAGCAGTCGTCGGTCGCGGTGGCGATACGTCGATTCGCGTGTACGAGGGCGAGGTCGAGCACTTCGTGTCGGCACAGAGTCAGGGCATCGGTATCCGTGTCATTCACGAGGGTCGCACGGGGACTGCGTACGCGGGGAGCCTCGATGAATCGGTCATTGCCGACGTTCTTGCCCAGGCGCGGGACAATGCGCGCTACGGCACCGTCGATCCGTACGCCGGTCTCGCCGAACCCGACGGTGTTGCCCCCGTACCGCAAGTGCTGTGGAACGACGAGCTCGCCGCCTGGCCCACCGACGGGAAAGTGGAGATGGCGAAGGAACTCGAGAAGCGCGCGCTGGCAGCGGATCCTCGCGTGCGCACCGAAGAGGCCAACTACGAAGACGACTGGAGCGAGTCGGCATTCGCCACGACGACGGGCATCCGGGTGAGCGGTCGGGGAAACTCGTGCTACGTCTCGGTTGCCACCCTTGCCGACGACGGCGACGCGACGCAAACCGGATTCGGGTTCTCCGTCGGTGACTCGCCCCGCGACCTCGATCTCGGCAAGGCAGCCCACCAGGCTGCCGAGCGCGCGACGCGACTGCTCGGGGCGACCAAGCCGTCGAGTCGGCGTACGACGATCGTGCTCGACCCGTACGTCACTGCGCAGTTCATCGGCATCTTGTCGAGTGCGTTCAGCGGCGAGAACGTGGCAAAGGGGCGGAGTATTTTCGCCGACCGCATCGGCGAAGTCGTCGCCACGCCGCAACTCACGATCGTCGATGATCCGACGAACGCGCTCGCCTACACCGCCACCGACATCGACGGTGAAGGCCTGGCTGCGCGGCGCAACGTGCTCATCGACCGTGGCGAGTTGAAGATGCACGTGCACTCGTCGTACAGCGCCCGCAGAATGAACACCCACTCGACGGGCAACGCGACCCGCGGCGGGTTCGCATCGAGCCCCGGTGTCGGCTGTCTCGCGATGCAGGTGACACCCGGTTCGCACACACAGGCCGAACTCATCGCCGGAATCGACGAGGGTGTGCTCATTCAGGACGTGTCGGGTCTGCACAGCGGTGTCAACCCCGTGTCCGGCGATTTCTCGACCGGCGCGGCGGGCATGCTCATCGCGGGGGGAGCGCTCGCCGGCCCGGTTCGCGAGTTCACCATCGCGAGCACGCTGCAGCGGATGCTCCTCGACATCGTCGCCATCGGCAACGATGTCGACTGGTTGCCGATGCGTGCTGCCGGGCTCACACTCGTCATCGGCGACGTCACGTTGAGCGGTACCTGAGTCGTCGATGCTCTCGTTGTTCGAGGCCCTGGTGCTCGGCATCGTGCAGGGTCTCACCGAGTTCCTCCCGGTGTCGTCGAGCGGTCACCTTGCGCTCGTTCCGTGGCTGTTCGACTGGCACACCTTTGCCAGCGACGCCGATGCAACGTCGTTCGATGCCGCGCTGCACGTCGGTACGTTCGCCGCGGTCGTCGTTGCGATGCGATCCGATCTCGACCCGCTCGTGCGGGCCGGTGTGCGATCGCTCGCTGTGCCGTCGCGTGCCGTGACGGATCCCGTCGCACGTCGCGCGTGGCTCGTCGTACTCTCGGCACTTCCTGCCGGTGTCGCCGGACTCGTTCTCCGTGATGTCATTGCCGATCGTCTCGGCGGGCCGGTGGCAGTGGCCGTGTCGCTCATCGTCTTTGGCATCGTGCTCGGGTGGGCCGATCGACGGCCGAATCGACGCGCCGGCGACGACCTCGGAGTGCGGGACTCGCTCGTCATCGGCTGTTTGCAGGTGCTCGCACTCAACCCCGGCACGTCGCGTTCGGGGATCACGATCGCCGCCGCACGGCTGCTCGGCTACGAGCGCGCAGCGGCGGTGCGGCTCTCGTTTCTCGTCGGGATTCCGATCGTTGGTACGGCCGGAGTGTTCGAGACGATCGACGTGTTGCGCAGCGGGGTTGCCGGCGGAATCGTCGCGCCCCTCGTCGTCGGAGTGGTCGCCGCATTCGGCTCGGGATGGCTCGCCATCCGCGTTCTCGTGAAGTTGGCGACGATGCGCTCGTTTGCACCGTTCGTCACGTACCGGGTAGTGCTCGGCGTCATCGTGCTGCTCATCGTCGCGTCGGGCTTACGCTGACGTCGCAGCGAGCCAGCACCACGCCGCACCGATTGCACACGCCACCACCATGCCGTGCCGGACGGCGCGGTTCACGACGAGCACGGATTCGATGCGGTGGCACCATCGGCGACAATGCGCGAGCGGGGCTGAGTTCCTCATCGAGGGGATCACGGCGTGACTGTGTGCACGACCGCGGCGCGCTCGGCGCACGGACGGCCGGGTGCGGGGTCAGTCGCTGGTCGTCGTGCCCGTCGACGAGCTGCCCGAACTCGACGAAGCAGTTCCCGAATTACCGGAGGACGGGGTCGTCGCCGACGTGCCGCTTGCCGCAGCGCCGCTCGACGCAGTTCCCGAATTCGTTCCCCCCGACGTCGATCCCGCCGAGTCGGTCTTGTAGAAGCCCCCACCCTTGAAGGTGATGCCCACGGGCGTGAACACCTTCTTCACCGGACGGGGCTTGCCGTCACTGGGATGCGGCGCTTCGCGAAGTGGCTCATCATCGAAGGATTGCTGCACCTCGATGGTTTCCCCTGTGTCAACGAAGCGGTACACGTAGGTCGGCATGCGGCGGTGAAGTCTACGATGAGCCCGTGGCCGTGCGCGTTGCTGTGATCCCGGCTGCGGGAATGGGTACGCGCTTCCAACCGGCGACGCGCGCCGTTCCGAAGGAATTGCTCCCCGTCTACGACACGCCTGCGCTGCAGATCGTCATCGACGAGGCCCGTGCCGCCGGCATGGACAAGGTCATCATCATCTCCGGTCGGCACAAGCCGGCCATTCGCGCGTGGGTGGAGGCAACCTTTCCCGCCGGTGAGGTGGTCATCGTCGATCAGGATGCCCCCCGCGGTCTCGGACACGCCGTCGCCTGCGCCCGCGATGCCGTCGGAGGGGAGTCGTTCGCCGTTCTGTTGCCCGACGAGTTGATGGGCGATGCATCGTTGCTCACCGATCTCGTCAGCGATCACGAGACCAACGGCTGGGCGTCGATCGGTGTCGTTCAGGTTCCCCGCGAGCACACGTCGGCGTACGGTTGTGTTGCGCTCGGCGCAGCGCTCGTCTCCGGTCGGGCGCCGGTCGTGAACGTCGTCGAAAAGCCCGATCCCGCTGCTGCACCGAGCGACCTCGTCATCGTCGGTCGTTACGTACTCGGCGCCGACATCTTCACCGCGCTCGAACGCCTTGCTCCTGCGGCCAACGGTGAGATTCAGCTGAGTGACGCGCTGGCCGCCCGCGCGCGTGAGGGTCGTGCGGGCGCCGTCGTTGCACGCTGTACGCGCCACGACACGGGTACGCCTCTCGGCATGCTCACTGCCGTCGTCGACCGAACGTTGGCCCGACCCGATGCGGGCGCGGCGCTGCGGCAGTGGTTGACGCAGCGACTCTCCCGATCGTGACGCGCACCGGCGACGACTTCGCACCCGTCGTAGAGCTCCTCTCGCGCTACGTCGAGGACGGTCGACTGGCGGGATGTCACTTCGTGCTCGCCGAGCACGGCAGGGTGGTCGCCGATATTCGCCGCGGATGGAGCGATCGTGAGGCCGGACGCGAGGTGCGCGGAGACGAGTTGTGGCGGATCTACTCGATGACGAAACCCGCGACGTCGCTCGCGGCACTCAACTTGTGTGCCGAGGGACTGCTCACACTCGATTCACCGATCGGCGACCTGCTTCCCGAGTTCGCAGCACCGGTCGTGTGGGCGGGCGTCGATCGCGCTGTGCAGCCGGCCCGCGAGCCGATCCGCGTACGTCATCTCCTCACCCACATGAGCGGCCTCACGTACGGCTTCATGTACCGCCATCGCGTCGACGCGATGTACCGCGACGCAGGGTACGAGTTCTCCGTACCGAAGGGCGTCGACGTGGCGGACGCGTGCGCACGATGGTCGCAATTCCCCCTCGTCGCCGAACCCGGGACACGGTGGAACTACTCGGTGTCCACCGACGTACTCGGTCGGATCATCGAGCTCGTGTCGGGTGAAGACCTCGACGTGCACCTGCGGCGAACGATCCTGGCTCCGCTGTCGATGCACGACACCGATTTTTGGGTCGACGATGCGCGCGCCGATCGACTGGCCGCGATGTACGTACCCGAGCCCCTCACGCGCCGCGCGGTACGTTCCGAGCCGATGAGTCGCTCGGGCCGTCGTCGCCCGCAGTTTCTCGCCGGTGGGGGAGGGCTCATCGGATCTGCGGCGGACTACCTGCGTTTCGCCCGCATGCTCGCGCGGGGAGGTGAACTCGATGGTGTGCGCGTGGCATCCCGCGACACCGTGCGTGCCCTCACGTCGAACCAACTGCCGGGGGGCGTCGACATCGCCGCGATCGGCGAACCGATCACCCTCGGCGACGACCTGTCCGGGGTCGGTTTCGGGTTCGGCGTGGCCGTCGTCGTGGATCCCGAGCGAACGGCCCAGCCGAGCGTCGCAGGGGAGTTCTCGTGGAGCGGTGCGGCCACGACGACGTTCTGGGTCGATCCCGTGCACGACGTCATCGGCATGTTCTATTCGCAACTGTTGCCGTCGAGCACGCACCCCGTGCGCGCCGAGGTGAAGCGTCTCGTTTACTCGGTGATGCGCTGAAAGCCACCGGTCTCGTTCGTCACGACACCGTGTCCGTCGACCGTCGCATCGACCACCGATCCGACGGACAGGCTCTCGTAGCGCCACTCCGACTCGCCGGTGCGTTCATAACGCATCGTGCGTGACGAGACCGACAGCGTCTCGACGTCGATTGTCGCGACGGGCACGAGTGCGGCATCGGGGTGCGTCAGCGGCAGTGCCCGCAAGATGAGCGAGTTCGTCAGGGGGGTGCGGGCGAGATCAACGAAGTCGCAGCCGTCGAGATCGGGGCGGTGCGCACCGTTCACCTCACCCCAGCGACCGTGGCGATCGCGCGCCAACCACAAGTCGGGGTCGTCGAGGTCGCGAAAGAGCAGAAACTGCTGCACGCGAAAGAGTGCGGACAACCGCACGACGTACGTCGCATCGTCGCGACCGAGCGTTCCCTCCACGGTGAATCCCTCGTTTTCCCAGCGAATCGTGCCGTGCACGCGGTCATCGTCGGGTCCGCGCCACGACCAGGTGAGACCGTCGCCGGGAAAGGGACCGTAGACCGCCACTCACTCAGCCTCGCACGACCCGTCGCCGCTACCGTCACGGAGGTGATTCCGCTGCACGAGGCCCGCGCGTACGTACTTGATCGTTGCGCCGTGCTTCCCGCGATCGACACGTCGTATCTCGACTCCGTCGGTCGCGTTCTCGCCGCCGACGTCGTTGCCGGCGAGGACGTTCCGCCGTTTGCGAACACGGCAATGGACGGCTTCGCGGTCCGTAGTGCCGACGTGGCTGCAGCCCCCGTCGAACTCGACGTCGTCGGTACCGTCGCCGCCGGCAACGACCCGACGTTGCGTTGCGAACCCGGAACCGCCGTGCGGATCATGACCGGTGCGGTCATCCCCGACGGGGCTGATGCAATCGTCATGCTCGAGGACACCGACTCGCCGTCGCCGCAGCGCGTCGTCGTGCGCCGCGCGGTCGCACCCGGCACGTCGGTGCGCCCGGTGGGCGACGACGTCCGTGCCGGTGACATCGTTTTCCGTGCAGGAACGGTCGTCGGTGCGGCCGGTGCCGGTGTGCTCGCGAGCATCAATGCCCGCACGGTGTCGGCCCACCCACCGGCCCGGGTGGCGCTGCTGTCGACGGGAGACGAACTCGTCGTCGACGGATCCCCGCTGCGCCGCGGTCAGATTCGCGAGAGCAACCTCACGTCGCTGCACAATGTCCTGCGACGCGAAGGATGCGAGGTGCTCAACCTCGGCATCGTCGCTGACGACGAAGCCGAACTCGAACGCGTCCTGCGCGATGCGGCGTCACGGTGCGATGCAATCGTCACGAGCGGCGGTGTGAGTGTCGGAGATTTCGACGTCGTGAAGGCCGTGCTGTCGCGCATCGCCACGATGCGCTGGATGCAACTGGCCATCAAACCGGCCAAGCCTTTCGCTTTCGGTGAACTCGCCGTCACCGTCGGCAGCGTCTCGCGCACGATCCCCGTGTTCGGACTGCCGGGCAACCCGGTCTCATCGCTCATCAGCTTCGAGCTCCTCGCGCGTCCCGCGCTGCGCAAGATGATGGGGCACCGCCACGACGTCGTGCGGGCGAGCGTGCGTGCGGTCGCCGACTCGGTGTTGCATCGCAAGGTCGACGGCAAGGTGCACTACATGCGCGTGTTTGCCGAGCTTCGTGACGATGGGCGGCTGCACGTGCGGGACGCCGGACCCCAGGGCAGCCATCAACTCGCCGCCACGGCGCTGGCGAACGCACTCGCCGTCGTACCGGACGGGACGGGAGTCGCCGCGGGTGACGATGTCGACGTCATCTGGCCCTTCTGAGCCCCGGCTTTAGGCTTTGCCCATGACACAGGGAGCAACGGGTCCCTCGCTCATCGACCCGTTCGGTCGTGCCGTGCGCGACCTGCGCATCTCCGTCACCGATCGCTGCAACTTCCGGTGCACGTATTGCATGCCCGAGGAAGGCCTGAAATGGCTGCCACGCACCGACGTGCTCACCTACGAGGAAATTCGCCGCATTGCCAAGGTGTGCGTCGAGCGTTTCGGCGTCGACGGTATCCGGCTCACCGGTGGCGAGCCGACCGTACGCGCGCACTTGTCGACGCTCATCGAGAAGCTCGCCGAACTCATCGTTCCCACGGGCGCCGATTCCCCGCGCGCCGGGCGGCGCATCGATCTCGCCCTCACGACGAACGGAGCAACGCTCGCGCTCGTCGCTGATGACCTGCGCCGCGCCGGTCTCGAGCGCATCAACGTCAGCCTCGACACGCTGCGCCGCGACACGTTCGTGCGCATGACTCGCCGCGACGAGCTCGATTCGGTACTCGAGGGCATCGATGCAGCGATCGCGGCGGGTTTCTCCCCGGTGAAGGTGAATGCCGTCATCCAGCGCGGCGTGAACGATGACGAAGTCGTCGATCTCGCGTCCTTCGGACGCCGAACGGGTGTCGAAGTTCGGTTCATCGAGTTCATGCCCCTCGATGCCCAGGGCGGATGGATGAGCAACGACGTCGTGTCGCAGGACGAGATCGTCGCCGCGATCGATGCCGTGTATCCACTCGAGCCCGTCCCCGCGCGCGGCGCGGCACCGGCAGATCGCTGGCGGTACCGCGACGGCAAGGGCACGGTCGGTGTCATTCCCACCGTGACGAAGCCGTTCTGCGGAGATTGCGATCGCGTGCGGCTTACTGCCGACGGACAGTTCCGCACGTGTTTGTTCGCCACGACCGAGTTCGACGTACGCGCACTCATTCGCGGTGGCGGAACCGACGACGAGCTCGAGGCGCTCATCCGCCGTGCCGTCGGCACGAAGTGGGCGGGCCACCACATCGGTCAGGTGACGTTCGTACGACCGAATCGTTCGATGAGTCAGATCGGCGGATGACGTGAGCGACGTCCACTTCTCGCACCTCGACCCGCACGGACGTGCGCGCATGGTCGATGTCACGCCGAAGGAGCCGACGCACCGACGGGCAGTTGCACGCTGCAAGGTGATGATGAGCCCGCAAACGACGGCAGCAATCGCGAACAGGGAAGTGAAGAAGGGCGACGTTCTCGCCGTGGCCCGCGTGGCCGGCATCCAGGCGGCGAAGCGCACCTCCGACGTCATTCCGTTGTGTCATCCGCTGCTCGTCGGTGCGGTGCACGTCAATTTCGAAATCGGCGACGACCATGTCGCCATCGAGGCTCAGGTGGAAACGATTGAGCGAACCGGCGTCGAGATGGAGGCGCTCCATGCGTGCGCGGTCGCTGCACTCACCATTTACGACATGTGCAAGAGCGCAGATCGGGCGATGGTCATCGGCGAGCTCACGCTGTGGGAAAAAACCGGCGGTCGCCAGGGCCCGTACCGGCGCGACGCCGACGCCTGAGCATCTCACTTCCGCTCCCCGGTCACGGGACCGCCCCGGTCGCTGCGACCCACCGATCCCCGTCCGGGCGTCTCCGGCCCGACCAGGGGGGGGAACGGCCCGGATCCCGTCTGTTACGAGATTGTCATCTTCGGCCTAGACTTCCTGCGGTACATGAGTCAGCTCATCCTTCTCATCGTCGCTGCCGCCTGGGCCGCCGTTCTCCTGCCGCCCCTCGTGCGCGCCCGCATTCGCAATACCCCGGGGACGTCCGTTTCCCAGTTCCGTCGACAGTTGCACACCCTCCAGCGCGGAGGACGCCCCCAGCAGGCCCCTCTGCGCTCGATGGCCCGACCATTCGCCCCGGCGACCCAGGCGCTGCGCCGCCCGCTGCACCAGGTGGGTCACCAGTTCGGCCACGCCACGTCGGCATTCGTGCGCCCCGCCGGCGCCCGTCAGCACGCGCGCTTCGAGGGCCCGTCCTTCGAACGCGAACTCATCCGTCGGCGTCGCCAGAGTTGGGTCGTCGGACTTTTCAGCGGTGCTGCACTGTCGCTGTTCCTCGCCCTCACGACGCGCACGATGTTCTTCGCGTGGACGTTCACGATCTCGACGATCGCGCTCATCGGTTACTGCTACGTGCTCGTTCAGTTGCGTGCACGTCGCGACGCTCAACGTCGTCAACATCAGTTTCGCCGAGTGGCCTAGGGCCGCGCGCCGCTAGCCTCGGGTGCCGCGGGGCTGTAGCTCAGTTGGCAGAGCGGTACGTTCGCAATGTACAGGCCAGGGGTTCAATTCCCCTCAGCTCCACGTGGTTCAGACGGTCGGTTCCGGCGCCGTCGCGTGATGTCGTGGTGATCGCGTCGTGACGACCCCGCAGGGTGTCTCCTGGCAGGAAGCCATCGACATCGTCACCGGTCCGGGTCAGATCTTCGAGCTGACGAGCGACACCGTGCGCGGCGTCGAGATGCAGGTGTTCCGCCACGCACCGGCGCACCTCGGTGATCTGTTCGGCCTCGCCCGGCGCCACGGCGACAAGGAGTTCCTCGTCTACGAGGATGAACGCCACGATTTCGCCGCCACCTTCGCCCGCATCGACGGCTGCGCCGACTTTCTCGTGCGTCGGCTCGGTCTCGTGCGCGGTGATCGTGTGGCGATTGCGATGCGCAACTACCCCGAATGGGTGATCGCGTTTGCGGGCATCGTGTCGAGTGGTCTCGTATCGGTATCGCTGAACAGCTGGTGGACCGCCGACGAGATGGATTTCGCCCTGCGCGACAGCGGTGCGCGCGTGCTCATCTGCGACGAGGAGCGCTTTGACACGGCTCGCGCAACCTGTGATGCACTCGGCATCGAGGTCGTGTGCGTGCGCACCCGACGCGACGCCACGGACCGCTTCCATCTCTGGGACGACTGCGTCGTTGCGGGCGCAGCGCACCCTGGTGCACAAGGCATCGGGCCCGACGATGATGCGACCATCTTGTACACATCGGGAACGACTGGTCGCCCGAAAGGTGCGGTGTCGACGCACCGGGCAATCATCAATGCGCTGATGGCGTTCTCGTGCCGTCAGCACGTCGACGGTGTGCGCGCCACGAGCAAGCCGCCGCCCGACGACTTCCCGCTGTGCTTCATCCTCATCGTTCCGCTGTTCCACGTCACCGGCTGCGTGGCGGTGATGCTCAGCTCGCTCGTTGCCGGGCTCAAGCTCGTCATGATGCGCAAGTGGGACGTCGTGCGCGCCCTCGAGCTCATCGAGCGCGAGCGGGTGACGAACCTCATCGGGGTGCCGACGCAGAGCTGGGACCTGCTCAACTGCGCCGACTTTTCGCGCTATGACACGTCGTCGCTGCGATCGGTAGGGGGAGGTGGTGCTCCCGCACCGGCGTCGCTCGTGCAGCGGGTGGCCACCGAAGTGCGCACTGCCGGGCCGCAGCTCGGTTACGGCATGACGGAGACGAACGCCTACGGCCCGGGCAACCGCGGCCCCGAGTACGTCGCACGTCCAACCTCGACGGGTCGGGCCGTGCCGCCGATGCGCGTCGAGATCCGCGACGACGACGGACACAGCGTTGCCACCGGCGAACGGGGCGACATCTGGGTGTTCGGCCCGATGCTCTTCCGCGGGTACTGGAACCGTCCCGATGCAACCGATCTGGCGTTGCGCGACGGCTGGCTGCGCACCGGTGACATCGGACGCCTCGACGACGAGGGTTTCTTGTACATCGAGGATCGGGCGACCGACATGATTCTTCGTGCGGGGGAGAACGTGTACTGCGCCGAGGTGGAAAGCGCGGTGTATGCGTTGCCCGGTGTCGGTGAGGCGGCCGTGTTCGGGGTGCCCGACGATCGTCTCGGGGAGGACGTCGCCGTGGCGATCGTGCCGCTGCGACCCGGATCAATCGATGCCCGCGCCGTCTGGGCCGGACTCGACGGACGTATCGCGTCGTTCAAGGTGCCGACGTACGTCGCCATTCTCGACGAAGCGTTGCCGCGCAATGCCGCCGGAAAGGTCCTGAAGCGCACGCTGCGTGAGCGCGTCGTCAATCGCAACGTGGACGTGACTGAACGATCGTAAATCGCGTCGTGCTTGTGCGAACGAGAACAAGCACCAATCAATTGTCTTCACTTCGCTTCGTCATGACACCCGTCAAGTACGGTCGTTCGTGGTGAATGCCGCAGGTACCACGAGCAATCGTGGTCGGCCGTTCGCTGAAGTGCCGATCGGTGTGGGCGTCGTCGGCGGTGGCCGGCGTCCCGTCATTCACCGTCACGCGGCGCGACGCGCTCGGCGACTTCAGGAAATCGGCGAGACGACACTTCAACACCACGCTCAGGCGGGTGAGTGTGTCGAGCGACGGCGAGAAGTGACCGTTCTCGATGCGGTTGATCGTCTTGCGGTCGACACCGGCAAGCTCGGCGAGTCCCGCCTGGGAGAAACCACGGTTCGTGCGCAACTCAACGAGGCGCTCAGCAACGTGTTCGGATGATGCTTGTGACGCGCGCTCGAGGATCCGACGCAGTGCCTGACCCGTTGCATTCTTTGGTGCGGTTCCTATCGATGAGTCACGCTAGCCAATCGTGCGGTGCGAGTAGGTTGTCCACGGTCACATCGGGACTTTCATACGGGGGAGCGTCGCAGTGCCAGGAGAGCCGTGTCAGTAGAGCCGAGGCTCGACGCCGTGACGATCGGCAACGCGATGGTCGACGTCATTGCGGCGGTGCAAGAAACGTTTCTCACCGACCACGACATGGTGAAGGCATCGATGATGCTCGTCGACGCCCGGCGGTCCGATTTCCTCTACAGCCGAATCGGAGAGTGCATTCAGGCGAGCGGCGGGTCGGCGGCCAATACCAGCCACGGAATGGCCAGTTTCGGGGCCCGCGCGGGGTTCATCGGAAAGATCGCCGATGACGACGCGGGGCGGGTGTTTGCCACCGACCTCGAACGTGCGGGGGTGAAATTTTTCCCCGCCCCCTTCGACCATGACGAGCCGACGGGGCGCTGCGTCATCGCCGTCACGCCGGACGGACAGCGCACGATGAACACCTTCCTCGGCGCGGGGGCGGTGCTCACCCCGGGGGACATCTCCCGCGAGGCGGTGCAGTCAGCGGCAGTCGTCTTCCTCGAGGGGTACCTCTTCGACAAGGACGACGCAAAGGAGGCCTTCCGCGTCGCCGCCCAGTACGCCCACGACGCACGGCGTCGCGTCGCACTCACTTTGTCGGACTCCTTCTGTGTCGAGCGTCATCGCCCCGACTTCCTTGCGCTCGTGCGCGACGAGGTCGACATCCTCTTTGCCAACGAGCATGAGCTGTGCTCGTTGTACGAAACGAACTCGTTCGACGGGGCGGTGATGAAGTTGCGTCGCGACTGCCGTCTCGCCGCCGTCACCCGCAGTCACCTCGGCTCGGTCGTCATCACCCCCGACGAATACATCGAGGTGCCGCCGATGCGCGTCGATCGCGTTGTCGATGCCACCGGAGCCGGCGACATGTACGCGGCCGGATTCCTCGTCGGCGTTGCGCGCGGTGCATCGCTTGCCGACTGCGGCATGCTGGCGACGATTGCCGCCACCGAGGTGATCGGTCACGTGGGTCCGCGCCCGCTCGTCGAGCTGTCCTCGCTCGTGCCCGAGCGACTCTCGCGCTAGTCCTACTCGGCGCCTTCCTGCGTCGGGTGGTATTCGAACGACAGGTCGCCGAGTTTGACGAGCGTGGACGCCACCCAGCCGCCGAGTGCGCCGAAGTGTTCGTCGAGCAGCGAATTGGTTCCGTCGGCCAGCGTCGCCTCGGCGAGTGCGTACGCACCGTGATAGGCGAGTTCGGCACCGTGTTGCGTCGGCTGGCGCGTATCCGACGCCGTCACCTGCTCGATCGTGACGCTGTCGCGCACGAGCGAATCGCCACCGAGTGACGGACTCGTCGCCGACACCGCCGCTGCGATGAGCGCCGTATCGGGTGCGGAGACGAGGCGTTGTACGCGGAACACGACTTCGAGTTCGATGACGGGTGATTCGTGGAACACCTCCTCGACGTACCACGCGCGATACGTCGCCTGACTCCACGACGGCCAGGTGAAGGTGACGTGGGCGACGACACGGGGCGGTTGACCTTCGCCGGGGAGTCCGTAACTCGTCGTCCACACGAGGTCACCGAGTAGCACGTCGGACTGCAGGTGCTCTTCGAATGCCTGGCGCTCGAGAAATGCCTTGTCGAACGCCTCGCGCAGGGCACCGATCGCGTCGGTGAAGACGTGGTCGAGCACGTCGTCAGACTAGTGATGTGAAACAATGGGAAAACCATGTCAAAGCTGCTCGTTGACGTCACCGATGGTGTCGCCACTCTCACCCTGAACAACCCCGCCGAACGCAACACGATGACCGCCGAAATGGTCGCAGAGATCACGGCGGCGATGGACGATGCCGAGTCGAATCCGAAGGTCGGCGCGATCGTGGTCACCGGTGCCGCTCCGGCGTTCTGCGCAGGCGCGAATCTCGGCAACCTCGCCGAGGCGACGAAGGAACGTCTGATGGGCATCTATCAGGGATTTCTGCGCATCGCGTGGAGTCCGCTGCCCACGCTGGCTGCGGTGAACGGCCCTGCCGTCGGTGCGGGCATGAATCTCGCACTCGGTTGCGACGTGCGCATCGCGGGGAAGTCGGCACGATTCGACTCGCGCTTCCTCCAGTTGGGCATCCATCCCGGGGGCGGCAACACGTGGATGCAGCTGCGCATCGCCGGTGCACAGACTGCGGCGGCGACGGTGCTGTTCGGCGAGGTGCTCGACGGTGATGCGGCGGTGGCAGCGGGTCTGGCATGGAAGTGCGTGCCCGACGACGAATTGCTCGCTGCGGCGCAGACGATGGCTGCTCGTGCGGCGACGACGCCGAAGGAACTCTCCGCGGCGGTGAAGAAGACGCTGCGCGAGATCGGTCAGTTGTCGACGCACGCACTGGCGGTCGATGCCGAGCAGGAGCCGCAGTTGTGGAGCACGCGTCAGCCGTGGTTCCGCGAGCGACTCGAGGCGTTGCAGCGCAAGATTTCCAAGAAGTGAGGCGTCCGTGAGCCAGCACGACGCACTGTTCCAGCCGATCCGGATCGGGCGGCACGACTTCACGCACCGGATCATCGTTCCGCCGCACGGCTCGGGGAACATGGTCGGCAGCGACAAGGAATTCGCCGCGTACAAGCAGTACTACGTCGCCCGTGTCGAGGGTGGAATCGAGTGGGTCGGCGGAGGACCGCTGTATCTGCGCAATCCGTTGCCGCCGGGATTCGAACCGAGCGGACTCGGCGCATACGGTCCCGGTCTGTTCCGGCATCCGAAGTTTGCCGCACGCATGACCGAGCTGACGTCCGACGTGCATCGCGCCGGCGGCAAGACCACCGCACAGATCGTCATGCAGGGCGGCAAGCCGCTCGCGCCGTCGCAGGAGCAGAGTGGACACGGAGACTGGCGCATTCCGCACGCCGTCGACGCCGACGAGATCGCCTGGCTCGTGCGCGAATACGGCGAGTCGGCGAAGATCGCCGTCGATGCGGGTGCCGACGTTGTCGAGATTCATGCCAACCACGACGACCTCGTGCAGTACTTCCTCTCACCGAAGACCAACCGGCGCACCGACGATTACGGCGGTACCCCGGAGAATCGTCGCCGCTTCCTGCGCGAGGCCGTCGAGTCGATCCGCGCGCACATCGGCAAGGACGTCACCGTCGGACTGCGGCTGTGCATGGACGAGTTGATGCCCGGCGGTTACGGTGCCGACTACTGCGAGTACCTGGTGGATCGCTTCACCGACGAAGGACTCGTCGACTACTTCAGCGTCGACGTCGGCAACAATTGGGGGGCGCCGTCGTACATCGCGCCGTTCACCTTCGCCGAGGGACAGTGGGCATCGCTCGCCGGACACATGAAGAAGGCGACGAATCTGCCCGTCATCTACGTCGGACGCGTGTCCACCGCCGATCGTGCCGCCGAAATCGTCGAGCAGGGGCTCGCCGACATGGTCGGCATGGTGCGGGCGAACCTCGCCGACCCGAATTTCGTGAACAAGCTGAAGCGCGGGCGTGCCCAGTCGATCCGGCCGTGCGTCGGCGTCAACGACTGCATCCACCGCATCGTCGTCGAGGGACTGCGTTTCGGTTGTGCGAGCAACCCGTTTGCGGGCCACGAAACCGACGGTCCGCTCGTGCCGACGAAGGACAAGCGCAAGGTGCTCGTCGTCGGTGCTGGTCCCGCAGGGCTCGAACTCGCCGGTCTCGCCGCCGAGCGCGGGCATGACGTCACGTTGTGGGAACGCAGCGATCACCTCGGTGGGCAACTTGCCATCGCGGCGCGTCTGCGCAGCAACCGCGCGTACGAGCGGTGGATCACCTGGCAGAAGTGGCGTCTCGACGAGGCCGGTGTCGACGTCGTCACCGGCAGGACCGCCGCCGTCGACTCGGTACTCGCTTTCGGCGCCGACGTCGTTGCGACGGCGACGGGGGCGAAGTTCCGCCCACCGCTCGTCGACGGTGTCGACCTGCCGCACGTGTTCACCGTGCCCCAGGCGCTCGACGATCCGTCACGTCTGGGCAAGCGGGTCGTGGTGATCGCCGAAGATGATCGTCCGAGTCCGTTGTCGGTGGCCGACCACCTCGCAAGTCTCGGTCACGAAGTGACGGTGATCTACCCGACGGTGACGCCCTCGCAGCTCATCGGCGCATATTCGATCGGTGCGATGCTCGCACGATTCGACGAAGTCGGTGGCACCGTCGTCACGAGCACGAAGCTCGTGCGCATCGAACGTGACCATCTCGTCGTCGCACACGCGTTCAGCTACCGCGAGCGACGCATCGACGGTGTCGACTCGGTCGTGCTCGCGACGGGCAGTCACTCGGAGAACGAGCTGTACGCGCAGTTGAAGCACCGTCACCCGAACGTGCACCTGCTCGGTGACGCCTACGCGCCGCGCCGCTGGACGTTTGCCACCCGTCAGGCGTACGAACTCGCACGCATCATCTGAGCAAGTCGGTCCGGGGCGGCCGAATCCACCTGTGGTTACTTGCTACGGGCCGGACTGAGCGGCGGTTTTATCGCCCCGCTGCGACGAGTGCGTCCTCGGTGAGGACCCGCGCGAGATGGCGGCGGTAATCGGCCGAGGCGCGAATGTCCGACGACGGCGACGTATCGCTGTCGGCGAGTTGCGCCGCCTCGCGCACGGCTGCACCGTTGCGCAGCGCAGCTTCGACTGCCGTTGCCCGCAGGGGGATTTCGCCCATGGCACCGAGTGCGATCGCATCACCGGCGACGGCCACCGATACGACGGCCCAGTCCTGGGAGCGCACCGTGAACTTCTGATAGTTCGAGGCCGCACCCGTGATGGGAACGCGGATCTCCGTGAGGATTTCGTTCGGCTGCAGGGCGGTCTGCCAGAAGCCGACGAAGAAGTCCTTTGCGGTGATCGTTCGCGATCCGGACGGACCGGTCGCAACGAACGTGGCACCGAGTGCGAGCAGGGCAACGGGAAGATCGGATGCCGAGTCGCCGTGGGCGACCGAGCCGCCGATGGTGCCGCGGTTGCGCACCTGCGGGTCGCCGACGAGTGCAGCGGTGTGCGCAAGGAGTGGAACGAGGCGGTGCACCTCGGGCGAACGTTCGACGAGAACGTGACGGGTGAGGGCACCGACGACGAGTTCGTTGCCTTCCTGGCGGATGCCCGACAGTCCCGGCAGCGATGCAATGTCGACGAGCACGCTCGGCGTCGCGAGACGCAACTTCATGAGTGGAATGAGCGAGTGACCACCGGCGAGCAGTTTCGCCTCGTCGCCGTGAGTGGCGAGTGCCTCGTGCGCCTCGGTCATCGTGCGGGCCTTCACGTAGGTGAACGGTGCGGGAATCACTTCGGACCTCCTGCGTTCTCCGCTGCCCAGCGCACGGAGTTGACGATCATCTCGTACCCGGTGCAGCGGCAGATGTTGCCCTCGAGGGCGTGGCGGATCTCGCCGTCACTCGGGTTCGGGTTCTCGTTGAGCAACGCCGTGCACGCCATGAGCATTCCCGGGGTGCAGTACCCGCACTGCAGGCCGTGCTCCTGGCGGAAGCCCTCTTGCACGTTGCTCAGCCCGTCGAACGGACCGCTCAAGCCCTCGATCGTCGTCACCGACTGTCCGTCGGCCTGGGCGGCGAGAACGGTGCAACTCTTCACTGCTTCGTCGTCGAGCAGCACCGTGCAGGCACCACAGTTCGACGTGTCGCAACCGATGTGCGAACCCGTGAGCCGTGCGTGCTCGCGGATGAAGTGGATGAGCAGCGTCCGATCCTCCACCTCGTGGGAGTGCTTGCGCCCGTTGATCGTGATCTCGATTCGTCTCATCGTCCTGCTCCATTTGCGTTGTGGGTCGTGTGGTTCGAGTTCATTGCGGCCCAGATCTTCTCGGGAAGCACCGGCATGTCGAGATGTTCGACGCCGAAATGGGAGAGTGCATCGACGATCGCGTTGACGACCGATGGCGGGCTACCGATGGCTCCCGATTCACCGATGCCCTTCGCGCCGAGCGGGTTGTTCGGGCACGGCGTGTTGATTCGACCGGGGATGAAGCCGGGCAGATCGGGTGCCGACGGAATGAGGTAGTCGACGAGATTCGATGTAATCGGTTGTCCGGTGTCGGGGTCGTACTTCATCTCCTCGTACAGCGCCTGAGCGATGCCCTGAGCAGCACCGCCGTGCACCTGTCCCTCGGCAAGCAGCGGATTGATGACGGTGCCGCAGTCGTCGACGAGGACCATCTTCGCCACCTTCACCTTGCCCGTGCGCCGGTCGATCTCGACGACGCAGCCGTATGCGCCCGACGGGTAGGAGAAGTTCGGACTTTCCTGGAAGAGACGCTCCTCGAGCGTGCCGGCCTGCAACTCGGGCGGCAGGCGCAATGGCTGGAAGCTCGCCAACGCAACGTCGGACCAGCCGACCTTCTTGCCCGGTGAGCCCTTCACGCTGAATGCGTCGTTGGCAACCTCGAGGTCTTCCTCGGCGGCTTCGAGCAGGTGTGCGGCGATCTTCTTCGCCCGCACGAGCAGCCGTTGGCTCGCCACCTTCGTCGCCGATCCGACCATCGGCACGGAACGACTGCCCATCGTGCCGATGCCCTGGATGACCGTTGCCGTGTCACTGTGGACGACGTTGATCCGGTCGAAGGAGATGCCGAGCTCGTCGGCGGCAATCTGCGACACGACAGTTTCGGTGCCCTGTCCGTGCGGCGATGATCCGATGAACAACGTGCACGAGCCATCGGGATGGATGCGCACCTGCGCCGATTCCCACGACGCAAGGTGTCCGAAGCCCTCGAGAGAGCCGTTCGGGCCGAATCCGGCGATCTCGATCCACGTCGAGAACCCGATACCGATGAGCGGCTTGCTCGGGTCGTTGCGGTGGGCCGCCTGTTGCGCCTTCACCGCGTCGTAGTCGAGCAGTCGAACGCACTCGCGCAACGCCTCGGGGAAGTTGCCCGAGTCGTAGATGACGGCTTCGTTGTGCGTTTCGTACGGGAACTCGTTCGACTGGATGAAGTTGCGCATCCGCACCTCGACGGGGTCGAGCCCGGTGCGATCGGCGACGAGGTCGACGAGCCGCTCGATCGAGTACGTCGCCTCTGGTCGTCCGGCACCGCGATAAGCGGCCACGGGCGTCGTGTTCGTCACGACGGAGCGGAACGCGGTCTGCACCTTCGGCACCTTGTAGCAACCTGCCGCCATCCAGCCGGTGAGGACGGGCAACCCGAGCCCCGTGGGGTCGGGGTAGGCACCGAGGTTCTGCGTGACGACGAAGCGCAACGCCTTGATCTTTCCGTTCTTGTCGAAGCCGACTTCGAGGTCGTGCTCCTGGTCGCGGCCGTGGGTCATCTGCAGCATCGCCTCGGTGCGCGACTGCATGAACTTGACGGGGCGCCCCGTCCACTTCGACAGCAACGGTGTGACGAACAGCTCCGGCGACCAGACGATCTTCGCACCGAAGCCGCCGCCGACGGCGGGAGCGATGACGCGGCACTGCGTGTGCGGAACGTTCAACCACGCAGCGAGCTTGTTGCGCAGGTGGTGCGGAGCCTGGAAGGTCGCCCACACAGTGAGACCCTCCATCGTCCAGTCGGCGAGGCAACCCATCGGCTCGATCGGCACGACGGCGCATCGCTGGTTGACGAGGTGCAGGGTGGCGCGCATGTCGCACGACTCCATGACCCGCTCGAGATCGTCGACCATCGGCACGGTGACGATGGAATTCGAGCCGTGGTGGGGGAACAGCAGCGGCGCATCGGGTGCGACCGCTTCGGAGATCGTCGTCACCGCGGGGAGTACCTCGTACTCGACGCGCACCGCGGCAACGGCGTCGGCAGCGGCGTAACGATCCTCGGCAACGACGACGGCGACGGGTTCACCCGCCCAGCGCACGCGACCGGTGGCAAGTGGCGGCCGTTCAAGGTCGGGCAATCCGCCCGGCAAGTCGGGGTAGTCCGCGAAGTCGTGCGACGTCCAGATGCCGAGGACACCCGGCATCTTCATCGCGTCGCGCGTGTCAATCGAAACGATGTTTGCGTGTGCATGCTCCGACACGACGAACTGCGCGAACGCGACGTTCGTCGGTTTGAAGTCGTCGACGAACTGGGCGCGACCGGTGAGAAGGCGGGGGTCCTCCTTGCGCAGGACCTTGGCTCCGACGAGGCTCATGAGTTTTCCTTCTTTCGTCTACGTGGGAAGTATCTGCTGATCTTCTTGCGGCGTTGCCGGCTCGGACGGTGGTGGTGTGCCTGTGCGTCGGCGGGGTCGTGCCACCACTCGCGGGTCTCGGGGGTCGAGTTCGTTCCCCAGCGCAGCAGACGGCCGAGCAGGTATTCGGGACCGCTTTCCTCGCGGCGCCACCAGCGCCGCTGTCCGCCGTGTACGCGCCGCTGGTACGTCGACAAGCCCACGGAGATGATGAGCGCCAGACCGAAGAAGAGGTTCTCCACCCACAAGACGGCGACTCCTGCCAACTGCAGTCCCTTCACCCCACTTTGCAGCACGAGCACGCTGAGGAACGTGCCCGGAACGTTGAACCGGCGCTTGAACTGCGTGGAGCCGAGGAACACCGCGGCAAAGGCGGGAAGGAGGTACGGCGCACCCGACTGGGCCTGGGTCGATCCGTATTGCGATGCAAGGAGAATGCCACCGATTGCGGAGACAAACGCCGACACGACCATCGCTGCAAAGATGTAGCGGTCGGTGTGGATGCCGGCGAGTCGCGCCGCATCGCGACCGCCGCCGGTGGCGAAGAAGTATCGCCCGACGGGGGTGTGCTCGATGACGAACCAAGCGATGACGGCGAGCACCACGGCGATGATCACCGACGTACGCAAGCCGAAGGCGAATTCGGTCGTGAGTGAGAGGAACGAGTCGGGCATGCCGAGGATCGAACGGTTGCCCGAGCGCCACACGGCGAATGCGGTGAGTACGGAACTCATGCCCAACGTTGCGATGAACGAGTCGATGCGTATCTTCACGATGAGAAAGGCGTTGATCGCCCCGATCGCAAGCCCCAGCAACAGTGCCGCCCCGATCGCCGGCCACACGGCCCAATCACGATCGACGAGCAGCCATGACACGACGACGGCCGCTGCCGACATGGTCGCTGCAATCGACAGGTCGAACACTCCGGTGGCAAGCGGGATGATGAGACCAATGGCCACGACGATGAGGATCGCCTGCTGGTTGATCACCGAGCGGTGGGTGAGCCACGTCAGCCAGGTATCGGGCACCCACGCGGTGTAGATGATCCACGTTGCGGCGTAGAGGTACAGAACGCCGATGTTGCGCGGGTGGAGCTTGCGCCACTTGAACGGCGAGCGGCGGGTGTCGAAGCGACTGTCGATCTTGTCGCGACGCTCGACCCGGTCGTACTTCAACCGCCAGCGGCGCGTGATCTTGTTCTGCTTGAGAACGAGGCGCGCCTCGACTTCACCGGTGGAGGGATCCACCTTCAGCGGGCCTTCGGCATTGCTCATGTCGTCTCCTTGGCTCTGGTCGTCGGGGATCCATTCGGCGCATCGTCGCGGATGACGGAAAAGCCGAGCTTGCGCTCGACGACTCGCGTTCCGGCGCGCAGACTCGTGGCACCGAGGGTTTCGGTGACGATGCGGCTGGTGGTGAGATTCGCGCCCGAGAGTTCGCAGGCGATCATTCCGCCGCGCAAGACGAGCACCCGGTCGCACAGCCGCACGAGTTCCTCGGGATCCGGTGAGGTAACGATGACCGCTCCGCCTTTGCGGGCGAACTCGTCGATCGTGTCGTAGATGGCGGCCTTTGCACCGACGTCGACACCCTGCGTCGGTTCGTCGAGGATGAGGATCGTCGGATTGGTGCGCAACCAGCGCGCGAGCACCGACTTCTGTTGGTTGCCGCCCGAGAACTTCTCGAGTCGACGTCGCAGGATCGGCGGCTCGACCTGCAACTGTTCGACCCAGCCGCGCACGTCTTCGCGCAGCGGCTTCGTATCGATCTTCGGTCCCTTGCGGTGCGTCGACAGACGGGGGAGCGGTACGTGCTCCTCGAGGCGGTCGGTGGCGATGAGACCGAGTCGTTTGCGATCGGCGGGAACGAGCGCCATTTCGGCCTTCACCGACTCGTGCGGGTGTGCAAACACCTTCTTCTTGTTCACGAGCACCTTGCCCGCGAAACGCGGCGTCGCACCGAACACTGCAGTGCCGATCTCGTCGCGTCCCGAGCCGACGAGACCGGCAAAGCCGAGCACTTCGCCGGCGCGCACCTTGAACGTGGCCCCCTTCAGCGTGATGCCGAACACGTTCTCCACCTCGAGCGTGTTGAGACCGAAATCCTTGTCGTCGTGTTGCACGTGCGCACCGATGTCGCGACCGACCATGAGTCGCACGAGGCTGGCGGTGTCGTGTTGTGCAGCGGGCTCGCCCGCAGCGACAACTTTGCCGTCACGCAACACCGTGATGCGGTCGGCAAGCGCGAGCACTTCGGGCAGCACGTGGCTGACGAAGATGACGCCCGCGCGGCGTTCGGTGAGTCGGCGAACCTCACGGAAGAGAGCCTCGACTTCGCCGCGATTCAACGATGCGGTGGGTTCGTCGAGAATGAGCAGACCCGGCACGGAGTCGTCCCAGTCCTGCAGAGCGCGCACGATGGCAACGGCGGTGCGCTCTGCCGCGGTGAGTGTGGCGACGGGGCTGCGCACGTCGGGTGCGAGGCCGAAGCCGAGGAGCAGTTCCTGGCAGCGCTTCGCCTCGCGGCGCCAACGGATGTTCTTCAGTGCGCCCGTGTCGAAGCCGCGACCGAGGGCGAGATTTTCGATCGTCGACAGGGTCGGTACGAGGCCGAGGTCCTGGTGAACGATGCGGATGCGGTCGCGCTGATCGTTGCGCGGGTGCCACAGATCGATCGGTTCGCCGTTGAATCGCACGCGCGCGCCGTGGTCGGCCTTCACGTAACCGGCGATCGTCTTGATCAGCGTCGATTTGCCCGAGCCGTTCTGGCCGATGAGGGCGTGCACCTCGCCGGGCAACACTTGCAACGAGGCGTCGATGAGAGCGCGCTGGCCGGGGTACGTCTTTGAGAGCGATTCGACGTCGAGCACGGGTGTGATGACTCGTTGTTCAGACATCTCCGTACCTCCTTCGCAAGATCCCGGCGCTGCGATCTCGCGTGCGCGATTGTGTGTATCCGATGCTGTCTTGCACAAGGGCCGCCGGGAAAATCCCGGCGGCCCTTGGCAGTAATTCGAGCAGCGGCACCCGAAGGTGCCGTCAGCCGCGTGGGATCAGCTCAGTCCCCAACGCTTCTTGAACAGATCCTGGAATCCGTCGACTCCGGGCCACAGAGCCGTCGGATCCTTCACCGTCGGCTGCGTGAGGATCTGGCGGGGCAGACCGTTGAGACCGATGTCGGTCTTGTCGAAGATGCCCTCGATTGCCGGCGACTTCGAGATCGTGCCGTCGGTGAACAGCGTGATCGCGATGTCGACTGCGCGCCAGCCGAGCAGACCCGAGGCGAGTGCGAACTCACCGCTCTGGTGCTTGCCGTCGGCGATGAACTGGAAGTTCATCGGTGAGCCGGCCTGCGACACGGCCTTCGCCTGGTCGACGAGTCCCGCTGCTTCGAGCGCTTCCGGAACGCCGAACATCATGCCGCCGAATGCGTAGGCGATGAAGTCGAGGTTCGGATCAGCCTGGAGGGCCGACACCATCTGGCCGGGCAGGTTCGTTCCGAGGTCGGCAAGGCCGATTTCCTGGAACTTGACGGTGCACTCGGGGCAGATGAGTTCGATCTCGGCCTTGAAGCCGTCCTGGACGAGCGACAACACGGGGAACACCGGCAGACCGACGAACAAGATGTTCTTGTTCGCGCTGGTGGCGTACGCGTAGTCGGCCATGACCACTCCGTAATAGAAGTAGTCGTCACCGGAGAGAATGTTCACGGCGATGCCCTTGCCCGGTTCGAACGGCTCGGGGATCGACCACGAGACGACCGGGATGTTCATCGACTGGAGAGTGTCGAGCTGGGTCTGGAACCACTCGCGTGGGTTGCCGCTCGTCATGACGACGTCGGGCTTGGCCGCGATGGCCGCATCGAAGGCTGCCGCGACGGTGTCGGGCGTGTCCTGGTGCGACGTCTTCTTGATGGTCCAGCCCTTCGAGGCCAGTGCCGCTACTGCCTCTTCGACTCCGGAACCGATTTCGGCACACACCGGCACGGAGCAGGTGATGTAGAACACGGTCTTGTTCTCCGGGATCGATGCCGGTGCCGGGCCCAAGTCGAGCTCGGTAACGGGCTGCGAGAGGGCTTCGACGCGCGCGAGCGCGATGTCGGCCGGGCTCTCGCCAGCTGCCACGGTGTCTTCGGTGGGTGCCGCGGTGTCTTCCGTGGCGGTGTCGTCGCTCGAGCCACCACAGGCCGTGACAACCACGAGCCCGAGTGTCGCCAGAGCAGCGACGAGTGTCTTACGTTTCATGTGTGAGGGTCCCCCTTGTTGCGGTTGTGTAACCGAACCCCGACCGTATCGTGCCGCGGGTCACGTCGGCAAGCGCCGCTGGGCAACGTTCACCGAGTGTTTCCCCACCGGGATTACAGCCACAGACGGGAGAGCTCGTCGCGCCGCGCGGCCCACTCGTCGCTCGTGCAGGCAAAGCGGTCGTGGTCCTCCCATACCCCGTTGATCTCGAGGAAGGCAAGGGCCCGCCCCTCGTGGCGAAACCCCACCTTGTCCATCACCCGCAGGCTGTTGGCATTGCGCGGAATGATGCACACCTCGACGCGGTGCAGCTGCAGGTCGTCGAATGCGAATTTCGTGATGACGACCACTCCTTCGGCGATGTAACCGTTGCCGGCGCGGGCCTCGTCGATCCAGTAGCCGATGGTTCCGCCCTGCATGGCACCGCGCATGACGTTGTTCAGGTTCACTTCGCCGGCGAACGCCGAGTCGACGAAGACACCGAAGGAGTATGCATGACCGGATGCACGCTCGCGTTCGCGCGCCACGCAGCGCTGCCGGAACGCGGTGCGATCGAGTGCGGGGTCGGCGGTACCCGCCGGACGCGCCGGCTCCCAGGCGGTGAGCCATTCGCCGTTGCGGCGACGCACTTCGCTGTAGGCATCGAAGTCGGACTCGGCGAGGGGTCGCAGCATGATGCGCCGCCCGTACAGTCGCGTCGGTGCCTGCGGTGCTCCTGCGGGGTGCACGACGCGACCGCCGTGACGCGTACTCACGACGACGCCGTTCCGTGCCGACGTGCGTCGCTACTCGCAGCGAGGACGAGACCATCGAGCAAGTTGTGCGTGCTCACGGTGATGTCTGCGAGGTGCAGGCGACGCATGATCGCAACGAGCAGACAGCATCCGGCCACGATCACGTCGGCGCGCTCGCGGGGCAGGCCGGGGTTGTGGATGCGATCGGCGAGTTTCTCCGTCGCGAGGGTGCGGAACACGTCCTCGGCGGCGTCCTTGGTCAGTGCCATACCGTGCAGTCGCGCTGCATCGAACGTCGCGAGGCCGAGTTCGACCGCCGCGATCGTGACAATCGTGCCCGCCACACCGACGACGCGCGTGGCGGCGCCGATCAGCGGTTGTTCGAGCACTGCATTGTCGACGGCGTCTCCCACGATCGATACCGCATTGGAGAGCTCCTCCGGCCGCGGGGGATCGTGGTGCAGTTCCGATTCGGTGAGCGACACGACCCCGAAGGGGAGACTCACTGATGCATCGACGTCGTGCGAGCCGACGGTGAGTTCCGTTGATGCTCCACCGATGTCGACGACGAGTGTCGGCCCGCTCCCCGTGTCGATGTCGCGCACGGCGCCCCGCCATGCGAGATCTGCTTCTTCGCGTGCCGACAGCAGCCGAGGTTGTGTACCGACGAGATCACCAACCCGCGCGAACAAGTCGGTGGTGTTCGTCGCCATACGGCACGCCGCCGTGGCTCCGATCGTCACGTACTGCGCAGCGTGGTCGCGGATGGCCATGGCGTAGTCGGCGACGGCTGCGCACACGCGGTCGATCGCCGGTCGTGCGAGCACACCGGTGCGCCCAACCCCCTCACCGAGGCGCGTGACGCGAATCTCGCGGTGCACGTCGACGATGCGACCCTCGATGATGTCGGCGATGAGCAGATTCGAAGAGTTGGAACCGAGATCGATGGCGGCGATTCGCATCAGCGGACCTCCCCGAGGTGAGCCGCAACCCACGCACCGACGGGGTCGTCGTTACCGGCGAGCCATGCGGCGAAATGGGCATGGAGGCACTTCACGCCGCGCCGCGTGCCCCCGACGCCGCCGCTCGGCCGCGGCCCGGCGTGATCGACGGGGATGAGCGCGTCGCGTTCGTCGGCGTAGGCGACATGAGCAGCAGCGAGCGTTTCGGGATCGATCTCGCGTTCGGCCCTGTCGACACCGCCGTCGGCTTCGAGCTGCGAGACGCGCTTGATGTCGCGCGAACCGACGAGCCAGTAGCGCGTGGGCATCGGAGTCGCATCGTCGAGTAGTGGTGCGTTGCGCACCACGCGCGGGTCACCGGCAGCATCGCGCACGACGACGTCGAAGTCGCCGCGCGGGCGACGACCGAGCAATTCGGCGACGCGTTCCCGGTCTGCCTGTGACGCGGTCAGAGCAGCAGCACCGCCGCCACGACGACGCCGGCGATGATGATGGCGACGGGCACGAGGCGCTTCACCATCGTCGATCCTGCCGTCTCCAGGAGGTTGATCGGCTGTGCCGCCGGTCCGTCGATCTTGCGCACCGTCGGGGCCGACGCTGTTGACACAGGGGGTGTTGACACAGGGGGCGTAGACGCAAGGGGCACGGCTGCGACGGACGGTGATGCAGGCGGTGTTGATGCAGGAGTCGGCGCTGCGTGAGGCGGCACTGCATGAGTTGGCGCCGTGGCTGCGCCAGTGTTGCCGCTGGCTACGCCAGTGTTGCCGCTGGCTGCGCCAGTGTTGCCGCTGGCTGCGCCAGTGTTGCC
>Ga0169931_10000186_pt1 | contig 97569 bp, 67 predicted proteins | sample Kivu_15m_20L_FD_129675 | JGI IMG/M metagenome (GOLD analysis project Ga0169931, IMG submission 129675) | Freshwater microbial communities from Lake Kivu, Western Province, Rwanda to study Microbial Dark Matter (Phase II) - Kivu_15m_20L... | ecosystem: Environmental > Aquatic > Freshwater > Lake...
GGGCCTGGTACACCCACTCCAACGCCAGGCACCGTATCGTCGACTGGCAAATGTCCATTGGCGACGCGAGAATCAAACTCAAGTCAATTTATCCGAAATTCATTGCGTGACTGAGCACTAGTTTTTCTGATTGTTGGATTGGGGATGGGCTTGCTTGGCTAGATCAAGCCTTATTCCTCGTCTTCTTCTTCCTCTTCTTCCTCATCCTCTTCATCATCGTCTTCAAAGTCATCATCGTCATCGAAGTCTTCGTCGTCATCGAAGTCCTCGTCGTCTTCTTCATCGTCGAAGTCTTCGTCGTCTTCGAAGTCCTCGTCATCATCTTCGAAGTCTTCGTCCTCGTCCTCGTCTTCCTCGTCGTCTTCGTCCTCATCCTCGTCTTCATCGGCGGAGGCAAGTACGGTGAGGCCACCCTCGGCGTGCGCGGGAGTTGCCGCCTGTGTTGAAAGCACCCAAGCCAGATCATTATCCGTGAGGGATGCGAGCCAAGACCTTCCTTGCATGGTTTTCAATCCTCAACAGGTTTCCGAGTCAACTCCCTACCGACCAAGACCAGGATTCCAGTCCCGTCACCTACCTATGTCACCTTGCCGGGAAAGAGGGCTTAAATCCGCCTCTATTCCCGAAAGGAACTAAAGTAGTTCCACAGTATAAGTGCTAGTCCTGTCAATAGTGGAAAAACCAGAAAGTTTGGATCATCTTCCCGATTTTGGTCAGAATATCCCAGTCCCGTTTTTTTGCCCACATTCACAAGGCTAGGTTAATATCAAGTTACTTTTACATGGTTGGGAAAGCAGGGCTAGACGTTCAATTTTCCAGCTGAATGATGCCCTTTTTACATTTCCCAAAGGCCCATTCGGGCTTTCCCAAGGAGGCCGGTATGGTCAGGAAGTTTTCGGGAATCGCTTTTCTTGCCACGGTTGGCCTTGGGCTGACCCTTTGCGTGGGCAAGCCCATGGCGCAAAATCCGCTTGCTTCCGCGTTGGATGGCGCAAAAGCCGAGGTGCCTTCCTCTAAAAACGGCAGACCAGTTGCTGAAAGCCGCATCCGGCAGGTCACCGTTTATCTGGACAGTGCCTTGGTAAGCCGGACGGTCACTGTCCCTCCCGGAAAGGGATTGGTGGAACTGGTGGTTGGACCGCTGTCCGCCAACACCGTTCCCACCTCCCTGTACAGCGAGGCGTCCCAGGGTTTGCGTGTTTTGGCTACCCGGTTTCGCACCAAGCAGGTGGAACGGGATGTTCGGGAAGAGGTTCGTAAGCTGGATGAGGAAAAGAAAAAGCTCCAGTCCGAGAAAGCCAGACTGGAGGCTTCCATGGAGGCGTTGGAGGGGGAAAAAGCGTTTCTGGGAAAGTTGGAAACCTTCGCTGCGGCAAGCACCACGCATGCTACGGAAAAAGGAAAACTCGACAGCAACGAGACCATTTCCTTGGCCAAATACCTCAGCGAAAACAGGAAAAACCTTTCCGAGCAAAAAGTGGCCAACCATGAAAAAATCGCCGAAATTCAGGAGAAAATCGCATTTCTGGCCCGCAAGACCTCCGAGGCTGGGAAAGGGGCAGTTCTGACCCAAAATGATGCGGTGTTGGTGGTGGAAAAAATCGGGGAGGCCGGGGGGACCGTGAACCTCAATTACCTGGTCAACCAGGCTTCCTGGAAGCCCATGTACCGGCTCCGTGCGGGGAAAAAACCGTCCGACCCGGTGAGCATGGAATATCTGGCGTCTTTGACCCAGGAAACCGGGGAGGATTGGTCAGCGGTGCGGCTCAACCTGAGCAATGCGCAACCCATGTTGAACGCCTCCCCGCCGGATTTGAAGGCGCTCGCGGTTTCCATCGTTCCCAGGCCCATGGTGGCCACCGGTATCCCCGGTGCGGGAAAGCCCGGCCAGTTGCCGGCGCCCTCCCAACCCCAACCGCAACAGGCGCTGGATGCCCTGAACAGCATTGTTCCTAATGCCCAAGCAGGCAGCGGCGTTCTCAACGGTCCCATTCCCAATCCGGATGGTTTGGCGAATTCAGCCGATCTGGCGATTGCCACCCGGGCCCTGCGCAGTGCCGGCCAGCGGGATTACAACCGGAGGCAGGAAAAGCAGGCCAATGATTTTTTCAATTACGCCGGTGCGCTAGACCAGGCCAAGGACCTGGTCATCACCCAGGAGGATAAAAAAGACGGCGGTGGCGAATCCGGTGAGCGACAAGGTCCTAGCCTCTCTTATCCACTACAGGGAGAATTTACTGTCTCTTCCCGATCGGATGAGCAGATTCTCGAGGTGCAACGGCTTGAAATGAAGGCAGAACACTTTCACAAGGCGGTGCCCGTTCTGACCAGCCATGTCTACCGTCAGGCCACTTTAGTCAATTCCAGCGGCCAAGTATTCCTTCCGGGAGAGGCAACCATGTATTACGACGGGGAGTTCGTGGGGAGGACGAACATTCCCTTGGTGGCTGCCGGGGAAAAATTCACGGTGGGCTTTGGGGTGGAGCCCCAGCTACAGGTGGCCCGGAAACTGGTGGATAAAGGACGAACGGTGCAGGGGGGCAATCAGATTCTCCGGTACCAGTACAACATCCTTGTGAGCAGCTACCGGGGAGAAATTTCCCGGCTGCAACTATGGGACCGTCTTCCATTGGCGGAAAAAGAGGCCATCACAGCGACTCTCGGGGATGTGACACCGGCCCTGTGCCAGGACCCGTTGTATGTCAGGGAGGACCGGTCGCGCAACCTGTTGCGTTGGGACCTGGATATTCCTCCGGGTTCATTTGCGGAGAAGGCTGTTTCCGTGAAGTATGATTTCAAGCTGGAACTAGACAAGCAAATGGGTATCGGTTCTTACTTCACCAAGTGACATTCAAGTGCCTGGGCTGGGGCTTGAAAAACCATGCCAGGTTTGCGGTTGGGGGACTCTAAGGCATTGCCTGGGGGCAAAATGGGAGAAAAACCGCTGGTGGGTGTGATCATGGGCTCACGAACCGATTGGGAAGTGATGAGGCACGCCTGCGAAACCTTGGAAAAACTGGGGGTTCCCTACGAAACCAAGGTTGTTTCAGCCCATCGAACCCCGGACTGGCTTTTTGAATACGCCTCCCAAGCCGAGGGGCGAGGGTTGGCGGTGATCATCGCCGGGGCGGGTGGGGCGGCCCACCTGCCCGGGATGGCTGCCAGCAAGACGGTTTTGCCGGTTCTGGGAGTACCGGTGCCGGGAACCAATCTTCAGGGTATGGACAGCCTGTTGTCCATTGTCCAAATGCCGGGGGGCATTCCTGTTGGAACCTTGGCCATTGGCAAGGCTGGGTCCACCAACGCCGCCCTTTTGGCCGGGGAGATCCTTGGAATCGGCAACCCCAAATACCGTGAAGCCGTTCGGCGGTTCCGGGATGGACGCACTGCGGAAGTTTTGGCTGACACGGACCCCCGGGGCCCGAGGCCAGTATGACAGCCATAAGGACCGATGGGTGCGTGATAGGGATTGTGGGGGGTGGACAACTGGGGCGCATGCTGGCGTTGGCCGGTGCTCCACTCGGTCTGGAGTGCCGGGTCTTGGAACCGGCGGATAATCCCCCTGCGGCAATCGCCGCAAAATGCCTGCAAGCTCCCTTTGAGGATGCCCGCAAGGCCATCGCCTGGGCCTCGGGGGTGGACCTTGTCACTTACGAATTTGAGAACATCCCTGCTGATACGTTGGAAGCCATAGCCGGGGCAGTTCCTGTCCGGCCCTCTCCCGAGTCGCTCCGGGTGAGTTGTGACAGGGTATTGGAAAAACAACTCTTTGGGGATTTGGGGATTCCAACCACCCGTTGGCAGGCGGTGGCCACTCGGGAGGAATTGATTCAGGCTAGCAAGACCCTTGGTTTGCCCATGGTGCTGAAAACACGCCGGTTCGGCTACGACGGGAAGGGCCAGGCCGTGGTCCGTACGGAAAACGACCTGGAGAAAGCCTGGGCGATTTTGGAGTCCGCCGCCTCTACGGTTGGTCTGCTGGCGGAGGAGTTGGTTCCTTTCACCAGCGAGGTTTCCCAGGTGTCGGTTCGCGGCCATGGTGGGGAAGTTCGTCACTATCCGCTTACCCGAAATGTCCACCGGGAGGGCATCCTGAGATTCAGCGCGCCTTTGGGGGCCGACACGACCTCTCAGAACCTTTGGCAGGAAGCGCAAAAGGCGGCCTCCCTGATTCTGGAGCGTTTGAATCATGTCGGTGTGCTGACGGTGGAATTCTTTGAAAACCAAGGTCGTTTGATCGCGAATGAAATCGCGCCAAGGGTTCATAATTCTGGGCATTGGACCCAGGATGGCGCCGAGACCTGCCAGTTTGAAAACCATCTTCGGGCGGTTTTGGGTTGGCCCTTGGGTGGCAACGGCTGTCTGGGTTTCTCTTGCATGGTAAATCTGGTCGGATTTATCCCCCCGGTCAGTGACATTTTGGCTGTGGAAGGGGCGCACCTGCATCTCTATGGCAAGGAGGTGCGCTCAGGAAGGAAAGTGGGCCATATCAATTTGAGGACGGATTCACCCGGGTATTTCAGGGAAGGAATCCAGCGATTGGCAAGTTTGGTCCCAGGCGAGGATGTCAGGCTCTGGCTTGCCCAGATCCAAGAGGTTTGAGGATTGCACGGCTCAAACGGTTGATTGACTGATCCCAGTCAAACTCGTCGGAAATCCTGGCCAATCCCGCGTTTCCCCAACTCTGGTAAAAGTCTGGGGCTGTTTGAATTTTAACTAGTACGGATGCGAGTTCCTGGATGTCGCCCGGTGCGATCTTCCATCCATCCACGCCATGTCGGACCAACTCGCCTGGTCCTCCCGCGTCGTAAACAATCGATCCCTTGCGTGCACTCCATCCCTCAAGGACGGTGAGGCTCCAGCTATCCACCAGGCTTGGCAGGCAAAGCAAGTCGATTCCCGCGAAAAAATCCTTCTTTTGTTCCTGGGACAATCGGCTAAGCACCCGCAGCCATGGGGCATTTCCGATCATTCCCAGGTGCCGGTTCACGGCAGCGGTCCGTTCCCCGGCCAAAACCAGGATGGGCCCAGCGGTTGCAGGCGTCCGGCTGCGGGCTTCTAATAAATCCAGGGTTCCTTTGTCCTTGCTCAAGGTGGCCAAATGGCCGACAACCCTGTCCTGTGGGGCGATTTTCAGGACTTGGCGAAACCGGGCCCGGTCGCCACCCGTTGCGTCCGCCGGAGGTAAACCCAGGCCGGAAACGGTGATCAATTCTGGGGAAACCCCCAGGGCTGAAAGCTCGCGTTTTTCCCAATGGGTCAGGGCGATCACCCGCTCGGCCTGCGAGAGAATTTGTCTGATCCAAGGCTGTCGGAAAGCTTTTCGAATGGGGCAATTGTCCGACATGGGATTGCCTGGATGGAGGAGTGGTACAGCAACCAGGGGAATTTGAAACCGCCGCGCCGTTCGTTGGGCGCTGGCCCAAACGCTTCCGTGTGGAAGTGCCCACACAACCACTGCCTGCGGGGTGAATTCACCTGTCCATTGCCCAGATCCAATGCCCGGGCAAATGGGGCTGAACCAATTCAGCCAAGGTTTCCAAATGGCTGGGGCCAACCGTTGGGAGATTCCCAAAAGATACCGTTGAAACGGAAGGCGGTAACAACGATGCCGCCTCACCCAAAGTCCGTCTGGGCAGGAGGATCCAGCCTTTAGGGTTTCAGAAAATACCCGGTGAAAAGCATCGAAGGCAAAGGCGTTGGTGGTCTCCACCCGAACCTGGTGTCCCGATTCCAACTGCCGGGCGCACACTTGCTGGGCAACAAACTCTGCTCCCCCCGGTGCCGGGGGAAATCGGTGGATGAAATGCACCAGATTGGCCATGAATTCCACGCCGAGGGGATCACCTCGCCCTGTCGCCTGCCCGCCCGTAGGATACGAGGAAGGCTGCCCCCGGGGCTTGAATAAATTTCCAGCCTTTTCCTGTAGGCAATTTCAGGCGAATTTCCATGTTACGCGTTTCCCGTCTGGCATCTTCCGTGATTCCTTCTGCGACCCTTGCGGCGGCGGCGCGGGCTAAGCAGCTGCAGGCCCAGGGTATCAAGATCCACGACTTCAGTCTGGGCGAGCCCGATTTTCCCACCCCGGCCCCGATCCGTGAATCAGCTCTGAAGGCGATCGAGGGGGGCAAAACCAAATACACCCCCGCTTCCGGCACCATGGAATTGCGGAACGCCGTCGCCAATCTCTACAAAGGGTTGGGGCTTGGGGTGGCCCCGGATGAGGTGCTGATCAGTAACGGGGCCAAGCATTCCCTGCACAATGCGATGGCGGCCGCTTTGGACCCGGGTGACGAGGTTCTGATTCCCACCCCCTATTGGGTCAGTTATTCCGATTTGGTTTCCATGACGGGGGCTGTTCCAGTTCTCCTTCCAACTACCTTGGACGAGGGATTTCGTCTGCCGGCCGCGCGTTTGGCCAAGGCTGTCACACCCAAAACGCGGATGGTGTTGCTCAATTCACCCAGCAATCCCACCGGTGCCGTATACAGCCGGGCGGAATTGGAGGCCATAGCCAAGGTGGTTTTGGACCACAATCTTTCGGTCATCTGTGACGAGATTTACGAGCGGCTCGTTTACGATGGCAGCGAATCCACTTGCTTCGCCACGCTCCATCCCGATTTGCCCAAACGGACCATCACGATCAGTGGCGTGAGCAAGACCTATTCGATGACCGGATGGCGAATTGGATGGGCGGTTGGACCGAAACCCATTATCGCCGCGATGGGGAACATCCAGAGCCAGGAAACCAGTTGCCCCTCTAGCATCAGCCAGGCTGCCGCGGTGACAGCGATCACCATGGACCAAGCGTGCGTGGAGGAAATGCGGAAGGAGTTTCAGGCTCGGCGCGACCATGTGGTGGCCCGCCTCAACCGTATGCCCGGCTTGCGTTGCCCCGTCCCGGGCGGGGCCTTCTATGCCTTCTTTGATGTTCAAGGGGCCTTGGGCCGGGAAATTGCCGGCCGCAAAATCGTGACAGACCAGGATTTTTGTGACGGGGCTCTGAATGACGGGCATGTCTGTCTGGTTCCGGGCTCAGCTTTTGGGGCCCCGGGTCATGCCCGGCTCAGTTTCGCAGCCGGTCTGAAGGAGTTGGACCAAGGGTTGGATGCCCTGGAAGCCTGGCTTGGTTCCTGACCCGGTTTTGCTGAAGTAGTGAAAGGCGCACCATGGAAACCTTGCTCATCAACGAGGAGGAGGTGGTCCGCCTCTTATCGATGGACCGGGCCATTTCGGCGGTGGAGGGGGCCTTCAAAAAACTGGGTCTGGAGGAGGCTTCCAACATCCCGCGTGCCAGGGCGGTTACAGACCACGCCCAGATCCATGTGATGGGTGCTTCCCACAAGACCGCCTCTGCCATGGGGGCGAAAATTTACAGCACCAGTCGCAAAAACCCCGCCCAGTTCATTGTGACCCTGTTCGACGGCAAAAACGGTCGGTTGCTGGCCTTTCTGCAAGCGGATCATCTGGGCCGGATTCGTACCGGGGCTGCTTCCGCGGTGGCCACCCGATTGCTTGCCCGGGCTGATGCCGGTTCGTTGGGGGTATTGGGGGCAGGGAAGCAGGCCAAAACCCAGATCTTGGCCATTTCCTTGGTCCGCTCCCTGAAGCGGGTCAGGTTATGGAGCAGGTCCATGGACCGCGCCTCCGCCCTTGCCGCTGAATTGAAGCAGGAGGGGTTTACTGTGCCGATCGAGGTGCAGGCCCAGCCCAGAGATGCCATCCGTGGAATGGACATTCTGGTTACCGCCACCTCGGCAATCGATCCGTTTGTGGAGGCGGATTGGCTGGAACCGGGGCAACATATCAATGCCATCGGTTCCAATTATCTTGGCAGGGCTGAACTCACATCCGGGGCGGTCTGTCGGTGCGACCTGATTGTGGTCGATCACCGGGATCAGGCGAAGTTGGAATCGGGCGACTTGGAAAAGCCCCTCGAGGACAAATTGATCCATTGGGCCGCCATCCGGGATTTGGGCCCTTTAATGGTAGGGCGATACCCTGGAAGGGAAAGCGCCGACCAAATCACGCTATTCAAATCCCAAGGCCTGGCCATCCAGGATGTGGCTTGCGCCAAGGTGATTAATGACCTTGCCCGGGAACAAAATCTGGGCAAGGTCGTTTCCTGGTGACCCGCCCTTAGCGGTTCCAGGTCGCCAGCAAATTCGAGTAATCGTCGGTCCATAGGCCCACGGAGGGTTTTGTTTCTGGGGTGGTCCAAAGAGGCGGAGCATCCGCTTTTTTGGACACTCCGGCCAGCATCAGGGCCATGGCGGAAAAGCCCCCGCCGGGTTGTGCCATCACATCCGGATTTTCCAGGAATCGGCTCTGGACAATGGCCATCAGGCGGATGTCCTCGTTCTTCTCGCTGACCAGAATTTCCTGAACCCGCTTGTCCAGAATGGCGTTTTCCTTGGCTTTAAAATCAGCCGATTTGACTTCGGGCTTGCCCAACTCCGCCAGTTGGGCCTTCACTTCTTCCTCGCCGCTCGCTTGGTTGCGTATGGCATCCTGGGAATATGCCAGGCCCCGACCCGTGCCCGGAGTCAGGCTTGCGAACGAGGGTAGGCCCAAAAGGCCGAGGTGGATGTTGTTTACCATTTCCGGAAGCATTTTTTCCGAATCAAGCGGGGCCATGGCCTCCTTGGATTTGGAAAGAGCCACCCAGCTTGAGGCGGTTTTGCCCGACCAATTCTCGCGGTTATCGCTGTTATAGCGGATTTCCAAACCTTCCTTTTCGGCCAGGTTGGCCAGCACCGGAACCAGATCCAGGTAACGGTTTGACACATGGAATGCCACGATGCCCTGGGGAGTCAGTTTGTTGATGTAGATGCGCAAAGCCTCCAGGGTGATCAGGTGCACCGGTATGGCATCTGAACTGAAGGCGTCCACAACGATCAGGTCATAATTTCCGTCCGGTTCCTTGGCCATGCGGATGCGTGCATCCCCCATGCGTATGTCCATTTTCGCCCCCCGCTTCTTGGCACTGGCAACATACCCGAAGTACAGGTTGCTGCCATCGAAGCTGAAGGACCGGACCATCGGGTCGATATCAAAAAAGGTCATTTCCTGATCGGGCTTCGCATAGGCCGCCATGCTGCCGGTACCCAGGCCGATGACACCCAGACGCGGCAGCCGCTCGACGGGCTTGCCGTCCGCACCGGTGTCCTTGAACTTGCCATCGAAGCACTGCTTAACGATCTGCCCGATGGGGCCCGAGCGATGGTAGTAAGTCAAAGGTTCATCCATCCACCCGCTTTCCATGAATTGCATGCCATGGAGTGTGGTGCCGTGTTCCAGCCTGCGGGCAACCATTCCGTCCTCCACGCGGCTCTCCACCTGCAGCACGCCGAAAAATCCACGGCGCTGGGTGATCATGCCGGAGTCGTGCGAATGGTACAGGGTGGATGCCAGGATCACAGCTCCGGCACCCAGGGCAAGCCGGATGGGCCGGTCCACGAAGGTGAAGCAGATGATCAGGGGCACCCCCAGGGCCAGGATCGATTGGACCTGGCTGAAGGAAAGGCCGAATTTGTCAGCAAACTTGGTTTTGAGGCTGCTGAAAAGCATGTCGGAGAAGGTGCCGGTCAGAAGGCCCAGCACCAGCACTCCGATGCACAATGGAAGCATCATGTCCATCATCGTGGCGAACTGAAGCTGGCCAGACAGATGGGAGACAACCAGCCAGGCCAGAATTCCGGCCACCACTGCCCCGAAAAGGTAGTACTCGCTCCAGATGGAATAGCTGGGTATCTCCACATCCAAACTTCGCAGCCAGAAAAGGATCAGGCTTCCAATCAGGGAAAGGAGAACCAACCCCCACTCGGCTCGACGGGTGCCAACCGTTTCAGCCACCTGGCTTCCTGTTGCTGAGCAGAGGGCGCAGGCTGCAAGCAGCGCGATCGGGTATTCCGCTAGCCCGTAAAAGGCCAACGGAGCGATCAGTCCGTTGAAAATCCCACCCAAAACACCACCAGCGGACATCCAGAGATAAAATTCGGTCAGGTACCTGGGGGCGGGCCTTTCACGCGCCAGCAAGCCGTGGCAGGCCATGGCCGCCACAAACAGAACCAATAAGTGTACTCCGATCGACAACAGGATATTGGGCGGCCGAATCCCCGTTACCAGCATGAAAATAAGCAACATGGCGGTGAGCGGCAAAAGAAGGTTGAAAACCGAAACCACGAAGGAAGGCATCCTGGAGAAAACCAGGATGAAGCTCAGCAGGTACAAGGCCAGCGGGGGAATCCAGAGAAGCGGTATCGCCGCGATGTCCGTGGTCATGTAGGTAGTGGCGCCCAGCATCAGGCTGCTTGGTACTGCGGCCAGCATCACCCAGCGCAACCGCTGGCCCCAGGTGAGTTCGGGCGAATCACTTTCCGAGAATGCTTCAATTTCATCTTTTTGGGTTTCGGCGGTTGAACCAACAAATCGCAGCATGGTGTAGCCGCAGGCAATGGTAAGTGCCGCAAGCAGCCCGAAACCTGCAAGCCAGACCCATCGTTGGGCTTCCAGCGTCAGGTTGGGTTCAACCACAAACGGGTAACCCACCAGGGCCAGCATGCTGCCCAGATTGCTGGCGGCGTAAAGGAAATAGGGATCCTGCGCCTGGGGGTGGGGAGTTTTGGAGAACCATCGCTGGATCAATGGGGCGCTGGTGCTTACCGCGAAAAAAGGCAACCCGGCTGCCACGAGCAACACCGTCAGAAGCCAGGGGATGGGATTGCTCTCGGTGGGTGGGGAAAGGATGCCCCTTGCTAGCGGCTCGATATCAAAACGCAGCAGCAGAAGCACCAAAAGAGCAAGGCCCAGGACAGCCATGTGCACCTTGACTTGCGTCTGGGGGGATAGGCGGCTGGTTGACCAGTGGGAGTAGGAATAGCCTGCCAACAGCAAGGCCTGGAAAAAAAGCATGCATGTGTTCCAGACTGCCGGGGTCCCGCCCAGATACGGCAAGAGGATTTTGCCCACCATGGGCTGGACCAAAAACAAGATGGTAGCCGAGGTGAAAATGGTGGCGGCAAAGATGGGCAGGATGGAGCTATTTTCCGCTGCAGCGGAAACGGGGGAGGGGGATGTGGTCCGATTGTTTCTAGCCATGATTTGCTTACTCTTTGCCCCAATTCAGGATTTTCACGATATTGGAATAATTGTCGGTCCAAACCCCCAAGCGGGGATTCGGGCTGCCTTCCTGCCAGGATTCGACCCATTCCTCGTTGTCATTGGTTTCGAACGATTGGCTGGTTTCGGCGAGCCGGTCCAAGGCCTTGCCATTCCTGCTGATGACAACCCAGGTGGTTCCATATTTGTCCTGGCCGGAAACCATTTGGCCCCTTTGGATTAGGATTCGCCAATTTTCAGACCGGGCCAGGTTGGAAAGGACGGGTTCGAAATCGAGGTAGCGGTTGGCAATGTTCACCACCACCATTCCGTCCTCCTCCAGTTTGTCGAAGTAAACCTGGAAAGCCTCGCGGGTCAACAGATGGACCGGGACGGAATCGGACGCAAAAGCATCCATGAACAGGATGTCGAACTTACCCGCGGCGTTGTCATGGTTCTCGATCCCCTTGCGCCCGTCCCCCAATTTCACTTCCACCGTGGCTCCCCGATTGCGGGCATCGGTCAGGTAGGTGAAATACTGGTCCGTCTGGCTGGCGTACCGAACCATGGCCGGGTCGATTTCAAAGAGGGTCAGGGCCCAATCCTTTTCCGCGTAACTGGCCAGGGTGCCCGTTCCAACGCCCAGGATGGCAACACGGGGGGCCCGGCTTTTCTCCTCGGATCGTTTGGTCAATTCCTGGAAGATCTGGCCGATGGCCCCTGACCGCTGGAAGTAGGTGATAGGTTCACGCCGCAATTCCGGGGGATCGATGATTTGCATGCCATGGTTGGTGGTGCCATGCAGCATCCGGTGGTAACGGCGGGATTGCGGGATGTATGTTCCGCTCAGCGGCTCAAAATAATGATGGGTGTAGCGGATGTCCTCGATCCGGAAGGCACCGAAAAAATTCCGCTCCTGAACCAGGGGAGGGGACTGCAGTGCAGGTTCAAGCCAGCGGAATAGCAACCCCGTGACTCCACCGGGAGGCAGGATTTGGCGAACCTGTTCACGGGGAAGGAAAGCCTGGATGGCCAGGACCGCAGCGACCAGCAAGCCTGTCAGAAACACCAGACCCTGCACCGCAATTCGCGCGGGCAGCCATTTTTTGGCCACCGTGAAGCCCGGAATAATCAAGCAGGCCAAGGTGGCCACCAGGGGATATTCCACAAACCGATTGAAAATCAGCGGGGCGACCACGGTGTTGAAAAGGCCTCCCAGCACTCCCCCCAGGGACATGGCCAGGTAAAAGCCGGTGAGAAACCGGGGCGCGGGGCGGGATTTGGCAAGTTCACCGTGGCAAACCATGCTGACCGCGAACATCAAAGCCAAGTGAAGAAGGATGGCCTCCAGCTCGCTGACAATCATTTTCTCGCGGATGTTGGGGAGAAAAACCACCAGGAGCAAAAAGAGTGGGACCAGCAAAATCATCAAAGCATGTTGGCGATTTGAACCACGCCCGAGGAAAACGGTGCCCAGGCCGACTCCCAAAAACAGGACCATTTCGGCCACATTCAAATGGGCGGAAACTGCCGCCGATTTGGCCAGCCGCTTGACAAAATCATCCCAGTGGTGGGCTTGGAAAACATCGAAAAAACCTGAAACCGTCAGGCAGGCCAAAAGCGGCAGGCCCAGGAGGGCCGTCAGGTAAACCCACCCCGGTATGGTGGAAAAAACAAGGATAAAACTCAACAGATACAAGGCCAGGGGCAAAATCCACAGCAGCGGCATGGGAGCGATGTCTGTCGTGAGGTGGGTGGTGGTCCCGATCATCAGGCTGCTGGGGATGAATGCGAGTGCCACCCAGCCCAGTTGCGTCCCAAGGGACGGAGCAGTTTCCTGACTACCTGGGGCTGTTTCATCTTTTTGGTGGCTTTCCCCGGGGTTTTTCTCAGCCAGCCTGGCGCACAGAAAAACCAAGCAAACGAAAAGGAGGTACCCAAGGATCCAGCCAAGCCCCTGCTGACCGATGGTCAATGCGGGTTCCAGAACCAGCGGGTAGCACAACAGGGTAAGCATGCTCCCCAGGTTGCTGGCTGCATAAAGGAAGTAGGGATCCCTCGCCTGGGAGTGGTTTGTTCCGGAAAACCACCGTTGAAGTAACGGTGCGGTGGTGCTCACGGCGAAAAACGGCAGACCGGCGCTCAGGAGCAGAACCGCCAACAGCCAGGGGATGGGGTTGGATTCCGTGGGGGTGGGCAAAAACGATCGGGTCAAGGGCTCAATCTGAAAGCGAAGGGCCACCAGGGGTATAAGGCCTGCCAGCAGCAGAAAGGAGTGGATCCGAGCTTGGGTTTTCCGGGGGAATCCGGAAAGGAGGTGAGCGTAGGAATATCCCCCTAGTAAAAGAGCCTGGAAGAACACCATGCAGGTGTTCCATACAGCCGGAGTCCCACCCAGATAAGGCAGGAGGATCTTCCCGACCATCGGCTGAACCCAAAAGAGCAGCAGGGCGCTTTGGAATAACGTGAATGTGAATGTGCCGAGAAGGAACCATCCCACCGTTCAGGTATCCTGATGGGTAAGCGTGACGGATCTGACTGCCCAATCTGGCCTTGGATCAGTATGCGGAAAATCCCTATGCTTGGCCAAAGTGGTGGTGGAATAAGGCGTTAAGTCTTTTTATAGATTTTGATTTACTTTGGAGGTTTTTGATATGGGCGCAAACTGGGCTGGGGCGATCCGGAAGAAAAAATTGCGCAGGACTCGCAAGGAGCAAAAGCGCTTGATGGCAAAAGGCTGCTGCTCGGGCGAGAAAACCTGTAGCGGGGACAAGAAGGCCTGATTGGCCTTCCCGATGCCGGGATTAGATTTCCTGAGAAAGACGAGATTGCCCCTCCCCTCCCGGCGGGGTTAATCTTTTGTCATCTGGCAAAAAGGTTCAAGAGGGCAGGATGCCCGGTCCTTTGGCCAATCACCTTGGGGTTCTAGGCATGGACAGCCTGGGCTCAAACGAGGCGCTCTTTCCCGGGAAAATGGTTTCCCTAGACCGGGAATTTGCAGCCAGCCCCGATTATCAATCCGGGGCGATTCCACGGTACGATCATCCGAAACTGAGCGTGGTTTTGGTCAATTACCGTCAGTGGGACCAAACGGCGCTGCTGACCAAGCGCCTTTCCCAAGGGCGTTTGGTTCGTTCCGGTTTGGCTGAGGTGGTGATCGTTGACAACCATTCCGGTCCCCATCGAAAAATCAGTGAATTGCGCAGAAAAGATGGGGTTTCCATTCGCAGGTGGGGAGCCAACCAGGGGTTTGCGCGGGCCGTGAATGAGGGCTTCCGCCTTAGTCGGGGTGAGTGGGTCCTTTTGCTCAATCCGGATATGACGGCGCTGCCCGGTTTTTTGGAGGCCGCCCTTTCGGCGGCTGAACGCTTGGCCGGCGAGGAACCACGGGCTGGCGTCGTTGGTTTGGGCCTGCTAAATCCGGAGGGCACCCAGCAGCGTTCCACCGGGCCGTTCCCAACCTTGTTTGGAACCCTCTGGCGGCGATTCCTGCCGAGATCCCTCCGCAAATACCACATGGGGACACAGGGCCGTAAAACGGTCCCTTGGACCAGTGGTTGCTGCATCATGGTTCGCCGGGCTTGCCTCGAGGATGTGGGCGGGCTGGATGGCGATTTTTTCCTGTATTACGAGGATGTGGACCTCTGCTTGAGGGCTTGGAAAGCCGGCTGGCAGGTTTGGCATGAGCCGGCCGTATGCCTGACCCACCATGCTCCCTTGCACCGCCGAAGGGTTCCACAGCATTTGCAAACCGTCACACGCCATGCCCTGATGCTGTTTGCCCACAAACACTGGCCCTCCTGGCAAAAAAGAGTTCTTTTTTGGATCATGCGGGCCGAGGCTTGGGCTCAGGCAGGTCTCACCAGGCATCCGGGCAGGCGTGCGGGCCTGACAGACCGATTGAAAATTTGTGGCCTTATTTCCGCAGGTAAAGTCCAGGAATCACGCAAGGCCCTGGAAGCCCTGCTGGCTGCCTCTCCCAGTCCCTATCTGCGCGAGGATGCCCGTGCCGCCTGATCTCCAGGAAGGCGGCCAATATTCCACCTCGGATCTTGCGGTGGTGATTCCATCTCACAGCCAGGTCGTTTGCCTGGAAACCTGTCTGAAATCCTTGCACGAAAATGGCGGAAAAGCAGCCCAAATCATCGTCGTGGACGATGGTTCTGCCGATGGCGTGGTTACCCGGTGCGCCAGTGCTTTTGCCGGGGTTTGCGTGATTCGGAATGATCAACCGAGGGGCTTTTCCCGTGCGGCCAACCTGGGTATGCGCCTTGCGAATCGTCCGGTGATTCAGTTGCTGAATGACGATGCCCGGGTGACCAGCGGCTGGGCCCAAAATGCCTTGGCCGCTTTCAGTGACCCCCGGGTGGGAGCGGTCGCCCCGCTGGTTTTGGTGGATGGTGGGTCTGGCGGCGAATTGGACAGTGCAGGGGACCGGTTCACACTGGCCGGAATTGTCGGAAAAAGGCGCCACGGAAAGCCCAAAGGTATGGCTGGACCCAAGGCGGGCCGGTGGGTGTTGGGGGCCAGTGCCTCCAGCGCGTTTTATCGACGCGGGGCGCTGGAACAGGTCGGTTTTTTGGACGAGTCCTTTGGAGCGTATTTCGAGGATGTGGACCTGTCCCTCCGGCTGAATAGGGCCGGGTGGCGGGTCTGGCATGAGCCTGCCAGCCTGGTCTACCACCGCGTTTCATCCAGCTACGGTCGCAGGCCCAAGCCTGAGGTTTTGCGCATGCAATCCCGGAACGAGGAAAGGCTGTTTTGGCGCCACCTGCCTCCCCCTTGGATATTCGCTGGGGCTCCCCTCCACTTGGCTGTGCTTTGCGCCAAGGCTCTCAAAAATTGGCGTAACGGAACCTTGGCTCCCTTTTTGCACGGAAAAGGAGATGCCTGGAGGGAGATTTTCAGGTCACCCTCCCCCCGGATGGCCCGGACTGCCCGGCATGCCAATCCGTGGGAATGGAATCTCGATCTGTGGTGAAAACAGCTGAAAAACAGCTGAACTCCAAGCTTGCGGGGAAACACCTGTCGGGGCATAATGCCCCGGTCCAATCGGAATAATCGTTATTGATGGACTGGATACCACCATGAGCTCAGCCCGTCACCTTCCTGAAGATGTTTTCCTGCCAGGGGGCCCCCTGCAGTTGAACCTCTTCTCCACCACTTCGCGGAAGGTGCTAAAGGCGGCTTTGGAAATGGCCAACACCACCTCCTGGGACAATCTCCGGAGCCCCCACATTTTCATGGGCCTTTTGGCTGTCCCGGATTCCTCGGTGCGCGAGTGGGGCAGGAAGCTCCAAGCGGATATTCCCGGGCTTTTGGCTCAGTTCCAGGAACTGTTTCAGCAACCAGGCAATGACAAGCATTTCCTTACCCTGCACCGGGAATTCCTTTCGGACAGTGTCTTGAGGCTCCTGCGCGAATCCTGGCAGCGATGCAAAGTAGCCGGACGCCGGCGCATTCGCCCCATGGACTTGTTGATCTGCCTTTTTACTTCGACCAACAGCGTGGTGGCCGAGTGCTTTGAAAGGATCGGGCTGACCGCAGCCAAGCTGACGGAACTGGCGGTATTGGTGGAAAATCACGAGGGGGCCGCAGGCGCTGAGGAAGCTGCCTGACCCTGTCGCTGGCCGGCGGAATTTCCTGGTAAAGCTCCTTCCAGGTGCGGATCGATCCGCATTGCCGCTACAAAGTTCGGATTGGCGGTAAATATTAAAGCTTTCCCATGCCTTTGCATTGGGTTAAGTCGCTAGTCTAGGCTAAATACACGGTATAGCTTTGTGGTTGTCCGGTTTCCCTTGGGGAAGTCCGGGAAATTGCCTTGCGGCGGATGGAGCTTGGCCCTCATGCAGTTAGCCAGGCGCTTGATCAAAAAAGGGTGTTTCTCCGAAGGGGAGTTGTCCAAGGTGGAGGAGGCGATCTCCTCTTCCGGCGGAAAACCCCCCCATGAGGTCATTCTGGAAAAGGGTTTCGCCAAGGAACCCGAATTGCTGCAGGCTTTGTCCGAGGAATTTGGCCTCGAACTGGTGGATTTGACCGACCGGGCCATTCCCGAGGATGTGCTTCAGTCCATCCCCGCCAAGGTGGTGCACCGGCGCCAGTTGGTACCGCTGGAGAAAAGCGGGTCCAACCTCACGGTGGCAACCGGCAACCCCTATGATCTGTATTCGCTGGATGAACTGCACACCCTCACCGGGTTCCACATCCATCCGGTCCTGGCCAGCACCCGTGAGATTCAAAGGCTGATCAAGGCCCATTTTGGGGTGGGCGGGGAAACCGTCAGCGCCCTGGTGCGGGAGAAGGGCGACGAGGAGGTCGAACTCCTGGAGGGCCTTGAGGCCGATGACTCCGAGGCGGCGAAAATGGCCCAGGAGGCCTCCGTCGTCAAGCTGGTGAACGAGATCCTGATCGAGGCGGCCAACGAACGGGCAAGCGACATCCATATCGAGTGCGAGGAGGCTGGACTCCGCATCCGCTACCGCATTGACGGATTGCTCCAGACCCAGAATTTTCCGCCGGAAATCAGCCGTTTTCAGGCCGCCATCATCAGCCGCCTGAAAATCATGGCGAGGCTCAACATTGCCGAAAAGCGCCTGCCGCAAGACGGTCGCATCAAGATGCGCGTTCAGGGCAGGGAAATAGATGTCCGCGTCAGCATCATCCCCATGGTGCATGGCGAGGGCATCTGCATGCGCTTGCTCGACAAGGGGCGTATGGTCTTCAATCTCGTCAGCGTGGGCATGCTGCCCGACACCTACAAGCTTTTCAAGCAGATCATCGACCGCCCCCACGGCATCGTCCTGGTGACCGGCCCCACCGGTTCCGGAAAATCCACCACGCTCTACAGCGCACTCAATGAGATCAAGGACGACACCACCAAGATCATCACCGTCGAGGATCCGGTAGAATACCAGCAGCCAGGCATCAGCCAAATCCAGACTCACGCGAAAATCGGCCTGACTTTCGCGGCAGCGCTGCGAAGCATCCTCCGCCACGATCCGGATGTGGTGCTCATCGGTGAAATGCGCGATTTGGAAACCTCCGAAAGCGCCATCCAGGCGTCCCTCACCGGCCATATGGTGTTCAGCACCCTGCACACCAATGATGCTCCCAGCGCCTTCACCCGCCTCATCGACATGGGTATCGAGCCGTTCCTTGTCTCCAGCACCGTGGAGGGGGTCCTTGCCCAGCGTCTGGTCCGAAAAATCTGCCAGGATTGCCTGGTGGATTACGAGCCGGATCCAAAAGATGTGCCTCCCGATTTCCCTGGCGCAGGGGGCCGGATCGTTTTGAAAAAGGGGGCCGGCTGCAGGGCTTGCCGCCAATCGGGTTACCGGGGACGCCTGGGTATCTTTGAGTTGCTGGTTGCTTCTGATCCGTTGCGCGAAATGATCATCCAGCGCGAGAACTCCATGCGCATCCGTGAGGTTGCCCTCAAGGAGGGGATGATTACCCTGCGTCAGGATGGTTGGCGCAAGGTTTTGGCTGGAATGACCTCTCTTGACGAGGTCAACCGGGTCACGGCTGGGGATGTGGTGCTTTGATGTCTGGCAAGCGCGGGAGGATGGCTGGTGCCTGATTTCAGCTATACCGCTCTGGCCGGGGCCCAGCGCCAGTCCGGTGTTTTGACAGCCAGTTCCGAACGCGAGGCTTTGGCCCAACTCGACGCCCGCGGTCTGTTGCCCCTGAAAATTGAGCAGAAAAAGAGCGCCACAGAGGGTGGTGCCCGCATCAAGGCCCGCACCTTGGCCTCCTTTTACGGCCAACTTGCGGACTTGCTCCAATCGGGTGTGCCCCTGTTGCGCTCCATGGAAATCCTGGAGCGCCAGGCTTCCAACCCCGCCCTGAATGCAGTCCTGAAGGATGTCCGCGGGAAGGTGGCCGAGGGGACCGGCCTTTCCCAAGCCATGGGGGCCCACCCCAAGGTGTTCAGCGAATTGGCGATCAGCATGGTCCTGGCGGGCCAGGAGGGTGGGTTTCTGGAGGATGTGCTCCGCCGTATCGCTGATTTCACCGAACATCAGGAGGATATGAAATCCAAGGTGGTCGGTGCCATGGCTTACCCCATGGTTCTGGGCGGTTTGGGCGGTGTCATTCTCATTGTGCTCCTGGTCTTTTTCGTTCCAAAATTTGAAACGATTTTCGACAGGCTCAAGGAAAAGGGCCAAATGCCCAGCCTGACAACCGCTCTGCTGGCTGTCAGCAACACCCTGATCAACCCGTTCTTTTTCGTGCCCTTTCTGCTGATCCTCTTTTTTGGAGCCAGCGCCTTTCTGGGGTGGGCTGCCTCAGAAAAGGGGCGGTATCAACTCGATCGTTTTCGACTGGCGATTCCGGGTGCGGGGCGCATCTTCCTCAGTCTGGCTTTGGCAAGGTTCACCCGCATTCTGGGCACCATGCTTTCGAACGGCATTCCGCTCCTCCAGGCTCTGCGAATTGCAAAAGATTCCACTGGAAATCGTGTGCTTGCTGAAGCTATTGAAAAGTCTGCCGAGAATGTGAAGGGTGGCGATTCTCTAGCAAAGCCATTTGTTGAATGCAGTTATTTTCCTAGAGATATCGTTGAGATTGTTTCTATTGGTGAAGAGAGTAATCAGCTAGAAAAAGTTTTGGTTGATGTTGCCAATAATTTGGAGAAAAGGACTTCCAGGGAATTGGATCTGTTTGTTCGCCTCCTGGAACCCTTGATGTTGATGGTGATGGCGGGAATGGTTCTGCTGGTTGTGGTGGGCCTCCTCTTGCCCATCTTCCGAATGAGCAGCGTGATCGAATAGATTCACATGCTTCTAATAATTTGTGTCTAATAATTTGAACAAGCCTGCCTAGCCGGATTCTCTGGCCTGAATTTACGGTGCTTTAGATTTTCAATCTGATTTGGAGAGACCAATGCGTTTGAGCCCAGCCAATCGACGAACCTCTTGGGTTGTCCGGACAGGTTCCTCCTCAGGTGGACGATCAGGCTTCACCTTGCTCGAGGTGCTGGTGGTTGTGGCCATCATCGTGATGCTCGCAGGCATGGCTGTTGGCGTGATGTCTTATCTGGAGCGGGCCCGAGAGGACTCGGCGGTCATGAACGCCGCCACCATCAAGAAAGCCTTGCTCGATTACAAGATCCGCAACGGCGAATGGCCAGGGAATCTCCAGGAATTGGTGAACATCGGCAGCCTCCGTCCGGAAAACTTGCTGGATCCCTGGAAACAGCAATATCAGTTCGAGGCTCCCGAGGACGGTGCGGATGACTATGTCCGTGTTTACACGATGCGTGGACAGAAAGTTCTCGAGGCCAAGAACTGACCATGGTTGATTGCCAGCGGTGTTTTGCACGTTTGAGGCCGCCTGCCCGAAAGGGCGGGGCGGCCCGTCATGCCTTCACCCTCCTGGAAATCATTTTGGTTCTGGGCATGATCGTGGTGGTTATGGCAATCGCCGCCCCTTCGGTAAAGAATTTTTATAAGGGTGAAAAGTTGCTCGCCGCCACAGATGGGGTGCGCGGGTCGCTGGCCGAGGCGCGTGTTCATGCCATTGATCAGGGCAGGGCTTACCGTTTTTCAGTCGTACCCGGTCGGGGGAACTACCGTTTTGCCCCGGATGATACCGACTACTGGTCTGGTTCAACGCCGCGGGAGTTCCCTTCTCGGGAAGGGGTTTTGCCGCCGGACATCGGGTTGAGGGTGGTCGTGGACGGCAAAACCATCTCGCTGGGTGAGGATGGTCAGGTCGCCGAATCGTTGAAAGAGGGCGAGGTTCCGGCGGATCTCTGGTCCACGGTTGCCATCTTCAGGCCGGATGGAACCGCTGATCGAACCGTTGAAATCATTTTCAGCAGTCCCAACTGTCTGCCCTTGTCCGTCACATTGCGGAGTCTCACAGGTACCACCAGCGTTCGTCGTCTCAGTTCCTGATTTCCATTTAGGGAAGGGCGTGCCATGCGTCTTGATGCCCGTCAAAAAAGGAAGGGACTGAGCCTGCTGGAGGTGATTGTTTCCACCGCCATTTTTTTTCTTTCGGTTATCGCGATCTACGGCCTGCTGGACATGGGCCAACGGAATGGTGAAAACGCCCGTCAACGCGGCCAGGCCCTGCGTATTGCGGAGGCCCGTTTGGCTGAGGTCGCAGCGGGGGTTTTGGCACTGGAGTCCGCTTCCGGGGATGAGTCCGCCTGCCCAGGTTACCAATGGGAGATTTCCTGCGAAGGCTTCGGTAACTTGTCCGGATTGATGAAGGTGACCGCCCGGTCATTCCACAAGAGTGAGCCACAGCGTAGCCTTGTTTCGGTTTCCCAGTTGGTGCTGGATACCACGCTTCAGGGCAGCCTGATGGACGGGGTTCCACCACCCAGCGATGACACCGCGACCGAGGATAGCACTGCCTCCTCGGATAGTTCTTCCAACGGGTCAAACTCCGCCTCGGGTGGTTCCTCAAACGGTTCGTCCTCTTCTTCTTCCTCGGGGCCATCCACTTCTTCCAAGTCCACCCCATCGACGGGTGCAGCCTCATCTGGTTCAAGTTCCAACTCGTCAAAATCAGCGGCTGGATCCGCTGGTTCCAGCGGGTCAAAATCAACTCCTTCCCAATCTTCTGGATCCTCCAAATCATCCGGAGGCTCCAAATGATGAGCGGCTTGAACAGCACTGTGAGGCGGGGCTTCACCCTGATCGAATTCCTGATTTCAGTGGCCATCTGCATGATTTTGTTGGCTGGCCTCTATTTTGCCGTCGACATTCAAACTCGTTCGACCCGGGCCGGTCGCGAGGTGGTGGAAGAGGCGATGCTGGCCCGGTCGGTGTTGGACTTGGTTGCCCGGGATATCGAACCGGCGGTTACAGTGGTTCAACCCTTCCGATTCCGAAAGGGTAGCCTTGCTTACGGTACAAGCACCACTGCCTCGACGGATGATTCCGGTGGAAGTTCCTCGGCATCCGGCTCGGGAAGCGGGGCCTTAACCTCTGGTCAGTCTGGCAGTTCGGGATCGTCCTCCGGTTCTGGAACAAGCTCATCAGATTCATCCACCGAGGAATCACCCTCGGTTTACGGCCCGGCCCTGATTCCTCCCGGAGTGGTGGGGTTCCCTGAATCCCTAACCCTGTATATCCGCAGGGATCCCCGGGTGGATGAGCAGGGCGGTCCCGCTGCGGGCGTGCACCGGATCACTTATGGCCTGATACCTTCCGATTCGGAGGAGTCGAGTGGCCAGGGTTTGGGTCGATGGGAGATCCGTTTGGCCCAATCGGAACTGGGTCTCAATGCGGATCAGGCGCCTCCCGTGGACCAGTTCGAATTGGTGGCTCCCGAAGTGAAGGCTGTTCGCTTCAAATACCACGCCGGTGACGGCGGGAACTGGCTGGAACAATGGGACAGCAGGGCCACTGGATCGGATGAGGTAACTCCCCAAGGGCCACCCCGGGCCATCCGGATCGAGATGGATATCCAGGTGGGCAAGGACGGTCCCTTGCAGACCTTTTTCCGCGTGGTGCAGATTCCGGTGGGAAACACCCCGGCTTTGCCGCCGCCAGCCACAACCTCCTCCAGTTCATCCACCCCTTGAAAAGGCGAGGCCAGGGTATTGACATGCGGATGAATCGAGACAAAAGGCATTTGTCCAAAGGCTGGGGTGGCTCCCGGCGTGGCGGTTTTATTTTGATCACGGTCCTGATCGTGATCGCTTTTCTCGCATTGGCAGCCTACCGCTACAACGACCTCATGCGGTCCGAATACATCGCCTCCCATGGGGCCCAAAGGTCTGCGGAAACCAGGGCTCTGGCTGAGAGTGGTCTGCATTACGCCATGGCCGCCCTGTCCGGCGGTCAGCAACTGGAGGTCAACACCCCGCAGCAGGTGGAGGTGGACCCCTCCGCCAACAGTCCTTTGAAGGGATCATTCCAGATCGTTGAGTTGGAGGAGGAGTCCGCCAAGATCAACCTCAACTCCCTGTTGGATCAGGACGCCAGCGGGGACGTCCTTCGCCAGGTGCTGCAAAAAGCCCAGGGGTTGGTTCCCGAGATGACGGACGATGTGATCAGTTCCATCATCGACTGGATGGACGAAGATGATGATTTGGAGGAGCAGGGGGCGGAGAACGAGTATTACCTGGCCCTGGAGCCAGCCTACCGTTGCAAAAACGGCCCGGTTGACAGCCTGGATGAATTGCTTTTGGTGAAGGGGGTTACTCCCACGCTACTCAACGGTTCTGAAACCTCCGCCGGTTTGCGGTCCCTTTTCACGGTCAACACCCGCGAGGTGAATTTTGAGCCCGATGGGACCACCTTGGTCCGCCTGAACGAGGGGGACTTGGCCACCCTTGAATCCAACTTGTCTTCCGCAATAGGCGAACAGAACCTTACTCAGTTCATCATGGCCTACCGCCTTTATGGAAACACCAGAAGTTCCGGCTCCGGGAGCTCGAGTGGTGGTACGAGCGGAGGAGGCGCTTCCCCGGGTGCATCGAGCGGTGGCGGGTCTTCTTCAGGTGGAGGAGGGTCAGGGGGTGGGAGTGCTGTGCCATCCTCTCCTTCTGGCGGTGGGGGGGCATCGCCTCCAAAAGCAATGTCTGTCACCGGTTCCGGGGCGGTTTCTGTGACCTCATCAGGGGGGGCCGTGACAGTGACCACCACCGGTGGTTCGGCACAGGTTCAAAACCAGTCGGTTTCGGTGGTTGACCCGTCTCTCCTGCAAACCCAGATAGACAAGGACAAACAGCCAAACTTTTTCAGGCAACTGAAAAAGGTCAAATCCATCTTTGCACTTGCCGCGACCGATGTTTCAGTTTCCTACCAAAATGGCAACCAAAAGGTGACAGGGACCCTAAAAAGCCCCCTGAAAGACCCCACCGTTGCCAGCCAATACCTTCCACTTCTTTTTAGCGCCACCAGCACCGCTTCCGCGCCCGAATCTTCTGACAAGGTGGAACTGCCGGCAAGGGTGAATGTGATGACGGCCAGCTATGAGGTTTTGTCTCTTTTGCCTGGTTTGGAGGATCAGGATATTCAGACGATCCTGACCAACCGGCCCCAACCCGGAGATTCCACCGGGGACACCTTGGCATGGCTCCTCACAAAAGCCCAGATTTCCGCCTCCAAGCTTTCCCGTGTGGAAAACTACCTTACCACCCGGCCCAAAATGGTTCGCGTGGTATCAGTTGGCAAGCTGGATGGTTTCGGGGTTACCACAGTTCTGGAGGGAATGATTGACCTCAGTGGTCCGAGGCCGCGATTGGCAGGGATTCGCGACATGACGGACCTGTACCGCTCCAGCGCTGCAACCAAAACTCCCTGACCCAGGAAGGGTTCAGGGTAAACAGGCAGGGAAGGATTCCATGGAAAGGCAAGTGGACCTATGGCCCGGCTTTGTTTCATTGATTGGGACCACAAGCGCCTGACCGCCTTGGTCGCTGAATGCGGCCGCAATAAAGCCAAAATCCTGGAATCCTGGACCGAAGAGACCGACCTTTCCCCCAATCCCGTGATGGCTGAGGAACTGGGACAGTTCCTGAAAAATCGCCTGAAGGAAAAAAAACTGGTCGTTACCGGCATCGTCGCCTTGGTCGGGCGTGACCGTCTGGTGGTGAGAGATCAGAAATTCCCGGCCGTCACCCCTTCCGAGGAACCCGGACTGGTCCGGTTATTGACCACCAAGGAAGTGCTCGATGATGCCAACGATGTGATCATCGATTACCAGCCTTGGGTCTCGCAAGATAACAAGGCTGAAAAACGGGCCCTGGTGTATGTGCTGCGCCGGGAAATGATGTCCACCTACGAGAACTTGGCAAAGGGGGCGGGCGTCAAGTTGGTTGGCCTATGCCCTCGGGCCATGGGTTTGGCTGCGGCTCTCCCACAGGGACAGGGGACTCGCGGGCTGGTGGCGGTTGGCCATTCCTGGCGCCAACTTCTGGTGGTTCAGGATGGCGCGGTGGAACTCGACCGTGGCCTCGCTTTGGGCGATACCATGGCCCAAGAGGCCCGGCGCGGGTTTGCCGTGTTTGGAACCATCGGAGGCACCCAACCCGGACGCATATTCGCTGCAGGCGCTGCCCATCAGGAAATGGACCGGTTGGGCGAAACCCTGGAAATCGCGGTCGAGGAATTGACTGATCTGCAGGGGGTGACGGGTACCGGCCCTGGGGCGGCCTCATTGGTAGCCTTGGTCGGAATGGCCCAGGCCTGGAGTCGTGAGCGGCCCGGGGTGGATTTTGTCCATCCCCGTATGCCGAAAAACGAGATCAGCGATTCCCGCAAACGCCTTTTCCTCTATGGCGGTGCCGCTGCCGCCCTCTTGCTTATGGGGGGTGTGGCCTTCTGGTGGCATACCGGGAAAAAAGATTCGGACATTTCGCGGATGAAGGCAGATGTGGACAAGTTGAAACTGGAAAACCAGCGGTTTGTCGAGGATGAGAAACGGTTGAAGGAACTGGCTGCCTGGGACACCGCCAACTGGCTGGAGGAGTTGGTGGATTTGGCTTGCCGGGTGACGGACACCAAAAAAATGCTGATCACGGAAGTGGTGGCAACCCCCCAGCTGCAGGTCGCCGGCCAAAGCAGTCCCTACACGGGCCGCCTGACCATCAAGGGGATCCTACCGGATGGTACGGGCGACGAAAACGAATTGGAGCGTTTGGACAAGGACCTGAGAACTGCCGGGCCGGAGGGATACTACCTGACCAAACTTCGACGAACCGGCAAGACTTTTGATTTCGAAATCCTGGTGAAGACCAGGTCTCCCTCCGATTATGTGATGACCCCGCCTCCTCCCCCAAAAAAGAAGGAATTGAAGGAGGGGGAAAACAACAAGCAGAAATCCGAAGTGCCCGGCAAGGATGGCATGGTCAAGGACAGCGTTGGCAACAAGGCGAAGGCTGAAGTCCTTTCCGAAGCGAAGGATGCCAAAACCAAGACTGGCGAGGGCGAATCCGGGGGATCCAAAGGGCCTGGTGGTAAATCCAAGCTCAAGTGATCCGAGGGAGGGCTGAGGGGCCCGGGTTAAAATGAAACGGAAGAAAACAATCGGAATCCTCCCATGAGTTCGACACGATTACCGTTGTTGTTGGCAATCGTCATGGCCGGCGTCGGACTGCCGGTGGCTATCTATTACCTACTTTGGAGCCCTCTCAGCGACCTCCAACAGCGGGAAGATTCCCTGGCGGTTTCCCTTCAAAAAGAGATGAAGGAAAATGCTGACCATCTCAAGTCCCGCAAGGAAATCCTGAAGGCCCATCCCCGTCTGGAGGATTGGAAGCAGTTAAGCTGGCCCGAGCCCAAGACCAAACCTGCCGACCGGCACAACAATGATTTGCAGGCCGAGTTCCGCAACGTGTTGGAGGAAATCGCGGAGGGGGCCGGTTTGGAGGACTGGGGTGTGGAACTTTCCAAAACGTCCATGGGACAGGGCGGGGGATCCAGCCGTTCCGGCGGCAAAAAAGCCCTATGGCAATCGACCACTTACCGGGTTTCGGGCAATGGAAGCCTCGCCGAAATAGCGGGAGCGATCAAGGAAGTATACAAGATCCCGACGCTGCAACGGGTTGGAACCCTGACCATCAAGCGTGATGACAACGACAAGAAAAACCTGACCAAGGACAAATTGGATGTCACCTTCACGGTGGATGCTCTGTCCGTTGCGGGTGCTGAGAAACGGGACGCCCTTTTGCCAAAGCTGAAAGCTCCCAAGTACTCCCTCACTAATCCCAACCGTGAAGCGGAAAAGGTTTTGGCATCAGCTAACCCCTTCGTCCTTCCCGCTCCCCCCGCCCCTGTCAGGCCACCAACCCCGCCCACGCCACCCGCTGTAGCCAAGGAAGAAAAACCTAAGGAGGATGCAGAAGAATATTTGACGGGCGTGAAATTCACCTCCCTCTCCAGTTACGAGCGTGGGTCCAAAACAGGGTGGATGGCTCATTTCTATGACCAAAATAACAATGGCGATAAAAAGATATATAGTCTTGGACTTCGTCGTGGAATTGAAATTACAGATATGTATGGAAATGAAGTTCTGAATGGTGAAATGGTCTGGGTGAATGAGCGAATGGCGGTATTTCTGATTGATGGCGCGTACTACCGATTTAAAGTTGGAGATGACCTATTCCCGGATGAAAGCAGGACTTTGAGCGAGCAGGAGTACAAGGCCTTGGGATTAACCAACCCGCCCAAGCCAAAGCCCAAGGAGAAACCGGTTGAGGAAGAGGGGATGTGACCCCTGGCGCAAATAATATGAGAGACCTCTGAGTATTTGTTAAAAAGGGCAAACTGTTCCAATTCTTCTGATTCATCGGGCTGTAACGATCCGATGATAGGATGGCAGGGTGGAATTATTATTTTCCACTTTGGTTTGCGGTAATGTGGCTCGTCAGGGGCCCACCGACAGGAGCAGGCCATGTCCATCCAAGTGCGCAACCAAAGGAATTGGCTTTCGGTCGCCTCCACTCCTTGGTGGAAAGTCGCTATTGCGGGGGCCTTGGTTTCAGGTTTGCCCGATTGGGCCATGGAATCTCAGGCGCAGGTCGCCCTGGTCCAAAATCCACCATCCATAATCTCTGCTTCAGACGCTGGCCTTGTGGCCCAACCGGTGCCAGCCACCGAGCCTGGCCAGTTGCCCGCCGCAGCACCCGCTGCCGCTCCCAAAAGCGATGAAAAGCGCATTGTTTTCAACATGGAATCCCAGCGCTGGTCGCAGGTGTTCCAGTGGCTGGTGGATCGGACCGGTCTGAAGTACGCTTCCAGCTACATTCCACAAGGCTCATTCACATTCAAAAGCCCTGAAGGAAAAAAGTACACCATCGGGGAAATCATCGACATAATCAACGAAGGGTTGAACTCCAATCCCGACCAGCAGCGCTACCTTCTCATCCGCCGTGAGACCAGCTTCGTCCTGGTGCCTGCCGATGAGCGCATCGACCCGACCCTGATCCCCCGAATCACCCTGGAAGAACTCCCCGGCCGGGGCAAGACCGAGGTGGTGACCCTGGTCTACAGCCTGAACACCCTGGTGGCAGAGGAGATCGCCCCCGAAGTCAAGCGCCTCATGGGCAAGTACGGTGAAGTGGTCCCGCTGAGCCGCGCCAACCAGTTGGTGATGCAAGACAGCGCAGGCACCCTGCGCCAGATCGTCCAGATCCTCAAAGACAATGAGGATAAGGAAGGCAAAGGGCAGGGGGGTGAAAGCCTCAACCACGAGTGCAAGTACATCAAGGCTCGTGAGGCGGAGCGTATTCTGGTCTCGCTGTTGGGAGCAAGTTCCGGTAGCCCGGCTCAGGCGCAACCCAACGACCCCCGCCGGGATCCCCGATTCCAGCCGGCGATGACCGGGCGTCAGCGTGCCACCTCCGTGATCGCCGACGAGCGGACCAATTCGGTCCTAGTCACCGGCATGCCCGACAAAATCTCCCAGGCCAAGGAAATCCTCAAGCGGATCGATATCGCCCAGCCGGGGCAGCAGCCGGTGCTGGTCGGTCCAGCTTTGTTGAAGCAATACGATGTGAACCCCGGATCCGCCGAGGCGGTGGCCAAGACCCTTCAGGAGGTTTACAAGAACTCCTCGACCGTGAGGATATCAGCGGTTGGCACTGGGGCCGTGATGGTCTACGCCGGGCCTGATGACCAGATCGAGATCAGCCGGCAGCTCAGCGGTGCTGCCGCGGTTGAGAAGAACACCAAAACCGAATTGATCCCCCTGGGCTCCCTGGACGCCACCAAGATCACCGACACCCTGAAGGCGATGTACGGTGATGTCAAATCCGGGGCTCCCTATTTCGAGGCCGACACCGACCGTAACGCTGTCATGGTCCGCGGAACCCCTGTGCAAATTCTGGATATCCAGTCCACCGTGCGTTCCCTGGGTGCCTCGGGTGGAGGCCTCGGTGGCAATGTCCGGGTGATCAATCTGGAGAAGGGATCAGCCGCGACTTTGGCCGAGGCTCTGGAGCGGATGATCCCCCAGATGCGCGCAAACCCCGTGCAGATGATCAACCCGTTGGGTGGGGATACCAAGCCTAAGACCCCTGCGCCCGCACCGGCCGCACCTCCTGCCGCACCATCCAAGCCTGCGGAGAAACCCGCTGCCCAAGGGCAGCCCAACCTGCAGCAGATTTCTTTTCAGCAAAACGGCGAGACCCAGCAGCCCTCAAAGCCAACCGAGGCTCCCAAGCCCGGTGCCAAACAAATACCCGGCAACGCCAATGCTCCGCTGAAAATTTCAGTGTTCGGCAATCGGTTGATGCTTTCCTGTGATGATCCTGAAACCCTGGCCTTGGCGCAGGAAATGGTCAAAGTGATGACCCAGGCTCCTTCCGGGGAGGGGGACTATGAGATCATCCGCCTGCAAAATTCCAGTGCCGCCCAGGTGGCTGAAATCCTGGAAAAGGCTTACAACGGTGCTGGCGAACAGCCCGGGCAGGGTGGTGGTGCCGGTGGCGGCTTTGGGGGAGGTCTTGGTGGGTTGCTGGGTGGATTCCGCGGTATTGCGAACCTTGCCGGTGTGAGTCCGACCAGTCCCTCCGCCAACCGTATCCGCGTGGTTGCAGATCCGGCCAGCAACACCCTGCTGGTCCGGGCAAGCCCGCTGGACATGCTAAGCATCAAGAAATTGCTGGAAAAAGCTCTCGATCTGAGTGAGGCGGAAAGCAACGCGGTTCCCCAAACATGGGTGGTTGGTCCCTTGGTCAATACCAAGGCCAGCGAAATTTCCACCACCCTGAAGGATGTCTACAGCAGCCTGACCAGCACCCGCGGCGGCTCGGGCGCTCCAGGTGGTGGTTTCCCCAGTGGTTTTCCATTCGGTGGTGCTGGTGGCGGGCAACAGAATGCGCCAAAGGTTTCCTTTTCGATCGGCGTGGACGAACGTAGTAACAGCCTGTTGGTGTATTGCTCCAAATCCTTGTACGAGGACATCACCAAGCTGGTGGAGTACATGGAGGAGCAGGCGGTTCCTTCCCCCAACAAAACGGTCCAGATTGTCAATGTTCAAGGAATTGATCCCTCTTTGGTCCAGCAGGCGATAGATGCGATCCAAGGGCGGACCAGTTCCGCCGGCAGAACAAACACCACCGGTGGCCGAACCGGCGGGACCGGCGGTTTCCCCGGCATGGGTGGAGGCGGCGGCTTCCCTGGTATGGGAGGTGGCCGCGGCGGATTCGGCGGCGGCGGTGGAGGCTTCCCTGGTGGTGGTGGCGGTGGCTTCCCAGGAATGGGGGGTGGCCGCGGTGGATTCGGGGGCGGCGGTGGCGGCGGTGGGCGCCGGGGTGGCGGTGGAGCACCTGCCCCCGAGCCAAACGGAGACGGCGCTTTTTTCGGCTCCCAGGTCAAGGATGACCGGAATAGCATCAAGAGCCTCTATGACCCCCAGGTAGAGCGTGGAGCTAGCCTGGAGCAGGTTGCCTATCAGATGGACCAGGCCGAGCAGGCAACCGCTCCTGCTGCCAACCAGCCAATACCTGCCTCCAAACCTGGTCAGGCGATTCCAGTCCTCCCTCCGGGGGTGAATCCCGCGGGCTCAAGTGGGGCGGTGGTTGGCCCCAAGGAAGCTGTGACGGTTGAATCACTGCCCCAATTGGGGGTGCTGGTCCTAAGCGCCAACAACAAGGCGGATGCCGAAGCGGTCATTAAGATCATCGAGTACATCCAGAAGGTGGGTGTGGCTGGTGACTTGCAGATTCAAATCGTCACCCTTGATCAGGGTGATGCGACCAGCGTGGCGTCCACATTGACCGACCTTTACCGGGCGGTGAACATCACACCCACCGGCAACACCCGCAATATGCAAGCTAACCAGCAGCAAGGCCAACCTGGTCAGCAGCAGCCTGGTGGTGGAGGGATCGGTGGCGCCTTCGGTGCTTTGTTTGCCGGGTTCGGGCAGCAACAACAGCAGCAGCAAAACCGTGGCGCGCAGGGCAACACCCTGCAAAATGCCAGCGTTGTCATGATCCCTGTGCCGCGACTTAACGCCATCATCCTGGCGGCGCCCCGCGCGCGCATGGAAGAGGTGATCAAGGATGTCAGGAAACTGGATGTTCCCGTCAGCCCCAAGGCGGGTGCCAAGCCTTTCCCGTTGAAAAAGGCCTCAGCCACCAAGGTGGCCAACCTGATCAACAACTTCTGGGCCCAGCGCTATCCAGGCGAGCAGAATGGGGAGAACCAGGTTCGTGTCACCCAGGATGAGAGCAGCAACACGGTTTTCGTGCAGGCTGCCCCGGCTGACATGGCCGAGATCTCTGAGCTGATCTCCAGACTGGATACCTCTGTCTCCAGTTCGGTGAATGACCTGCGGATTGTTCCCCTCAAGTACGCCATCGCGGAGGAACTGGGCCAGTTGATCCAGCGGGCCATTTCACAGGGAGTGCTCACAACCTCTGGCACCGGGACCACGGGCCAACAACAAGGCGGCTTCGGCGGGTTTGGTGGCTTCGGCGGGTTTGGTGGCTTCGGACAGCAACAGAGGAACCAGACCCAGTCCACCCAGACCGGGGCTGCTCCCGCCACCAAGACCTCCTCCCTCCGGTTCATGATGCCGAGCAGGGATGGAAAGCCGGTGGAAACTGGTTTCCTGGAAGATGTCTTCATCACACCCGATCCCCGCATCAACGCCTTGATTATCAGCGCCCCGGAGCGCTCTCTGGATCTGATCCTGTCCCTCGTCCGGGAACTGGATCTGCCACCGGTGGCCCGGTCTGAGATCAACATCTTCACCCTGAAGAAAGCGGATGCTCTCAACGCCGCCAACATCATCCAACAACTGTTCATGGGTGGCAGTTCTGGCAACACGGGACGTACCGGCGGAACCCAGGGTGGATTTGGCGGTGCCCAGGGTGGATTCGGTGGCGCCTTTGGCGGCCAGAACACAGGGGCAGGGGCAACCTCCAATCAAAACCGCCCTCTCCAGTTCAATGCAGGTACGCCGACCGAGGGCCAAGCCCTCGTGGATCTGCGCATGACTGTGGATGAGCGCAGCAACAGCATCGTGGTCGGCGGTTCCAGGAGTGACCTGGATGTGATCGAAGCGATCATTACCCGGCTGGAGGATTCGGACGTCGCCCAGCAGCGGACGAACGAGGTGTATGTGCTGCGCAACTCGTTGGCAGCCGATGTGGCTGACGCGCTGAACAGTTTCATCACCAACACCCTGTCGGTCTACCAGAACAGCCAGCAACTGAGCGGCTTCCAGAACCTCACCCGGCAGGTGGTGGTGGTGGCTGAACCCATCAGCAACAAGCTGCTCATTTCCGCCACCCCCGAGTGGTACAACGAGATCATGAAGCTGATCATGGAGATGGATGCCGAGCAGCCCCAGGTGGCGGTGCAATGCCTCATCGGTGAAGTCCTCCTCACCGGCACCGAGCAGTTTGGTATGGAAATCGGCCTCCAAAGCCCCGTGCTGTTCCAGCGGAGCGTCTATCCTGCTCTGGGGTATACCGGTACCTCTGCCATCAACGTGATCAATACCACCGGTGGCAGTGGGTTGAACGCGATATCGGTGAGTGGCACCAATCCGGTTGGCTACCCCGGCTACAATTTCACCGGGCTAAACGCGATGGGACAAAATGTCGCGGTTCAGCCTGGTGTGGTGGGCTGGCAGGGCCTCAACTCACTGGGCACCGCACGCGCCAACGCCAACGGCATCGGCGGCTTTGTCTTCAGCGGCGCATCGGACAGCATCAATGTCCTAATCCGCGCCCTGAAAACCCAGCAGCGTCTGGATGTGCTCAGTAGGCCTCAGGTGACCACCCTGGACAACCAGCAGGCCCGCGTGTTTGTCGGCCAGGACTACCCCCTGGTGCTGGGCAGCAACATCACCGCCACGGGTGTGGTCAGCAACAACATCTCCTACCGCCCGGTGGGGATCGAGTTGATCGTCACGCCGAAGATCACCCCGGACAACCGGGTCATCATGCGCGTGGCACCTTCCGTCTCCAAGCCAAATCCGCTGACCAATGTGAACTTGGGTGCTGCGGGCGGCGCTGGGAACAACAACGTCGCCACCACGGCAGTTGCCATCGACCAACAAAGCGTGGAAACCACGGTGGTTGCCATGGATGGGGAAACCATCGTGCTGGGTGGCATCATCACCCGCCGCGATACCAAAACGGAAAACAAGATCCCCTGGTTTGGCGACTTGCCGGTGGTGGGCTCGGCCTTCCGGTTCCGAAGCCAAGACAAGCAGAAACAAGAACTGTTGGTGGTGATGACCCCCCACATCGTGCGTAACAAGTGGGATGCCGCCCGCGTGTTGGTGGAAGAAAGCCGCCGGATGGACTGGGTGCTGGGAGAGGTTGCCAAACTCCATGGCAGCCAGGGGCCCAACCCCCTGTTCCCCAATCCCTTGGATTGCCAGAACCCGGATGGCAATATGCCTGCCAGCCCCCTGCCTCCTGCCGGCGGCGAAGTGCCCGCCCTACCGGTACCCAAGACCCTGACTCCTGGACTTCCCGGAGCCGTGATGCCTGAAGTGGGCAAGCCGCCTGTGCCCGGTGCTACCATCCCCGCAGCCCCGGTCGCCCCTGCCAAGCCGGTTCCTTCAATCCCTGAGATTCCTCCGGCGGTTGACCAGGATGGCCAGCAGGCTATGCGCAAACCGATCGGTCCGGCCGCCCAGGTGGTTGCCAATAATCCAGGCAACGGCCCCAAAACCTTCGTCCTGCCCAGCATCAATAGGGACGGCCCAAGCCCCTTGGCTGCCATGGCCAATCAAAGCCGAGGCCTCCAACCGGTGAGCGCCCAGCAGGGAAATGGGCCAGCCATTGTGATTCCCGCCAACAATGCTGTCCGATCCCAGCAGGGACGCTGACCGGACTGCTTATCCTGACCGACACTTGAACGGATGCCCAAGGAGGGGTTGACGATGAAAGTGGCCAATCGGATTCTGCATACAGCCAAAAGTCTGCTTGGGATGTGGTGCAAGGGGACCACGCTGGCCTTGGCTGCGGCTGCGCTCTCACTGGGCTGCGAGGCCCTGGAAAAGCACAGCGCCAAGGAAGGTTTCAACATGGGGTTCCTCAAAAAGAAGGAGCCCCCGGTGCAAATTGTCAGCACCTGGAAACCCGAAGTGGTCTTCGTGGCGGATCCCGCCAACCAGGGGCGCCCCAATCCCGGGCTCGCCGGTCGGGTCTATCTGTTCCAGCAGGACCTGGGAACATCAGCAACCTGGGATGGGAAGCTGGAAATCGACCTGTTTGATTTGGGGGTTGCCCAGGGTACCGTCCCGGTCCACATGGAACGGTGGGAATATGATTCCGCATCGCTGGCCAAACTGATTCGGAAAGATCCGATCGGTGATGGGTATACCCTTTTCCTTCCATGGGGTACCTACCGTGAGGATATTCAAAAAATCCAATTGAAGCTCAAGTTCGACCACGGTGGAACTTTCCCGTTGTACGGGGATACCGGTACCATCACGCTCAACGGGCCGTTGAAAATGACCTCCCACTCCAGCACGATGATGCCGGACCAGTTTGCCAACCAACCGCCCCGTGCTCCCGGTTACCCTGTGGGCCCCCGCATGCTGGAGCCCAAGCAGGGGAAGGCTGAAGCCCCTTTGCGGCATGTGATCCCTCGCCCCGAGCATCCCTTGATGCCCAAGGATGACAACCTCCAGCAATTGCCACCGCCCCGCCAACTACCAGGGCAAAATCAACCCATGGGGGTTCCCAATCCTGGGGCTATTCCTGGTCGCATGGAATTGCCTGCCCCTCGTACGGATGTTCCCAGCCCCCTGAAACTGCCCACTCCGGGCGCCGCGCCCGCTCCAATGGAATCACCTGCACCAGGTTCAGTTGCTCCTTCAGCCGATCCTTCCCAATCCCGGGCCAGGCCGTTTGGCGACCCCAAGCCTGCTCCGAGGTTGGAGCTGGTCGAACCGGGTGACCCCTCGCTGGCAAGGAAGCCAGGCCCTGTGCAATCCGAGAGCCAGCAAAGGGTATGGACTTTGCGTTGATTCATATCAAAACGGGCAAAAAGGATGAGGCCGCCATGAGGCGGCCTCATCCTTTTTGGTGCATTGCTCAATCGAGGGATCCTCAACTCCCTTGCAAACAAGGTTGGACCGGGCGAAAATCAAATTCTGTTTCGGGTACCACCGGTTCCGCGGGATTCCATCCATGAACTTTCGATTTGGTCACCAAAAATGGTTTCCGATTGCGGTTGCCTTTTTGGTATTTGTGCCTGGAATACGCTCCCAACAGTTGGATTCAGCCATTGAGGCCATTCGTAAAGTGGGTCCCAATGGCAAAGGAAATCCCCAGGCGGCCAGTGCCTGGCGGGAATTGGTTGCCAAGGGGGCAGAAGCGATGATTCCGGCCCTGGAGGCCATGGAGGACGATAGCCCATTGCCCGGAAATTGGTTTCGTTCCGCATTGGATGCGATGGAAGACAAGGCCCGCCAGCAATCACAGGCCTTTCCCTTGGCCAGAGTGGAAGGCTTTTTAGTGGATCGAACCAAGGGCCGCGCGGCCCGCGCCTGTGCCCTGGAGATGCTGGAGGTAAACAATCCGTCCCTGGCCGAAAAAATCCTGGAGGCCAGCCTGGATGATCCCTCCGGTGAAATTCGTCGGAAGGCGATCCGCCGTGCGATGGCCAAGGTGCCTTCTTTGACCAAGGAGAAGCAAATCGAAACCCTGGACCTGCTTTTCCAAAAGGCCGCTGATATCGACCAGGTTGAAAAGATCGCCTCGGATTTGAAAGCCCTCGGAAAAGAGGTGAGTGTGCGTGATCGTGCTGGCTTCCTCACGCGCTGGTCGGTGATCGGACCTTTTGACAACAAGGAAAACCAGGGTTTTCTGCAAAAAACCGAACTGGAGAAGGGCCCAATCGACCTTTCCAAGCCGGTCGCGGGCCCTTCCGGGGGACTGGTTTGGAAAGATCATGAGACCGTCGACAAGTCCGGCGTGGTGGATTTGAACAAGGTGATTGGCAACGAAAAATCGGTGGTTGCCTACGCCTTCGCCCGCGTGAATTCCCCAGCCGCCCAAAGGGTGCAGTTGCGGGTCGGGTCCATCACCTCGGTCCGTGTGTATCTCAACGGTGCTCAGGTCTATGAGCACAATGAATACCACAACGGGATGAGCCCGGATCAATATTTGGCCAACATCGAGCTCAAGCCTGGTCAAAACACCCTGTTGATCAAGGTTGGCCAGAATGAAAAATCCAAGCCTTGGGAAAAGAACTGGCAATTTCAGGCGCGATTGACGGACTTTGCCGGTGCCCGCGCCGATGTGCAACCACTGGCGCCCCGCTGAGACCAATCACCCCGGAGTAGACCCATGCGGAATTCATGTTTGGTTTTGGCGGTGCTTGTTGTGGCGAATGCCGCCTTGCCGGCTCAGGATTGGCCCTGTTTCAGGGGGCCGGATACCGGGGTTTCCAAGGCTACCGGTTTGCCCCTGTCCTGGGATGGCAAGACTGGCAAGGGGGTGGCTTGGAAGTTGGAACTGCCGGGTAAGGGGGTTTCCTCTCCGGTGGTGGTTGGTAATCGCCTGTATCTGACGGCTGCGGTGGGGTACCTGGAAAAGCGGTTGGTTGTTTTCGCAGTGGATCCGGGTTCGGGCAAGCAGTTGTGGAAAAGGCAGTTGGCAGCTACGGGGCCCACCGCCTGCCATCCGACCACCAGCATGGCCGGGCCCACCCCGGTTGCTGATTCCCAGGGCGTTTACGCATTGTTCGCCACAGGTGACTTGGTTTCCTTTAGTCCGGAAGGGGATCTGCGGTGGTACCGTTCGTTGGTGACCGACCATCCCACCGTTGGCAATCAGGTGGGAATGGCGTCCTCCCTGGCCATGTCTGGCGGTCATGTGATTGTGCAAATGGAGAACATCGGCGAATCATTCATTGCCGGAATTGATCCTCTTACCGGAATCGAAAAATGGCGCATCCCCAGGGAGAGTTCCAGTACCTGGAACAGCCCTGTTGCCGTTCAGTTGGGTGGCAGGGACCGGGTTTTGGTTCAGAACGCCAAGGGGTTGGTCCTGCTCGACCCTGTGAGTGGCAAGGAATTATGGAGCCACAAAGGGCAAATGGTGCCGATAGCCTCGCCCGCGGTGGTGGACGGGCAACTATATGCTTGCGGTTCCCCCTTTGTGGCCATGACGCTGGCGGAATCCCCGGGCAAGGTGGCTTGGGAGAGTTCCAAAATGGGTTCTCGACACTCCAGCCCTTTGGCGGTGGATGGCAATGTGTATGGAGTGGTCCAGGTTGGTCTGAACTGCCTGGATGCCAAAACGGGTCAGGAAGTTTGGCAGCAGCGCCTGAAAGGGCCGATCTCGGCATCTCCGCTAGCGGCGGATGGGCGGATATACCTGTTTGCTGAGGACGGAACTGGTTATGTGATGAAACAGGGTGGCGACAAACCCCAACTTCTGGCAACCAATGCTTTGGGTGAATCGGTCTCTGCCACCCCTGCGATCCATGGTGGCAAGCTTATTTTGCGAGCCGACAAGCACCTGTGGTGCCTGTCGGCGCCTTGATCATCCCTTCTGGCTCTTTATCCGATGGATACCCCGCCCTGAAGGGTGCCACCGAAGGCGAACAGTTCGTCGATAAGGCCCCAAGTTGCCCCGTTGTAAACTTGGACGGTGGGCATTGGACCGGATTGGGCGCCGACCACCACATCGGTTTGTCCGTTGTTGTCCCAGTCCCCGCTTCCCACCGCGACACCACCCAGATAGACACCGCCGAATGGGAAGAAGCTGCGGACAACCTCCGGACGACCGTCCGGGAGCATCTTGAACACCACCACCGTGCTTGCGGATCTGGGGCCAGAACCACAAATGATTTCCGCCTTGCCGTCGCCGCTCAAATCCGCTGCGGCGACATTCACCGAACCCGCGTAGGTTTGGTCAAAGGCATAGAAACTGTAGAGGGATGAGGCGATTCCTGAATTCACCGCGAATACCACCACATGGGGGGTGGTTCCACCCATGGTTCCGGTGATGATCTCCGCCTTGCCGTCACCTGTCACATCGCCTGAACCCACGGTTACTCCACCGTAGTAGCCAGGGTAGGCGATAAAACTGACAATGGGTGTAACCACATCGGTTCCAAATGCCTTTACATGGCTGGCCCCGAACCCGGCCACACCCACCACCACATCGGCTTTGCCGTCACCCTGGATGTCGCCGGCGGAGATATTGACCGCACCCTGGTAGCCAGGGAAAGAATAGAAGCTGGCCAGCACATTGAATGTCACACCATCGTAAACGACCACATGGCCGCTACCGCCCATTGCGGCGGTGACAATCACATCCTCGACCCCGTCCCCGTTGTAATCACCGGTGGCGCATCGCACACCACCTTTGAATGCCGGGTCGAACGGTTGCAGGTTGCGGGTTGTGCCGCTGGGATCGCGGACCTCGACAATCGGTGTGGAGCCTGGTGTGCTCAGGCTGAAAGCGACCGGGGTGAGGGATTCCCGGGTTAGGGCGGTGGTGAAGCTTCCAACGACTGTCCCCGGCGTTCCCCGTAGGGGATTCCCGGCGGAGTCCTGGATATTTGTGCTGTTGATCAGCTTGATTGTCAGCGCGCCACTACCGGTGATGCCCGTGTAGGTGACATCCCATTCGCTTCCGCTGATGTTCGCAGGTGCGACAGTCATGCCTGTATAGGCGAGAGAGCCGGAAGTGGTGGTGGGCAAGTAGGCCTTGGCGACCCCGCTTACACCTTCGGAGAAGGAAAGCCGGATCACTGCCACCCCATCCAAAGCCACTGAGCCGATTGGGGCGATCTTGTTAAAGGATTCAAAATACGGTTGGACCGTATCTGAAATCAGATACTTGACTGTTCCGGTGTAGGGGCCTGAAAAGGCGTTTCCGCTGAGGTCCAGAATAGTTGCCGATGCCGGGATGTTCAGTATCAGCTCACCATTTCCACCGAGTTGGTTGATAACCACATCGACATAGCTGAAAGGGTTGTTTGGATCGGTTAGGTTGTCGCCGACCGTGGTGGATGCGATCACGCCGGATACAGATCCGGAGGCAGCGCCTACGGCGAAATCTGCCGGGGACACCGAGGCTGGATCCAAGAGCTTACTGAAATTGACTCGGTAGGTCACCGTGGTGGTGGCAGGGTCCGCGGGGATTGGATGGATCACTTCCATCCCTGTGAGGACGGGCCCCTGTCGGGACAGGATGTAGGTTTGATTGGGAACTGGAGATGGACCGTTTGCAGTTGCGGTATTGCCGGCCACATCCTTGGCCTGGTTGTTGGGATTGATTGCCAGGGAAAGGGTGCCCGAAAGCGGTAGTCCGGCTACACGCACATCATAGGTGGTCGAATTCACAAAGGTGGCGGCCTGTACGGAAGCGTAGGTCTGTGTGCCGTTTTGGTCCACGATCGCCAGGAATGTGTTGGCAGGGCTGATGGTGTTTTGAACCATTGCCTCGCTGAACACGACTCGAAAGGTTACCTGGGCGGCATTTGTGTTTTCTTCCGTTGGGTTGAGGCGTGTTATCTGGGAAAGGTAGGGTTTTTCCAGGTCAATGGTATAAACTTGGCCTGCAAATCCAGGTTGTTGGTACGGCTGGTTTTCGAGGGAGACGATGGAGGCCCCGTTTTTGACATTCGCCTGAAGTGTTCCCTTGCCCCCGGTAACTGAAACATTGACCAAATATTGGGAAAAACTGCCTTGATACTGGGTTACGGAACCGATGTTGGCCCCGGTGAGGGTGCTTCCGGACCCTTGGATCAATTCGAAATCATCCGGATTGACGGAAAGCGGATCCACCCCGGTGGAAAAAGTCACTAGATAGGAAACCGCGCTGGCGTTGATGGGCGCGGCGGTCTGGGGATTGAACCGGTTGAGGGAAGTGACAAGCGGATTTTGGGGATTGATACTGTAAACCTCGCCGGCTGTGAAGTTACCGAAACGATCCACGGGTACCCCGCCATTGAGAAACACCGCATTCGAGGCCTCATCCAGGCGGAGTTCGCCAAATCCGGGAGTTGTTCCGGCTAGGGAGACAGTCACATTGTATTGGTTGGTTCCGGCCACCTGCAGCACGTTGTCGATCGTGCCAACCCTCAAAGTGCTTGCCTTGTTGAGAACAAAATCCTCCTTGGTTACCGAGGCAGGGTCGACCGAGTAGTTGAACAGAACCTGAAAAGTGACTTGGGTGGTGCCCGCCGTGGTGGAAATCACCTCGGTTGCTGGTTGGAGGCGATTGATTGCTCGGATGGGTGGAATCAGGGGATCGGCCAATTCGGCGTAAAGCCTCGAATTGCCCACGGTTGCCTGGGCGCGCCAGAAAAGGGAATTTCCGCTTGGCGTCAGCGAATCGGGGCTGGAGCTTCCGGTCGGGTTCACATTGGCTGTCAGAGCGGGAGGCAATGGATTCCCGGTTTTGGAATCGGTCAAAGCTGAGTCGTAACGATATACCTCAAGTCCGTTGGTACCATCATCGGCCGCGAAATAAACAATCGAACCAGCTCCGGCGGTGTACTGCTCGGGGCTCGATCCGGTTCCACTGATGGGGTTCATATTGGCAACAATTGCCGCCTTGCCAGCGGGGTTCACCAACCAGGGTTCCGCTCCTTTGGTGGTATCGTTGAGAGTCAGGTAAAGACCCTGGTTGGTGCTGCCATAACCATTTGAAAATTGCAGGCCGACCGACTCTGCATTCGGTGTGAAACCTGAGATCGCCACGGGAATGGTGCCTGGCAGTCCAGACCACATCTTGGTCTGGTTGACCATGGTCGCGGAGTTTTGCTCCACCAAGGTTATTTGGTTTCCATTCAGCGGATTGAGCGCGGTGGCGCCGACTATTGAAAAACCGCTGCTGGGCGTGTAAACGTTGTTGGTGGTTCCGTTGGTCAGGACAACTGCTGCGGTTCCGTCAAGGAATAGGACGCCATTGGCCGTGGTTTGAAGGCTGTGGGGTGCTGTGGAATCAAAGATCTTGACGGCTGTTGTTGCCATGGGTGCAAGGGAGTAAACCCCATCCGTCCCTGCGAAAAATACCGTCCCATTCAGCTCGGCAATTGTGGGGCCGTTGTTAATCGTGCCGGGGGCAATTGAAAGGAAGTTATTTGCGACCATAGAGAAGCTGGAGTTGGCGCCATTGAAGTTGTAGAGGTTGGTTCCGTTATAGAACCAAAGCTTTTCAGCGAATTCACCTAAAAAAGAAGCGTTTGGAATGGTTGGTGATAAAGGCTGTGCGGTTGTCGTGGCTGCTGTGCCGCTGGTTTTCCAAAGGGCACTGTTTTTGAAGAAATAAAGTTGGCCCCCATATTCCTGCAATTTGGAACCTTGCAAGAGACCGTTCACCAAAAGTGAGGTGCCGGTTGGTGTGCCATTCGATTGGTACAGGCTGGTTCCCGAAATAAAATAAGATTTGTTGTTGTAGCCCACCAAGCTGCCTTGCGTGGGGACGATGCTGGAACTAGCTTGGCCGGCTGAAAAGGTATTGGTCATTTGCGCCTGAAACGGCTGCTGCCCCTTGCCTGCATTTCCTCCATAAAACACAGAATTTCCGATCCCGGTGATGCTGGTGGGCGATGAGGTTGTGGCGGTCCCTGATGGAGGGTTGACGAGGAAGGTTCCGGCATCTGTGCCGTCGGAACTCCACAAGTCCGTCCGGAATGTGGTCACTCCGGTCGGGATGGAGGCGGAAAAGAACACCCGTTGGTTCGCGACAGTGAAAGCGGTCGGGTTTGAATTTCGTTCCACAAGGGTGGCAGGACTTGTGCCCACGCTTCCGGTGGCCAGATTGAAATACCTTTGTCCTCCAGAATTTACTGTGCCATTAAGGGTGAAGGTAGTGGCGACAGGTTCCACACCTTGCGGTGTGGTGGCGGAATAATAGAGGGTATCTCCCACCACCGCGGAATTGGTAAGACCTGCCGCGGAATCGAGTGGGTAATTGGTGAAATTGGTACTGGTGACCTGTGTTGCCGTCGAGCCATTACTCGACCACATCCGGGTCAAGCCGCTTTGTGTGGCAGCGAAATACACCCTGCCGTTGATTTCCCGGAACGGGCCTACTGAATATGCCGATCCCGTGGTGAGAGCGGTGGTGGAAGAACCATTATAAAACTGCGGTTTCTTGAGACCGGAAACGGTGGCGTTGAAGAAAACCTTGGGTCCGGCGAATGTCAAATCCGTGATTGCGCCGGTGCCGTTGGGAACCGTAACCTGCTTGACCATGAACTGGGCTGTCGCCTGATCATCTGCACCCATGGCAAGATTGAACAGGGTTGCGGTTGAACCGGTGGTTCGGGTGATCCACAAGGAGTCGTTCCCGGCCACCAGGCCGGTCAAATTGTCCAGGGTGATAACGGAGTCTGGAGTGATGGAAGTCGATTCGACTTTCACCACGGAAACAGAATTGTTTGTCGTGTCGGTCAAGGTGCGGTAAAGGCCTTCCCCGGAATTGGTGATCAAAAAGACGTCACGTCCGATTGAGGCAATGGTGTTCACGTTGCTGGGTGAACCGGCAACCACCGTGGGGACATTGTTTACCAGGCAGTAGAGTTGGTTGCCTAGTCCGTTGTTCGCCAGGAAATAAAGGTTTTCGCCAGCGTTGGTTAGCTGAACCGGTGTCGATCCGGAAGTGCCGGACTTGATGTCATACACCGTGATAACGGAACCGGTTTGTTTGACGAGTTCATTGCCGCGGGAGGCGTCGGTCGCGCTGAAATAGACAGAATTGCCTACGGCCGTGTAACCGGCGGGGTTGGTAAGGAGGCTGCCGGTGTTTGTGATGGGCCCGCTGGTAACCAGGGTGGACGGTGTATCCCTGGACTCCAGCCGTTCAATCGCCGGGAGGAAACGGTTTTTTTGGGAATGTTGATTGGATTTGCCCGGGTTTCGACGGTGGAAGAACATGGTGCTATCCCTTCCTGCGGTGCTGAGTGCCTGTATCTTTGAGCGTTTGCCAGGTGCCTGCGTGGTTGGATTCAGGTTCAAGGCGATTCCAAGTCCAACTTTTCCACCCGGGTAGGCCGGAGGTCATTACCTTTTTCAATCTCTTTCGCTTCATTGTTTTCCTTATTTGGCTTGCCCAGGAATCCGGGCAATTGTGGGATGCGTGGAGTCCACCATTTGCCGTCACCGGATTGGGAGACGGGTGAGGAGGGGGCGATTTCCTTCCGGTTGATCCAGGAGGGAATCACCCTGAATCCAAATCGCTCGGAGGAATTGGTTTCCTTTCCCGGAGCCGAACGGGGGGTGACCCGGTCTGGAGGAAGTGGGGATTTTGCTTCCAGTCTGGATGGATCCTCAATCACTTTTTCCAAAGTCCCCGGTGGGATCGCTTCCTCCTCGGGTTTGATCGTTGCCGGCCGTCCGGAGGCAGGCCGGTATCCGGACAAATAAAGGCCCATCAACGCGCTCCGGGCCTGAAGCCGGACCCGCATCGACCCGTCATTGGCCAGAGCTTCCTCCAGTACTGGCCCGACCAGGTCCTGTCCCCCGCGGATTCGGCTCAGAGAATTGACTGCTTCCGCCCGAACCCCTGGTTTTTTGTCATTCTTGGCGGCCTCGAACAATGCTTCCAAGGCTTCCGGATGTGTTGACGAATCAATCGATCTAAGTTCGCCGGCCGCCCCAGCCCTTTTGGCTTCGTCTGGATCGTGTTTAAGTGTTTCTATCAGAAGATGTATTTTGCTTTCGTCGGGAGTTTTAGATTTGAATACCGGGGGGAGAAACCCTGCCCCAAAAAGAGCCGGCCCCGAGATACCCACAGTGAGCATCGTAGCCAAATACAACCGGGTCATCCGGGCCACCTCGCAGGCAGGGGAGATACCGGGAAATTGTCCACGGAATCCCCTCTCGTCCTGCAATCGGCCCCGGATCATTGCGGGAATTTGTGATTGTTCACTCCTCAACAAAAGGAAGAGGCGGTGCCCTCCTTTCCATGGCACAAACTGGTGGACCCCAATATTGGGCAGAACAGGAAAAAGTTGCCCCTCTTGCCGTGGCATCTCGGCCTTGATCGGCTTAGCATGGCCCGAACGGTAAAAACAAAATTCAGCGGGAGGGGTGGCTATGGTTCGAATCGGCTTGGCCGGAATTGGCTTCATGGGCATGATCCATTTCCTGGCCACCCGGCGCGTTCCGGGGGCGAATGTCACCGCCATTTGCAGCCGGGACCAACGGAAATTGGCCGGAGACTGGAGAGGAATCCAGGGCAACTTTGGCCCTCCCGGGCAAATCATGGATCTAAAAGGCATCCGACCTTACGACGATTACGAGGCCCTTTTGGATGACCCGGACATTGATTTGGTGGACCTTTGCACCCCAACCGACCAACACGCCCAGATGGCGATCGCTGCTCTGAAGGCCGGCAAGCATGTCCTGGTGGAAAAGGCGATTGCCCTTACCCCCAAGGAAGCGGACCAAATGCTGGCTGCGGCAAAAAAATCAGGGAAAATGCTGATGGTAGCCCATGTGCTGCCCTTTTTCCCCGAGTTTGCCTACGCCCATAAGGTCATTGAAAAAGGTGAGCATGGGCGTTTGGTGGCCGCCCATTTCACCCGGATCATTTCAAAACCAGAGTGGTCGCAGGCCATTGGAGACTCTACCCGCACCGGAGGACCGGCCGTGGACCTGCATGTTCATGACACCCACTTCATTGGTTTGGTGGCTGGCGTGCCCGGACGGGTGTTTTCAACCGGTCATACCGTGAGGGATTCAGTGGAATACCTGACCACCAGTTACCTTTACGGGGATAACGGGCCAACCATCACCTGCTCAAGCGGGGCTATCGCAATGGCCGGGCGGAGTTTTTTGCATGGGTTTGAAATTTACCTGGAAAACGCAACCCTGACCTATTCCTCGGCAGGTATCCCCCTCACCCTGATCCCGCGGAAAGGCAAACCCAAGCTGGTGGCGCTTAAAGGGCAGGGTGACCCGATTAATGCGTTTCAGGGTGAAATAGCCGCCTCGGTGGCCGCGGTTAAAACGGGAGCTGTCCCCGCCATGTTGGATTCCCAGCTAGCCAGAGATGCCCTGGTCATGTGTCTAAAGGAAATCGAATCGGTGCAAACCGGAAAACCGGTCATCGTTTCCAGGGCCTAGCGCCAGCCAGCCTAAGCCGGAGGTTGCGACGAGTCTTTTGGGGCAGCCGCATCTGCCAAGGGGCCCACCATATTCATCAAGGTGGCCAGTTGGGTAATCCGGTTGCCAAAACGATCCAGGAATTCCTGCAGGCAAAATTCTTCCTGGAGATCATCACCATCGCTCACCAGCCTGTCCGCGATTTCCTGCATGGAACGGGCAAAAACGCCTTCCAGAATGGGCAGGGCCTGTCGGCAGTTGGAACCCAGATCAGGCAAGGGTTGCTCCCACCGTTGCAAAAAAGATCGCCAGCGATTGGTTTGATCTTGGGCGCCGGCCATATTGCGCAAAATCCCGGCCTGCTCGCGATTGACTTCCAAAAGCTGTTGCAAAAGCTGCGTCAGTTCAATGGGAACCCCCTGGGAAGGAATGGGCGAGGGGGTGGTTCCCGATAATCCCTGGGTGACATTAATTTGGTAGTGCATGGGTCATTTTCCGGTTTGGGGCACCTTGTGGAGGAAATCATCTCCAATTTCTTCTCAGTTCTTCAGGCACCGCAAATGTTCCAGCAAGGGAAGGGAAGAGAGGCGGCTGCCGGTGGCACCCTGACAAATTTCCTGGGCCGTTTTACTCCTGCCCACCCGATGGACCTTGTCCCTTAACCAGGAAAGAAGGCGGGCAAAAATTCCTTGCCGGAAATCCGAATCCAGATCGCCCAGCTCTTTTCGGGCAGCCCGCATCAGTTGAGCGGCGTACAAATTGCCCAAAGTGTAGGTGGGGAAATATCCGAAACCCCCGCCGGCCCAATGGATGTCCTGCAGGCAACCTTGCCGGTCATCCGGGACTGCCATTCCAAACAATTCCGCAAAGAGTTGATTCCAAGCGTGGGGCAAATCCCCGGCCGAAAGGGATCCATCCAACAGGGCCTTTTCCAGGCGGTAGCGGAGGATGATATGAAGATTGTAGGTCGTCTCGTCGGCCTCGACGCGAATGAAGGACCGGCGGGGAGTGTGGAGACACCCGGTCAGTCGTTCCAGCGACCAGCCATCCAGTTCAGCTCCGAAGATCGCCTTGGCGATCGGTAAAAAATACTCCCAAAAGGCCCTGGTGCGTCCGACCATGTTTTCCCACAGGCGCGATTGGGATTCGTGGATTCCCAAAGAGGCAGCCTGGCACCAGGGTTCAGCCCGGCAGGCTTCGGGCAGACCCTGCTCATACAGTCCATGTCCTGTCTCGTGGAGGACGCCGAAAAAACTCTCCAGAAAACGGTCGGTTTGATACCGGGTGGTCAGGCGGCAATCCCCTGGACCAATTCCGGAGCAAAAAGGGTGGGTGGAGGTGTCCAATCGGCCGGCATCAAACCGGAAGCCCAGGGCTTTCGCCGCGGCTTCTCCGAGTAATTTTTGGGCTTCCATCCCAAAACGGCCGACGGGTTGGATGGGAGTGCCCGCTACCTGGTCGGTGGTTTGGGCCACCAAGGTAGAAAGGGGTTTTTGCAATTCGTCAAAAAGTGCATCCAACTGTGCGCAGTCCATTCCCGGCTCGTATTCGTCCAGCAGGGCGTTGTAGGGGTGACCCTCCCAGCCTGCAGCGGCTGCCTCCTCCTTCTTGAGCCGGATAATCTTTTCGAGAAATGGCAGGAATTGTCGGAAATCCGAGTCCTTTCTGGCGTTGGCCCAAACCGGTTGGGCTTGGGAGCAAACTCTGGCCAACTCCTCCACTAGTGGAGTCGGGATTTTCATGGCGCGTTGCTGGCGGCGGCGGGCTTCATGGACACTGGCTTGATTGAACGGGTCGCCCGGGGAGGAGGACTCCAGACGATCGAGGGTTTCAGCCAGTCCAGGATGCCCCAATTCAGTATGGATCAGCCCGGCTACCAGTGCGGACTGCTCACCGCGCCAGGCCTGACCTGCCGTGGGCATGCACACTTGCTCGTCCCACCCCAAAAGGCCGAGAGTGCTTTCCAAAAGTGAAATCTTTTTCCACCGGCGGTGCAGGTCATCCAGCAGGGTTTCAGTGGGCATGGTGACACCCTTGGGGAGGATCAAACCAGGTTCAAGTTGGCAAGGAACTCTGCGTTGGTCTTGGTTTTTTTCAACCGGCTGGTCAGCAATTCCATCGCTTCCACGGGAGGCATGTCCGCCAGAACCCGCCGGAGAGCGCGAACCCGCTCGACGCCATCGGAACCCAGGAGCAGTTCCTCCTTGCGGGTGCCTGAACGGTTGATATCAATTGCCGGCCATACCCGCTTGTCCACCAGTTTCCGGTCCAGGTGCAACTCCATGTTTCCGGTGCCTTTGAACTCCTCGAAGATCACCTCGTCCATTTTGGAGCCGGTGTCAATCAGGGCGGTGGCCAGGATGGTCAGGCTTCCCCCTTCTTCCACTTGCCGGGCCGCCCCGAAAAACCGTTTGGGTTTTTGCATGGCATTCGAATCCAGACCGCCGGAAAGCAGCTTTCCACCGGAAGGCGCGGCTGTGTTGTGGGCGCGGGCAAGGCGGGTGATTGAGTCGAGGACGATCACCACATCACGCCCGTCCTCTACCATGCGCTTGGCTTTTTCCAGGGCGATCTCGCTGACGTGGGTGTGCTCACCCGAGGGTTCGTCAAATGTGCTGGCGACCACTTCGGCGTTTGGCCCGTTGACCTGACGGAGCATTTCCGTCACCTCTTCGGGCCGCTCGTCAATCAGCAGGACTATCAGGTAACACTCGGGGTGGTTCGACTGGATCGCCTTGGCCACTTTGGAGAGCAGAACAGTTTTGCCAGCCCTGGGAGGGGAGACGATCAATCCCCGTTGCCCCTTGCCTATGGGGGTGACTAGGTCGATGACCCGTGTGGAAAGCTCATCCGGGGTCGTCTCCAGCCGGAGGCGCTTGCAGGGGTGAAGGGGAGTGAGGTCCTCGAAAATGACCGGGCGAACTTTCTCTTCCGATGTCCTCCCGTTGACTTTTTCCACTGCGTAAAGGGCGAAATTTTCCTGACCGTCCACCGGCAGGCGGATGATTCCTTCCACTACCTGACCGGTGCGGAGCCCAGAGCGCCGAACCTGGGAGGGGGAAACATAGACGTCCTCCGGTGAGGAAAGATAATTGTGGACGGTGCTGCGGAGGAAGCCGAAACCGTCCGGAAGGATTTCCAGCGTGCCAAGGGCCCTGACCGGCTCTCCACGCTCGATCAACTTTCGAACAACCGCGACAATCAGTTGTCCACGGTTCATTCCCGTGTGCTCGGTGATCCCTTCCGCTTCGGCCATGGAAAAAAGCTGGGGCATGGGCAACCGATAAAGGTCGTCCAATCGGGTGCCAGGTCCGGTGGCAACCGGTTGGGCGGGCAGGTTGGCATCGGATTCGAAACGGTCAATCCTTCCTTGGCCTGGATGTCGCTCATGTCGTTCATGGCGCTCGCCTCCGCGGCCATGGTCCCTGCGCTGGCCCCGATCGAAGCGTTGGGGCATATGGTGCCGTCCGGCCAAGGGCGGGTTATTGCCGTGTTCACCATGCTTGCGTTGGGGGAGGCGTCGACGGGCCATCGGATGGCCTCCGCCACCCCCGCCGCCCTGATGACCATGGCCACCCTGCCGGTGGGGACGGTCGCCACGTTGAGGATTATCTCCATGGGAACCTGAGTCCTGTTCCGGATTACCGGAATTGCCCGGTGCTGGGCGGTCGAATTCCTGGTTGGCGGGCTGATTGGTTTCGCCTTGGTTGTCGGGCATCCGTGGCTCCTTCAGGCAATCAAAAAAATGTGACAGAGTCGAGGGGGTAGTTGACTGGAGAATTCCAGTTAAAGATTCCAGCGTTTCAGGGTGCTTTTCACTTGGAAACCCAAGTGGAAGAAAACCGGCGCATGTCAGGAGCCCGGCATGGGCAGTCAACTGACTGATTGTTGTCGGGAATCGGCTGGTGCCGTCAAGGATATTGGAAGTTAAGCCAAGTGCAGGTCTGAAACCTGATTCAGGTCAAAACCAGCATAATGACTAAGAGTATCCCCATGAAACCTTGACGGCAAGTACACTTGTGGAATCGGGAATTCCAATCCAAGGTGGCGGGTTCATGTCCATTTTGAAATTCAGCAGGGGGCGCTGCCTTCCTTTGGGGGCGTCACTCAGCCATGCCGGGGTCAATTTCGCGGTTCTTACCCGTCATGGAACCAGTGTCAATCTGGTGATTCTGGACGCCGAGGCTGCATCCACACTGGCGGAAATTCCGCTGCATCCACTAAGAAACCGGACTGGCGACCATTGGCACATTGAAATTGCTGGTTTGCCTGAAGTGTTTTGTTACGGTTGGCGTGTCGATGGTCCCAAGGGTGTCAAACATGCCTTTGATCCGGAAAAAATTCTGCTCGATCCCGCATCCACAGCCATTTCAGGGGGGGGCCAATGGGGAAAGAAAACCCCGTTTAATCGTCGAAGCATGTTTCTACGCCGAACCTACGACTGGCAGGGGGATGTGCCCCCCCTGACACCGCTGGAGGATTCGGTGATTTATGAACTCCATGTGCGCGGGTTCACCATTCATCCGTCTTCCTTGACCGCCAGCCCAGGGACCTTTATGGCCTTGGTGGAAAAAATCCCCTACCTGCAATCCTTGGGGGTCACGGCTGTCGAATTGCTTCCCATCCACGAGTTCGATGAGACCGACTGTCCTTTCACCAATCCCAAAACCGGTGAAAAACTGCTTAATTTTTGGGGTTACAACACGATTGGTTTCGCGGCTCCAAAAGCCTCCTACGCCGCCTCCGGCGAAAATCAGGGCCAACTGGGTGAGTTTCGTGACATGGTCCGGGCCTTCCATCAGGCGGGAATGGAGATTTTCCTGGATGTGGTTTTCAACCACACCGGGGAGGGGGACCACCGGGGCAAAACCTGGTCATTTCGCGGACTGGACAACGAGATCTACTACCTGCTCGACCAAAATGGGAATTACCTGAACTATTCGGGTTGTGGGAACACCATTAATTGCAATCACCCGATTGTCAGGGATTTGATCCTGACTTGCCTGCGGTTTTGGGTGGCCGATATGCATGTGGACGGTCTGCGATTCGACTTGGCCAGCATTCTGGGTAGGGATCGCCAAGGGCGGGTTTTGGTCGACCCTCCCCTGATCGAAACCATCGCGGAAGACGGGGTTCTGGCGGATACCAAACTGATTGCGGAACCCTGGGATGCTGCAGGTTTGTACCAGGTGGGCGGTTTTCCCTTTGGCAAAAGATGGTCGGAGTGGAACGGGCAATTCCGGGATATTGTCAGACGATTCTGGAAGGGTGATGAGAACACCGTAGGACCGCTGGCGACTAGGCTGTGTGGTAGCGCCGACCTGTATCAGACCGAGGGGCGTGGCCCCAGGAATTCCATTAATTTTATCACCTGCCACGATGGCTTTACCTTGTGGGACCTGGTCTCCCACGAAAAAAAACACAACTTGGAGAACGGGGAAGACGGCCGCGATGGTTGCCCGGACAACCACAGTTTCAACTGCGGTGTGGAAGGCGCCACCTCCAACTTGAGAGTCTTGGAACTAAGGGAAAGGCAAGCCCGCAACTTGATGGGCACCCTCTTTTTGTCGCAAGGGGTGCCCATGATGCTGGGTGGTGACGAATTCCTGCGAACCCAAAGGGGAAACAACAACGCCTGGTGTCAGGACAACCCGATTAGTTGGTTTGACTGGAACCTGTTGGAAGAGAATTCCAACGCGGCATTCCTGCGCTTCACTCGTTTGCTGATTGCATTCCGAAAAAGGCATCCCGTCTTGCGCAGGCGTTCTTTTCTGGATGATTCATCCATCCAATGGCATGGATATGTGCCTAAAATGCCAGATTTTTCACCATTCAGTCGATTTATTGCGTTAACCCTGGATGGAACCCGCACCGGAAGGGAGCCTGGCAACGATATTTACATTGCCATGAACAGTGGGGACAAAGCGGTGAAAATAAGTCTGCCCAATCCCCCGTCGGCGACCTCGTGGTTTCGGGTGATCGATACCGGTCGTCCAGCGCCCGATGATTTCGTCGAGACGGAAAACGCGGCGCCGATAGCAACACAGGCTCCTTACCTGATGACGGGCAAGAGCCTGCTGGTTTTGGTGGGAGGAGATGAACGGAATATTTAGAAGGGTTTAGCCGCCCGAATCATCGCGCGGGCGCGCAGGATGGTGTTATGGTGTTCCTCCATAACCTTGGCACCAGCATCCTTGGGAATGCTGGACGACATGGACCTTTTGGCCGCTTCCAGGTCGATATCCGCACCGTCCTGGGCTCGGGGAGTCAAAACAGTGATCGTGTCATTCCGTACTTGAACAAAACCACCATCAACAAAGACACGCCGGGTCTGGTTGCCGTTCTTGATCTTCAGCACGCCGGGTGACATGCTACCGATCAGAGCCTGGCGGCCTGGCATCACACCCAGTTCCCCATCGGACATAGGCAGAGATACCAGTTCAGCGGTCTGCTCCAGAATGGCTTTCTCCGGAGTCACCACCACGCATCGAAGCTGTTTGCCTGTTGCCATGTTTCTCTCGATGCTACCCGCAGTTGCCCAAGGAAATTGAAATCAGGGATTAGCGTCCAGCCGCCATCTTCTTGGCCTGCTCCTCAGCCTCCTCGATCCCACCCACATACATGAAGGCACCTTCGGGCAGATGATCCCATTTGCCTTCACATAGTTCCTTGAAACTACGGATGGTTTCCTTGATGGGGGTAATTTTGCCGGCCTTACCGGTGAAGGCCTCAGCGACGATGAAGGGCTGACTCAGGAAGCGTTCAATCCGCCGGGCCCGCGCCACGACTTGCTTGTCTTCTTCGGATAATTCGTCGACGCCCAGGATCGCGATGATGTCCTGGAGTTCCCGGTACCGCTGAAGGATACGCTGGACGTTACGGGCCACCCCGTAATGCTCGGCACCCAAAATGGCGGGATCCAGCACATTGCTGTAGCTAGCCAAGGGATCCACGGCGGGATAGATGCCCTTTTCAGAAATCCGGCGCTCCAAATAAATGAACGCATCCAGGTGCTGGAACGCATTGGCCGGAGCCGGGTCGGTGGGATCGTCAGCGGGGACGTAGACCGCCTGTACCGAGGTGATCGCACCCGTTTGAGTGGAGACAATCCGTTCCTGCAATTCGCCCATTTCGGTGGCCAAAGTGGGCTGGTATCCCACGGCGCTGGGCATGCGCCCCAAAAGCGCGCTCACCTCGGAACCGGCCTGGGAGAAACGGAAGATATTATCAACGAACAAAAGGGTTTCCTTACCGGTATCCCGAAAACGCTCGGCCATTGTCAACGCAGTGAGGGCGACCCGCAGGCGGGCTCCCGGCGGCTCGTTCATCTGGCCGAAAACCATGGCGGTTTGGGTAATGACTGAACGACCGGTATTGCCAATCTTTGTTTCCTGCATTTCCAGCCATAGGTCGTTACCCTCGCGGGTGCGTTCACCCACGCCGGCGAAAACGGAATAACCGCCGTGTTGGCTTGCGATACGGGCAATAAGTTCCGTCAGGATCACCGTCTTGCCAAGGCCGGCGCCACCAAACAACCCGGCCTTGCCACCCCGCACGAGCGGAGTGAGAAGGTCGATCACCTTGATGCCGGTTTCAAAAACCTCGGTTTTCGGTGTGATTTCAGAGAGGGGCGGGGGAAGCCGGTGAATCGGCCGGTGTTCCTCCGCTTGCACGGCTCCCCGGCCGTCGATGGGCTGACCCAACAGGTTGAAGACCCGGCCAAGGGTAGCCTCACCCACAGGGACAGTCACCGGTGACCCGGTATCGACCACCTTCATGCCGCGCGCAAGACCGTCGGTGCTACCCAATGCCACGCAGCGCACCCGGCCACCGCCGAGTTGCTGTTGGACCTCACCCACGAGCTGAACCCGCACACCTTTCTCATCCGAATCAATGGTCAGGGCGTTGTAGATATCTGGTAGATTTTCGGCCGAAAACTCGGCGTCAAAGGTGGAACCGATCACCTGGACAATTTTGCCGGTCGCGCCTTTGGTGCTCTTGGTGGCGGTAGACATGTCTGAACTCCCCTGACGAATGAAGACCTGTGTTTCGTGTTGCCTGTGACTGGTGGAATTGCCTGGCCAAAGCCGGCTAACTTGGATTACTGCAGTGCCGCCGCACCACCGATCACCTCGGCGATCTCCTTGGTGATTTGCGCTTGGCGGGCCCTGTTGTACTGGCGGCTGATCAGCTTGATCATGCCATCGGCGTTCTCGGTGGCCGCTTTCATGGTCACCCGACGGGCGATTTGCTCGCTGACAGCAGCATCCAGGAAACACTTGAATAGCCGTTGCTTGAAGGAGGCTGGCAAAATCTGCCCCAAAATCTCCTTGGCATCCGGAATGTATTGGTATTCAACCACCCGGCCGGATGCTTTTACGTTGACGCTGTCCTTGACAGGGGAAGATGCTGGCTTGGTGAGAGGCAGCAGGGTTTCAACCACCGGAGTTTGGCGCGCGGGTGAGAGGAAACGCATGTAGGCCACGTCCAAACGTTGGACTGCCCCGGAGGTGAACAACTCGAGGAAATTATTGGCCAATTCCTCCACCTCATCAAAACGCGGTTTATCCTCAAATTGGATGTAGGTTGCGTCGGCCGGAACCCTTTGAAACCGGAAATAGGCAATGGCCCTTTTTCCGGACAATTCCAGACGGGTGTTGATACCCTTTTCACGATTGCCCCGAAGGCGCTGGTTGGCCTCGCGCAGGATGCCGGCGTTATACCCGCCGCACAAGCCGCGGTTGCTGGCTATGACCAACAGAACGGATTTCTCAACCTTGTCATGCACAGCGAGCAGCGGGTGAGTGATCTCGCCACCCGCCGAAGCCAGATCAGCAGCCAATTCCGCGATTTTCCGGGTGTAGGCCTCGGCTTCCTGGGCGCGATCCAAGGCTTTTTTGAATCGGGCGGTGGCAATCAGCTCCATGGTCCGCGTGATTTTGCGGATATTGCGGATTGCTTTCCTTCGCCCGACAAGTTCGCGAGTTTTCGCCATGGGTTTATCCGTTGAGGCTTGTCATGGAATCAGGCCTTGAACTGAAGGCCAAACTCCTGGATCGAAGCCTCGAGTTGTTTGGTCAACTCGGGGTTGAGTTTTTTTTGCTTCGCCAGCTCATTGCGCACCTCGGATTTTTGCTCGCGCATGAACCGAAGGAATTGGGATTCCCAAGCCTGGACCTTGGGTCGGTCCACCTTGTCCAGGAAACCCTTGGTTGCGGCGTAAATGATCATCACCTGATCCACAACCGGGACAGGCTGGTAGGGGGGCTGTTTGAGAACCTCAACCACCCGATAGCCCCGATCCAGTTGGGATTGGGTTGCCTTGTCCAATTCTGTTCCCAATTGGGCGAAAGCTTCCAGTTCCCGGAATGCTGCCAAATCCAGACGCATACCGCCCGAAACGCTCTTCATGGCGTTGATTTGGGCCTTACCACCCACGCGGCTCACCGAGATACCCACGTCGACGGCAGGGCGCTGGCCGGCATTGAACAGCGAACCTTGCAGGTAAATCTGGCCATCCGTGATGGAGATGACATTGGTGGGAATATAAGCGGAAACCTCGCCTTCCAGGGTTTCGATGATAGGCAGAGCAGTCAATGAACCGCCCGAAGAGGGGATTTTGGCCAGTTTGTGCCCCGGGAACTTGGGGAGATCGTCCTTTTGGGCATGTTCCTTGTCCAAGGGGCCGACATATACCTTTTTATTGACGCCACAGTTGTCCGTGACCTTGGAATCGTCTGCGCTTTGGGGGACGATCACAAAACGCTCGGCCATTTTGGCGGAACGCTCTAAAAGACGGCTGTGGGCGTAAAAAATATCTCCAGGGAAGGCTTCGCGACCTGGGGGACGACGCATCAAAAGCGAGAGCTGGCGATAGGCGGCAGCCTGCTTGCTCAAGTCGTCGTAGACACACAAGGTCGCGCGTCCCTGTTCCAGCATGAAATATTCTGCCATGGCGCAACCGGCATAGGGAGCGATGTACTGCGCCGGAGCGGAGGTGGATGAGCCAGCAACCACGACAATCGTGTAGTCCATCGCGCCGTTGGCTCGCAGACCTTCAACGATCTTGGCAACGGTCGATTCTTTCTGACCGATGGCGACATAAACGCAAATCATGTCACCACCCTTTTGATTCAGGATGGTGTCGATGGCGATTGTGGTCTTACCGGTCTTGCGGTCGCCGATGATCAGTTCGCGCTGACCGCGGCCCACGGGGGTCATGGCGTCGATCGCCTTGATTCCCGTTTGCATCGGTTCGTCCACTGGTTGCCGGGCGGCCACACCAGGAGCGGGAGACTCAACGAGACGATAATGGGTAGTGACGATGGGCCCCTTGCCGTCGAGGGGTTGTCCCAAAGGATCGACAACCCGCCCAATCAGGGCATCACCGACGGGAACACGCAAAAGGGATCCAAGTGCCTTGCACTCATCGCCTTCAGCCAACAGCTTGTAGTCACCCAGGATGATCACACCCACGGATGTCTCTTCAAGGTTGAACGCAAGCCCAGTCACCCCGGTGCGGGGAAACTCGACCATCTCGCCAGCCATGACGCCACCCAGGCCGAAAACCCGGGCGATACCATCACCTACCTCTAGGACTTGACCAACCTCTCGAAGGTCGGCCTTGCCGCGGTAGTTTTGGATTTCACCTGTCAGAACGGAAACGATCTCGTCCGCCTTGAATCGCATGGTTGCCTCGTTCAAAGAGTTGATCCCGCAGGCCGTCCAATTGTTTGGAAAGGCTGCCGTCCCAAACCCAATCGCCTACTTGAATAACCAGCCCACCCAGGATTTCTGGATTGATGCTGGTCTGAAGAACCGGATCCTTGCCCAATTTGGCCTTGAGGCTACCTGCCAAATGGGCGGAGGTAGCCTCGTCCAGATCGGACGCAGAGGTCACAAAAACTTTAACTTTCCCGTGCCGGTCGAGAAGGATTCGCTCAACCGAATCGGCAATCGCCGGAAGCAACTCCGAACGGTCGTGATCATTCAGAACGCCTAGGAAATCTAACAGAAAATCACTGGAGCCCACCTTTGCAAGACCGGAAATCACTTTGGATTTGATTTCCCTCTTCACAGTAGGGCTGGCAAGAAATTCCTGTATGCCATTGGCTGTTTGTCCGAACGCATCCGCAATATCTCGCAGTTCCTGCGAGGCGGAATCAGCGCTACCCGCTTTTTCAGCGGCTGCCAGAAATGCCTCGGCATAAACTCCGGCCAAACGCCTCCCGACGCTGTCGAGGGCTTTCAGGCTGTCGGAGTTGGAGGCAACCTTGCTCATGGGTTCAATTCACACGGGGATAAAGAAAACATATCGGAAATTAATTCGCGCCGAATGAACCCGCCGAAACCTTGGAAAGTGCTTCTATGGCGTCATTCTGAAGGGCGCGTTGTGTTTCCTGTGGCAATTCCCTGCGCAGGGCCTTTCGGGCAATTTCAGTAGCCAAATCCCCAGTCTTTCCCAAGAGTTGTTGAAGAGCCTGATCGACGGCCACCTGAACTTCGCGCTTCTGGCGCTCACGCTCAGCGGCAATTTCCTCTTGGGCTTTCGATAGTAGGTCATCCCGGGTTCGTTGACCGTCCCGACGTGCTTCGTCCAGCATTTGGCGCACTTTGTCGGCGGCTTCGCGAAGTCGAAGCTCGACTTGTTCCTTAGCTTTGACAGCCTCGTCCCTGGCCCTCTGGGCCGCTTCCACTCCGTCCTTGATTTTTTGCTCACGGTCATCCAGAGCGTTCGCGATTTTTGGCCACGCCGTCTTGTACAGCGTGATAAAAACCAAACCGAAGACAAGGAGAGAAAAAAGGAATGTGTCTGTAGACCAACCGAACGGGTCGTACTTGGCCTCGCCATCCACTGGTTTGGCAAGGTCTCCGGCTTCCGCTTTTGCAGACCCAACTGCCTTGGAGATTCCCGGGGAAGCGGGATCTGCATGCAGAAAAGTGCTGTTCGCAAGAAGCCCGAACAAAAAGACAGAAATAAGTTTTCGCATCGGTCGGTCTCGCCAAAAACCGGAACAAACTCGCCCTCTTAGGGGCGGGGAATTCCATCCAAATGGCTCAAATCAGGCAACGCCGAAAACGGCTAGGATGATGGCGATGAGTGCGGTACCTTCCAACATGGCGGCTATGATCAGGCCAGCAGTCTGAATGCTGCCAGCGATTTCCGGTTGACGAGCCATGGACTCGGTCAGGCCTTTGCCGATGGCTCCCAGGCCGATGCCTGCTCCAATGACTGCCAAACCGGCGCCAACAGCCTTGCCCATGACACCAAGGCCCTTGCCGGCGTCTTGAGCCAGCAGGTCAGGTGTGGCGACCATGCAAACAAACAAGGTCAGGGCAAACAATTTTACAATCTTCGACATCGCAAAACTCCTCACAATCAATTTCAAAACACTGATGAATCAGATCAACCCGCACTACAAGCTTAGGAAATAACCCACACAAGGCAACGGAAAACCATGGATCAATCTCTTAATTTTTCCCACTTGCTCAGGAAGCGTGTGTCCCTTGGGCGTGATCGAGAGAATTGTGGGAAGTATCGTGGTCACTGTGTTCTTCGTGACCATGGCTATGAACTGCTGTGCCGATAAATACTGCGGAAAGAATTGTAAACACGAAAGCTTGAAGGAAAGCTACAAACAGTTCCAAAAAGCTGAGCACGTAAGCACCAAAAATAGAAGCGATACCAATACTGACATGATGGGCCAGGGACATCTTAGCAGCCATGAGGATAAACGTGAGGAGCAGGGCCAAGGTAATGTGCCCACCCAGCATATTTGCGAAAAGGCGAAGGGCTAGCACACCGATACGCAGGAAAACGCCGGCGAATTCGATCACAAAAAGAAGAGAGCTAATGATTGGTCCAAGAACGGGCACATCAATCGGAATCCAGAAACCTTTCAGCCACCCCACCAGTCCACTGGTTCCGATTCCGTTAATAAGAATGAAAACCAAAGTGAAAATTGCCCAAGCTGCGGTCACAGCGATTGAGGCATTCGCGCAGCCAAATACAGGAGCTGGCAGCATGCCAATCAAGTTGATGGTGAGAATTAGTGTGAAAAGGGTCCACAAGAAGGGCAGGAACTGCTCAGCCTTGTCACCTAAATTGGGTCGTGCAATCTGATCCCGCACCATCAACAAAAGCGATTCGAGGAGGTTATCAAGCCTGCCTTTGGGATGGCCTTGGGCAGTTAAACGATTTGCCAAACGGGTGAAAAGGAAAAGGACAATAAAAGCCGACAAGATGATTAAAACTTTAAATTTGGTCAGGGCGAAAAATTCGCCACTTGGCAAATTAAGTTGAAGGCCGTGCTCAAAAAGGCCTCCATGCTCAAAAAAATGCCATACTTTGCTATCTTTCGGTTCTTCCAAGGCATGGGCGATCAAATCATCGCCGCTTGCAAACAGAAACGATAAATCCATCGAAAAACGCCTCGAAAATGTCCGCATAGACCAGCGGCGAACATGACTAGCACGGAATACGGAATTGGATCCTGTATTCGGTAATAATTGATGATGCCAATCTTAGGGAATAGTGAAAAACTGTCCACCCCGCAAGCAATCGGGGCGGGAAATTCCAAACGACAGTCAGACAACACAAAACCAATGGAATTCCAACCAAACGGCACCCTGATTCAAACACGCTGGAAACGAAACGCCGATTAGCCGCAGTTTTGGATGTGATTCGGGATGAAATGGAAGCTGGCAAGCTGAAGAAAGCAGCAACCACCAACCAAACAGACCAGCAAATACCTGGGATTAACCACATTTCCACCTCTGAAAAGCTTGGTGATGGGTTGTTTTGATTTTGGGTTTCGGTTTTTCCTCGCATGAAGAGCCAAAGCTCTTGGAAGAAAAGGCAAGCGATAAATCCTGGAACGGCATTCGTGAAGAAAATGTTTGACCCCAACCAATTCAAGGCGCGGAGGGTTTTTAGCCCTTTGGTTTTAATCATTCGAAGGGCCTTTGCCGTGCATATCCGGGTTTTTTTTGAGGAAAACCAAAACGTGGGCAACCGTGGTGGTGATTCCCAGAAACAAACCGGCTAAGACTGGAAAAATGCCCCATTGGAAATGCATGCTCAGATAGGCCCCAAGCAAAACTGGAGCTGCCAATTCAGTGCCTAGACCTGCCAGCTGTAAAGATATCTCGGTTGCAGATTTGGTTTGGCGCCCCTTAGAGGAAGATTTCGAATGAGATGAGGGATGCATTAGTGAAATGATAATCTCAGGTCCGATAGTTTCCTAACTAAATCTCTCAATTTTAAAAAAATGTCCCGTTGTTTGGTTGACAACCATAGGTAGGGACTTTGTAGATTGGTGATAGGTTGATCTGGAAATCCCATTAGCTTACGCACTTAGGATTTTCGCTCGAGCCTTCCAAAACCCGCCTTAGCCAAGATTCTTGGGGTCCTGCTGCAATAAATTAAAGCGTAAGTTCTTGTGCTAGTTGGATTTGCGGAATTTTGACTCCTTCCTGCAGCAAGGTTTCCAGGCTCTGATCAATTGCCAGGAGTGCGACGGATGAACCCAACCGCCCTGAACCGATTGGACCGAAAAAGCCTTCTCGCATTGGCGCAAAAACACAGGATTCCTCAATCAGGTGCTTTAACCAAGGATCAACTGGTTCAGAAGCTGGCTGTCAAATATGAGATTCAGCCATCGGTGAAACGCCAAACAATCAAAAAGGTTCCAGCTAAGCCAGCGGAAGTCCATTTCGCCACCAAGAAAGACACTGCTGGAACCCTTAAGGGCAAGGTTTCGCCGGTTTTGTCTCCAGCAAAAAATATGGCGCAAATTGCCGGTAAGGGTGCCAAAAATCCGCCCGTTTCTTCCACCGGTGGGGCTGGTCAAAATGATGCCAAGGCCTCCAAATTGGTAATTCGGCGGTCGGTGGACAAGCTGCATGGAAAAGCTGCTGAATCGAGGGGGGCGGTCCCACAAACAACAGTCCAAAAAACTAAGATCGCAGGCCCTACGAAATCCCCATCCGTTGTTGGCACCCAGCCTGTGAACACCCGGATGGCGCCTCCTTCACCCATCATTCGCCTCAATGATGTGAAACCCCAGAAATCGGCCGCAAGGGACACATCCCTGGAACGCCCCCAAGGATCCGGGGTATCCAAATCTCTCGCCCCGATCAGGTTATCCAGTCAACAGCCCTTCCTGCCTACCGAATACGGAAAAGACAGGGTGGTCGTGCTGGTGCGCGATCCTCATTGGATCCATTGCTACTGGGAGTTGAGTCGGCAGACCATTCACCGCGCCCAAACGGCCTTGGGGCAGGATTTTGATACCGCCCAACTCGCCCTGCGCTTGGTGAAACTGGGCGACCGTGATTGCGGGTTGGGGGAGCAGATTGTCAGGGAGTTTCTCCTGCCGGACGGCGCCCGCAACTGGTATCTGGATGTGCCTGAGCCCGGCACGGATTACTGTGTGGATGTTGGGTACCGGAGCAAGAATGGCCGGTTTTATTGCATGGGGCGTTCCAATTCGGTTTCCACTCCTCGGGTGGCTTGGGGTGATCAGGCTGAGAATTCCTGGACGGAGCAGGACAACCGGGACGCGGAAAGACTTTTTGCTCTATCCAGTGGTTTGCAACCTAACGCAGGCAGTTCGGAATTACGCCATTTCTTCGAGGACAAGTTAGGACATAATCCGGGATCCCCGGCGGTCACCAGCCTTGGATCAGGCGGTTTCGGCTTTCTAGGTAAAGATCGGAATTTCACCTTCAACCTGGATGCCGATTTGGTCGTTCATGGCACCACCGAACCTTCTGCCAAGGTGACCTTCCAGGGTGAGCCGATCCCCTTGCGGCCGGACGGTACTTTCAGCTTGAGATTCCGGCTTGAGGATGGTCGCCATATCATGCCGGCGGTTTCCGTTTCATGCACCGGCATGGAAGAACGGACTATCGTCCTGGCCGTTGAGCGCAATACGAAGACCCTTGAACCGGTTGTGCATGAGGAAGAGGAGTGATCCTCTTATTTGATCCCTGCTCCTAAATCCGTGCGCGACACACCATTTGATTCGGGCATTGGGCACCTCAGTCTGATTCGGTTGGGGCGCCACTGCATGGGAACACGGTGGGAGATCGTGGTACCCGCGGGGGCGAAGGATGCTGTCCCCTGGGCCGACAACGCTTTTGACGCTTTGGCCGAGGAGGAATCCCGCCTTTCCGTTTTCCTTCAGGAAAGCGAGGTGTCCAGGCTGAACCGTCTGCCGGTTGGCGCATCCCGGCGTTTATCCGACGAACTCTTTGATTTGTTGGAACGTTGCTCGGTTTGGTGGGGCCAAACCGAAGGGTGCTTGGATGTCGCTGTGGGCGGGATGATAGAAGGCTGGGGCTTCTTGCATGGGCCTCCCCGCGTTCCGGAGACGGTTCAGAGAGAATCCTGGGTGGCGGAAGGCGGAATCAGTCGTCTTTCCCTTGATGGCAAGAGAAAAACGGCAACTTGGCTTGGGGCAAGCGGGGGGCTGAACCTGGGAGCCGTTGGCAAAGGATTTGGATTGGATCGCATGGCCGGAATCCTCCGGGGCGCTGGCTGGCAATCTGTCATGATCCATGGGGGCAGAAGCAGCGTTCTTGCCCGGGGAATTCCACCAGGGGAAAGCCAGGGGTGGCGAGTGGCACTCCGACACCCGGCCCGGGACTCCGTGTTGGCGGAAGTCGAGTTGGCCAATCAGGCCATGGGAACTTCTGCCGCAACCTACAAGCATCTGGAACATGAGGGAAAACGCCTGGGGCATGTGCTGGATCCCAGGACCGCTTGGCCCGTGATGGATACCCAGGCTGTGAGTGTCTTGGCCCCAGACGCCGCTGAGGCGGATGCCTTGTCCACGGCGATATTTGTGGGTGGTCAAGCGCTTGCTGAAAAGCTGGTTCAGGATCGGGAGGATTTGGGTGTCTTGTATATGCCCACTGAGGGTCCCGTGCGCTTGTTGGGGGCAATGGCCCATCGTTTCCATTTGCTGTGAAAAGTTTGCGCCGGTTTTGGTTGCGATGGGCAAGGAAGGACGGGTGCTTTTGGCCTAGAAAACATGGTGGAACGAGTGGATTTCGGGTAAAATGACCGTTCTTCAAGGCAGTTGACAAGGCGCGGGTGAATCAGAACGAACGACTTTCGATCACGAAGGGAATGCCATGGCAAGTGGTGAATCAGGGGCCAGGGGAAACTGCTGCGGAAATCAGGTTTGGATTCCCTGGGCGGGCTTGTTCATGGTCCTTTTCGTTTTGATGCGGATGACCATCGGATGGCATTTTCTGTTTGAGGGTATCGCGAAAATTTATTCCACCTACACACCCAAGCCATTCAGTTCTGCCGGTTATTTCCGCGAGTCCCCCGGGCCCTTGAAACAGTGGATGGGAGGAATATTTCCCTTGGATCCGGACAAGGAACTTCTCAAGTCACTTGATCCTGTTGAAATTCAGGAAAGCTTCGTAAAGGTCGGCGAGGATTTTGCAAACCGCCTCCAGTTGAATGAAAAAGACCGGGCCTCTGTGGTCGATGCTGTTGAAAAACATCTGAAACAGACACTCGCATGGAGGGAAGGGGGCAATCCCGGAATTCGCCTTGATTTTGAAAAAACAGTCACCGCTTGGGAGAGGGCAGGGACGGATGATTTGAAATCATCCGCTTTGCAAAAGCGGGACAAGGTGATCGGAGTGTTGAAGGAGTTTCAGGAACGGCAATTGGATTTGGCCAAACAGATTGGTGCGATCGCTGGTAATTCCCCGGAAATCAAGTTCCCTCAGGTGGAGGCGGGAAAACTGGATCGCCTGCCTTTGGAATTGACGGATGCCTCCCAGGTTGCGACTGCCCGGTCGGCAATCTTGGCTGGCGCCAACAAGATCCTGCTGGCCGGGGCAATGGGCAAGAACGATCCTGTTGCCCTGGAACAGTGGAAGAAATGGGACAAAGTAGTGGCATTGGCAGACAAATGGGCTGATTCCACCCAGGAATGGCTCACATCAGGCGAGGAAACCGTGGAGGAAACTTCGCCGGACGGAAAGGGCAATGGAACCTTGAAAAGGGTAATGGCCACTCCCGAACGGGTGGAGCGATACAGGGAATTGGTGGCGAAAAAGGAGGAGACAGTTTCCTCAGATCGCAATTGGCTTTTCCGGAAGGATGTTGAAAAAGGTACTATCGCCTCTGCCAAGGCTGCCGCAGCTTCCGCCCGCGCCGGCCTTAAATCCGAGTTGGAAAAATTCCAGACGGATTTGGTTAACGGATTGGGGAAACAGTTTGCTGAAAAGGTGGCCAGCGCTGCCCCGGTCAAGTCCGCCCGGCAGATCAAGCCGATTGAAATCATGGATTTCATGACCATTTGGGGCATCACCGCCATTGGCGCTGGACTGTTCACGGGAACCCTCACCCGGGCTGCCGCTTTGGGGGGCGCGGCCTTTTTGGCCATGACCTACCTGGCGGTCCCCGCGTTGCCTTGGTTGCCTGCTCCCCCTCAAAACGAAGGGAACTACGTTTTTGTCAACAAAAATGTGGTGGAGATGATGGCTCTTTTGGTGATTGCGGCTACCCCTTCGGGGCGTTGGTTTGGTGGGGACGCGTTTCTGGCTTGGCTTTTAGGTCGCAAGGCATCTCCCGAGGCCTGATTGGAGCAAGAGGCCCGCGATCGAACCGGTTGGACGAAATACCTGTTGTTGGACCTGGATCAGAAGAACCCAAAGAAAAGGATGCTTCCATGGCCCTGGATTTGAACCCCAAACAGCGCGAGACAGGAAAAACGAATTTTCAGGAGGTGACAGCCGACCTGACGCGTCGCGGCTTCATGCGGAGCATGGCGGTCGGAGCCGGGGTGGCAGCGGTGGCCCCCTCGGTTTACTTCGGCTACAAGGCGATTGGCAACCCGGTGAAGGCCGCCCTGATTGGCGGTGGCGACGAGGGTGGAATCCTGGTTGGGGCACACAACAAGGATTTCCTGAAGTTTGTCGCGGTGGCCGATATCCGTCCTTACAACCGTGACCGGATCATGGATGGGGATCCCAAGGTTCCGCTTCGCCCCGGGTTTAAAAAGCTCTACGGCCCAGAAGCCAAGGACATAGCCGTTTACAGCGATTACAAGCAGGTTCTGGAAAGAAAGGATATCGAGGCGGTTGTTATCGCAACCCCCTTGTCCACGCACGCCAAAATAGCCATCGAGTGCATGCGGGCCGGAAAGCATGTGCTGTGTGAGAAGTTGATGGGGTGGAATATCGCCCAATGCAAGAAGATGATCCAGGTAGCCCGAGAGACGAAAAGGATACTTTCCATCGGGCATCAACGCCATTACAGCATGCTTTATGCCCATGCCCATGAGGTGGTCGAATCCGGGGTTCTGGGAGATATCCGCCATATCCGGGCCTTGTGGCATCGCAACAACTCCTGGCCGTTTTCCGACCGTGCCGACGCGCGGTACCCCCTAGCCAAGGGGTACGACCAGCCGTATTACCGTGATGGCTGGTATCCGCCGATTTACGATGTGGATGAGCAGGCCCTCAAGGAAAAGGCGAAAGATTACGGCTTCAGTTCCGTGGAGGAGCTGGTGCGGTGGAGGCTCTACAACCAGACCGGGGGTGGGCTGATGGCTGAACTAGGCAGCCACCAAATGGATGCCTGTAGCATCTTCCTCGGAAAGGTTCAGCCCTTATCGGTGACCGGCGTCGGTGGCAAATTCTTTTATGGTCCCGGGCGGAACGACCGGGAATCCGACGACAGCATCTTTATCACCTACGAATTCCCCGGCCCCAATCACCCGCGTGGCCGCAACAAGGGGAAGGAGAAGGAGGATATCGTGGTCGTCACCTACTCCTCCTTGAACACGAACAGTTTTGAAGCCTACGGCGAATGCGTCATGGGCAGCCGGGGCACCATGGTGGTGGAGCAGGAGCAATCCGTGTTCCTGTACACCGAGAAGAATCCGAACAAGAAAATGGGTGAAGGTCGGTCCACCGAGGTGGCAGTTACCACCGGGCCGGCTGGAAAACCTGCCTTGGACGCTTCCAGCACATGGGGCCCTGGTGGTGGGGGTGGAGCCACCCCTGCCGGTGCCGCCGGAGGACCCTCCGCTTCAGGGGGACCTGTCAGCCGCGGATACACCGAAGAGATGGAGGATTTCGCGTACTGCATCCGCCAGTGGGATGACAAACTGGGCTATGAGAAAGACGGGGCCGGGAAGTTCCGCCAACGGTTGCCCCGATGCCATGGTGAGGTGGCGATGGCGGATGCCATCATTGCTCTTTCGGCCAACCACAGCATGAAAAACCGGCAACGGATCGAATTCAATCCGGACTGGTTCACTTGGGACAATCCCGCCGTTCCCGACGATAAAACGGAACCGCGGTTGCCAGTGAACTGAAAAACGATTTGTGGTGAGAGCCGGCCGGTCCTGAAGGGCTGGTCGGCACCATAATGCTTCTTTGGGAATTCCGGCTGGAACTGGGGGCTTCCCTGGCTTCAGTCCAGATTGAGAATTCGCAGGGACCGGAAATCGATCAAAGTCGTTGGGTCATGCCCTTGAATGCCAAAAACCCCAGGTTTAGACCTGAAACCTTGCCGGGCATTGGCATTCTCCGGGCGGTTGTCTGTCCAAACGGCTTGGGGGCGCCCTTGAACCCAGGTGCAGATATCCCTGCCAACGGCGGCAACGCTGAGGGTGAACCATTCGTTGTCACCGGCTGACGGCGACCGTGCGGGCATGCGCCTGTAGATGGCCCCTGATCCATAATCCACTGCGGTGGATTTCAACTCGAATTTCCCGGTGGGTTGGTGGGATTTGGCGTCGAACGACTCGAGAATATAGGGGCGTTCAAGCCCCGGGGTGAATTCATTTCGGATTTGGGCCTCATAACCTTGCCATTGCTCCCCGGAAATTGCCCGGAAAAAAAAGCCGCTGTTCAGGTGCTTCCCTCCGGTTCTAAGTGTTAGTTGGGCGACAAAATCCCCGAAGGTCTTTTCGGTTTGCAAATCTCCCGGACCATCCTGGATGCGGATCCAGCCTTCCGGCGCGACGGAAGCCTTGGCTTTTTTGCCTGGGACCAGTTTCCACTCTGAAAGCCCTTTGCCCTCAATGAGTTCCCCGGTCCCTGTCGGTTTGTGCCATAGGGAAACAATTTCCAGATGTGCCCCTTCAACCAGGAGCTGCCCGGGTTTTCCTGCCGGTGTCTGGAATGTCAATTCTGATTTGATTTGTCCGCCGTTCCAGGTACCCAGCACCTTTTCCCCGTCGGCTTGCCGCCACACGATTTTGAGCAACGGGTTGTTTAAGCTGTCCGGAATCGTCCGCAGCTTCCATTCACCTCCACCCAGACGACAACGGGGTCCGCCCCGCCCGTTAGGCACCAGCAGGCTTCCTTGGGAGGAGGTCTTCCACCCCGGGCCGACATCCCAGTCCGAAATGGTACCGTCCCAAAGGGCGAGCCAGCCATTCAAGGCTTCCTCTGGTGCGGGAAAAAGGGAGGGAGCTTGGTGAGGCAAAGAGCCAGCAAGCAGCGCCGCGAACAAAATCATGGGGCCGTCTCCGTTTTATTCCAAGGTTTGGGGTGTGAACGCGGGATGGGGGGTGCGGTGGATGACGGGCTGGGTTTGTCCTGCCAGCTTTTTGATTTCGGCTTCAGCTTTGTGGACGAGATTTTGATCCCGGAGCCATTCCACGGACCAGGAAGCCTGCCAGGCCTCGCCCGGGTTCAGTGGGCGGATCCGCCCATTTGTTCGCTCAAAACCGCGAAAATTGGGGAAGCAGGTCGCAGGCTCAAGCCCGGTGACATACCCTTCCTCAACCGCACCCGTGTTTTTCCACACAGTGAAACAGGGCAAGGTATCCAGGCAAAAGCGGACAACGACACCCTTTTTGCTGTCCGACGATTGCAGCAGGGCGAGGGTTTCTCGTTTTGAATCCCCGTGAAGGTGCATCAGGAATACCTGCTCCGCGAATCCCTGCTGGGGGGCGCCATACAGGTCCCAGCCGTCAATTCCCTCAGCGGCTCGCTGGGCTTGCGGGCTCAACTCCCGGACCGGGGCCAATACTTTTGCTCCCGGACCCAGAATGGGGCGACCCACATTCAGGTGATAGAGCATTTGGAAGTGGTCGGTTTTGGCGGACAGGTTTTCCACTCGGTCCGTGATTTCAATCCGACTGGATCCTGCCGTGAAGGTGTAGGTGGTAGTCAGCCGGAACTGGTGGTCGAAAAGGGAACATTCGTCCACCGAGCCTCGGACGATTATTTTTCCATCATTCCGGTTGACCTGAATGTCGAGTGCCCAGGCGGGTAGGTTGGCAATCCGACCATGCAGAGTGAAGGGGTGTTGGCCTTCCTCTTTGCCGGGTGGTCCAACCGAAGCAAGGCCGCACCGGCAAAGTAACTCATCAAATCCGTCCAACCACCCAAGACCAGCCCGGCGTTCCTGGTTCACCAGCCCAGGATGAACCGGTCCGTTACGGACGGGAGATTCCCAGCCCAGGATTTCACCCTGGTGCCATGCTTTCCAAATACCCATACCCTTGTCGGGCAAAACCCGAATGGTCATGGCACCGGTGTTGATGTCCAGGACGCGCATTCCCTGGGAAAGGCCGCCTTGCAAAGCCACCAGATGCAGGGAACACCCTGCCGGGAAGCCATCCACCGTTTGTGGGTTCCAGGCTGGATAATCGGTTTGTTGGCCGGTTTGCCAATGACAAAGCGCTGACTGTTCCATCACGGCCTCCAGGGCGTTGGGTCAGATTATTTCACGCCATGCATCAAGCGGCGAAAGGGGATAACCGCTAGCAGCAGAACAGCCCCGGCACCCACCAGGGCCGCGGAGGTGGATCCGAAGTATTCGACAGGAGCCACCAGGCCGTAAATTTCGCCCAGGGACCCGGCGGCGTAATTACCGAAGGCGCTCGTGAGGAGCCAGAGTCCCATCAGCATGGTGGAGAATCTGGCAGGGGCCAGTTTGTTGGTCATGGATAACCCGACTGGCGACGTGCACAGTTCCCCGATGGTGGCGAGGATGTAACACCAAACCAGCCACCAGGGGGAAACCTTGTGCCGAGCGGATTGGACATAAAGGCTGTCGATCGCCTTTCGGGTATCCGGGTTGGCCGCGCAGACGAGGAGGAGTTTGGCATCCTTGTCCGTGAGGGGTTGTCTCAGGGTGATGGTCGCGGAGGCGCTGTCGTGGGAGAAGACCGCCGGATTCAAATCCGAATAACGCGGGTCGAAACCTTTCACCTCTTCCGGCAGCTTGAAGGTGACTGTCGGTCGGCCCGATTTGCCGGTTTTTTGGTTTTCTTCAGCCTGGCGGGCCAATTCCTTACGTGCTTTGTTGACTTCCGCGCGAAAGGATTCCGGAGCGGTTGCGCCCGCGATCCTGTCCCGGTCAATGTCCGAAAGGACGCCCGTCATGCGTAGTTCGTTCCCTTCTAGCCGGATTCTTCCGGCGTGGGCGACTTCCCATTTGGTTTCACCTTCCGGCAAACTGGCCACTCCCGCCAACCGGTTCGGCGTCTCCGCCAGAACTTCCAGTTTTCCAGCCGGGTCAAATCGGATTCCCTCAAACTGGCCAGCCGTCAGGGGCGTTAGTGTGGGTTGATTTTCCACCATGCTGGCCAATGTCATGACCGTGAACGAGAGCCCCATAAAAAAAAGGCCCAAAACCATCTTGAATGGGGTGGACAGGTCCACCTTAAGCCAAATCCAGGCAAATACCGGTCCCAGGATGAAAATTCCCAGGGCATTGATCGATTGGAACCAGGCAGTCGGAATCAATGAAGCGCCAGCTTCCCCGGTTTCATCGGCCGTCCCCGGGGGGGGCACGGGTTTCTCCTTCAAGGCGAACAGATTCCAGAGCGAAGCCCGGGCGGTACCGCTGTCAGAGGCCCCTTCGGAAGGAGCAGGCCCCGGTGTGGGGTAAAGGGAAATCGGGCTGGACCCACCGTTCCAGGTCCGGTTGGTGGTTTTGTCGGCCCATAGATTGAGTGCGTTTCCAGCCTGTTCAAAGGCTGCCCAGAAGAAGATCACAAACAGACCCAGCAAGGTGATGGCGAGAACCCGGTCCCGGACCGCATTGGTGGTCTTCGAACAGATGAACGCGACTGTCAGAAGAGACAGGCCGATGATCACGCTGGAAGCGCCTCCCGCGATCGACCCGGATTTCACCATGCTCCAGGCTGCCCATGCCAGAAAACCCAAGCCGCCGGCATTCATGGCTACCATGGCGATCCGGTTGAGGGCCGGGTAGGCCTCGGGGGTGACCTGCGCCTGTTCCTCGGTGAGTTCAGGACCGGAATTACCTCCTTTAGCCAAAAACTCGGCCGGGGCGACACTACCTTCCGGAAGCTCCCTGATGAGGGGTGAGCCAATGAGGTAGGTCAGCAAACCGAGCACCATTCCGACGCCGGCGATGAAAAATCCCGAATGGTAGCCTCCCTGGGTGTTCTCCGCCAGCCATCCGCATGCCAAGGGCGACAGGAAGGCTCCCAGATTCACGCCCATGTAAAAAATCGTGTAGGCCCCGTCCTTCCGCATGTCACCTTTCCCGTACAGTCGACCCACCTGGGTGGACATGTTCGGTTTGAAAAAGCCGTTGCCGATAATGAGCAGGACCAGGGCCAGATAGAAAATCCACGGCTGTTCAAATGCCATGAAGAAATGTCCGAAGGCCATCAGCAGGGCGCCAATGATCACTGCCATCCGGTTGCCCAGGTAGCGATCCGCGAGGAACCCGCCAATCAGGGGGGTGACATACACAAGCGAGGTGTACCACTTGTACACGCTGGATGCTTCCGATTGGCTCCACCGGAAATAATTCACCATGTACAGCATCAGGAGGGCGCGCATACCGTAGTAGCTGAACCGCTCCCACATCTCGGTGAAAAAAAGGATGTAAAGGCCGATCGGATGGCCAAGGAAAGTGGTCTGGGTCTTGACTGCATTTGTGGCTGGATGCGGCATGGTTCAACCTGGTTCAGGCTTTTGGATGCTTGGACTTGGCCCGGAGGTGGGAGAAACCCCCGGCGCGTGATTTCCCGAGGCCTTAATATAGGTTAAAACCAAAGGTGCTGCAGCCAATTTTTGGCCATTTCTGGAAGTGCCCAATTCATGGTTCATGGCGAAGAGAGGAACAGGGAAACGCCGGGCTCAGTTGAAACCGGCCAGGTTGGTCTTTCCAACACCGCCGGCGGATTGGCGGCCTCCTTGGAGGGAAACGGTATTCAACCCGTTTCCCTGGCGGGCACCGGAACCACCGTGGGTGATTACACGGTGGATTCCCTTCTGGGCCAGGGAGGATGCGCCCGGGTATACCTGGCCACGGATAACCGACTCAAAAGGCGAGTCGCCCTGAAGGTTCTCCGGGGAGGGCATTCCGTCACCCAGGAGCAAAGAAGGCGCTTTGGGTTGGAAGCCGCCACATTGGCCAAGCTCAACCATCCGGGAATCGTTCGGGTTTACGAGGTGGGGGCATTTGACAAGGGTAACTACATTGCCCTGGAATTTCTGGAAGGGGGGAGCCTGGATCAGGTTCTAAAAGGAAGGCCCATTCCTCCCAAGGTGGCGGCCGTTTTGGTCCGGAAATTGGCGGTAATTGTTCAAACTGCCCATGAAGCCGGCATTTTGCACCGTGATTTGAAACCCGCCAATATCCTGCTGGCGAAGCCTGTTCCCTTGCATGAGGGGCAAACCTTGCATGTCGGGGAATCCTTGGCTGACCTGGCGCGGGTGAGTGATTTTGGCCTGGCCAGGTACGTGGGTGAAGATGGCCACACCCAAATGGGGGAGGTGGTTGGAACCCCCAGTTACATGGCCCCCGAACAGGCGTCCGGCCTGAAGCAGGAGCATGGCCCGGCAACAGACGTCTACAGCCTGGGGGCTATCCTCTATGAGGCATTGACCGGGCGCCCCCCGTTTCAGGCTGCCACCAGCCTTGCAACGGTGTTGCTGGTGACCAAACAAGAACCGGTTCCCCCCTGCCGATTGAACCCAAATGTTCCAAAAGATTTGGAAACCATCTGCCTGAAATGTCTCGCCAAGGATCCCGCCAAACGGTACCAGACCGCCCAATCCCTGGCGGAAGATCTGGATGCTTGGATTGCCGGTCGCCCCATTTCCGCCAGGCCAGCCCGGTTTCCGGAAATTGCCTGGAAATGGATCCGAAGGAACCCCTGGCCCAGTGTGGCGGCGCTGGTTTCGTGCCTGTTGCTGGCAACCGTTCTCCTGTCCATGGCGCAAATTCGAAGGGTTCGCCTGGCGGATTGGCGCCGTGGCTTGCTGGATCAAATCCAAGTGGCGGATGGCGCGACGCTTTCCCCGCTTTTGGACCAATGGCGGGATTCCGGCTTGGATAGTGCCTTCTTGGACCAGGAGATTGAACGGACCCGGGAGGATGGTGAAATCACCTCCCGTCAAAAAAGCACCCGGTGGCTCAATCTGGCACTGACTGCAAATGGCTCCAAGGCCTTGATGGAATGGCTGGAGCAAAGGGTGTTGGTGAACCTGGTTGGTCCTGATTATCTGCCACTGATTGGGGCAAAATTGGATCAGGCAGGGGCCGAAACCGCGGCCCAGGTACGGCTCTGGGCGAACCATTCCCTGGATTCCCGCTACCGAATCCGTCTGCTGGGAATCCTGGCAAACACAAAGGACTCCGCGACGGCCCTTCAGCTCCCGGATTTCCGTTTCATCGCCAATGAATTGCTGGAAAAGGATTCCGGCCAGAGACGGGTGTGGGCTTCCGTCTACCATCCGGTTTCCAAACAGTTGGTCAAGGAATTTCAGGACCTGTTCACGGGTGGGCTTGAAGGGATAGGCCCTGCGCAAAGGAGGGCGGTGGTCTCTTACCTGATTTGGTTTGGCAATCGGGATGCTCGGGGCCTTCTTGCCTTGGGCTTGGGCTCAGACGGGACGGTCTTGCGGGAATTGGTGGACGAGTTGCAAGCCGAGGTGAAGTTGGATGATCGCCAATGGAATGCCTTATGGCAATTGGCGGAGCAGCCGGAATCAGTGCAGGGCCTGGAATGGTCGGGTGTGGATATTTCCCTGGCAGGAAAAAACGGTTTCAAAAGAAAGGCGCGTGCCAACGCGCTACTCCTGTTGATGATTGTCAGTGGAAACGAAGATCGGGGACGAATCCTGGCGGCCTTGGAGGAGATGCTCCGCCAATCTTCGGATCCGGAAGCCCGCCATCACCTGGTCGTTTATGCCGGCCAAGCCCAGGTGCCCCCCAACCTGTTTTTGGATCTTTTCAGGAATTCCGGGGATAACAGTGTTCGCCGGGCTGCATTATGGGCATTGGGGGGCTATCCGAGAACGGCGTTCCCGTTGCAATTTTCATGGGAAGGTTGGCTGGAGGAGTTGGCGAAAACTCACCGGCAAACAACCGACCCGGGGGTGCATTCCGCCATCGATTGGCTTGTGGGAACGGTTTGGGGCGATCCTGCCAGCAAGAATCCCGAATGGCTGGGCCGGGGCACGGAAAACCAGGCTGTGATGGTCAATTCCCTGGGCATGAAACTCGCGAGGATAGAAGGGCAAAGTGAATTTCGGATGGGGACGCCGGTAAAATTGGCCCCTCCCTTGGATGATATTCCGGCCGCCCAGTCGGTCCGTTTGTCAGCCGGTTTTTTCCTGGGGACCCGTGAGGTCACATTGGCGGAGTTTCGACGGTTCCGGCCGGGATTTTCCCCCGAATCAAAAGATCCTGAAGAACCAGCCGTGTTTGTGTCCCTTTTGGAAGCAGCCCGTTTTTGCAACTGGCTGAGCCTCCAAGAGGGCATTCCCCCTGAACAGTGGGCCTACCCACCTCAATGGGAAAAAACAGAAGATTGGCCAACCCTTCTGGAACAGTTGCGGGTTCACCGGGGGCGATTGGAAAGGGACAAGTCAATGGGATACCGATTGCCCGGGGAGGCGGAATGGGAATTCGCCTGCCGTGCGGGGGCCACCGACCCTCGCCCTTTTGGGGAAGACGGCACCTTGCTTGAGAAATTTGCCTTCATGGCCGTGCACCAGACCAGGCCCCAAAGGGTTGCGGGCTTGTTACCCAATGATTTCGGGTTCTTTGACATGTTGGGCAATGCCCTGGAATGGACTGATGATCAGTCCGAATTGGGCCCCTTGGAGTCTTCCAGGGTGGGTTTGGGACGAGGGACCGTGGATCCGGCAGGGGCACGTTGGGTGATGCGGGGTGCCGGATTCGATTTCCAACCGCTTTTTTTCCGGTCGGATTATCGGTACAAGGAATTTCCGGCCGAAAGATGGTTTTCTTACGGATTCCGTGTGGCCAAAACGATTCCATAACACCGATTGGCGCGGTCGACCCAATCGGTGCTTTGTGGTTTCTTTCGGAACTTCTTGCAGGATTCGGGTCGGGCAGGTTTCAACGGCCTGTCCTGTCCATGGAACCGCAAACCGGGTCTTCTTCCTACCCGGCGTTTGCCTGAACCTGATCAATGTCGGACTTGAGGCAACGGGCGATGTTGCGAAGGGCCTGACGCATCCGTTGCTCGTTTTCGACCAGGGCCAGGCGCAGGTAACCCTCGCCCAGCTCGCCAAAAGCCCTTCCCGGACTGACGGCGACCTCTGCTTCCTCGATCAATTTCATGGAAAAATCAATCGACCCCATTCGGTCCCGCCATTCCTTGGGATAACGGGTCCAGACGAACATGGTTGCCTTGGGCGGTATGGTTTCCCACCCCATGCGGTTGAGGCCATCCACCAGCACGTCCCGGCGTTTCTGGTAAATTAGCGCCTGGTTTTGAACCAGGTCATCGCAGTGACGCAGGGCGACAATTCCAGCGATTTGGATGGCGGCGAAAATGCCGTAATCATAATAGCCCTTGATGGTGGCCAATGCCCGCACCATTTCCGGATTTCCGGCGCAAAAACCAAGCCGCCACCCGGCCATGTTGTAGCCCTTGCTCATGGTGGTGGTTTCAACCCCTACCTCCTTGGCGCCGGGCACGCTCAGGAAACTTGGGGCCTTGTACCCGTCGAAGCAGACATCCCCGTAGGCGAAATCGTGGATGACCATGAAGGAATGTTTTTTCGCCAGGGCCACCACATCCTTGAAGAAGTCCTGGTCCACGATGGTGGTGGTCGGATTGTGGGGGTAATTGAGGATCAGCACCTTCAACTTTGGATAAAGCTGCTCGGCCACCAGGGAAACCTGGGAAAGGAAATTTTGGGGATTGGTGCAATCCAGGCTGATCACATTACCTGAGGCCAGCATCACGGCGTAAACATGGATGGGAAAAGATGGGGCAGGGACAACGGCTGTATCCCCGGGCCCCATGAGCGCCAGGCACATGTGGCTGAAAACTTCCTTGGAACCCAGACCCGCAATCACCTCGGTGTCGGGATCCAGATGGACTCCAAAACGTTTCTCGTACCGGATGGCAACCTCCTTGCGGAGGTTTCTCAACCCATTGGCGACGGAATAGCCGTGGTTGCGTTCATCCCGAACCGCCTCCACCATTTTTTCAATCACTTGGGGATCGGGCACATCGGAAGGATTACCCATGCCCAAATCAATGACATCAATGCCTTGTCGCCGTTTTTGGTATTTCAGCGCGTTGATTTTGGCGAACAGGTAGGGTGGCAGACGCTTTACCCGGTCTGCCACTTCGATTTTGAACGGGGATTGTGATGTATTGGGTTCGTTTTGCATGACACATCAGGATTTGGACAGGGATTGGCTCTATGGCACAAGGCACCTCGCCTTGTGGGTTTGTCTCAATACAAAAGTCAGGAAGTAAAGCAAGGGCAACACGCACCTGCATGGATGGCCCGGGAGATTCTATGCCTACACAAGGCGGGGATGATGACCTTCATGGCGGTTTGCGGATCGCCAGCGGCAGGGACTGGCCCGGGGTGCGGCAATTCAATGTTTTCGTGGAAAACCGGGTGGGCGGACTGGCTTTTGTGGTTCGTCACTTTGAAACCACCGATGTCCGCATCGTTTCGATGAGCATTGTGGACACCGCTGATTGCGCGATTATCCGATTGGTTTTGAGTGATGCGGGCCGGGCCAGGGAAATCCTGGAACAGGCCGGGTTGATGTTTGCCGAAAGTGATTTGCTGGTGGTTCGTATTCCCGAAGTCACCCAGCCCATGCTGCAGATCTGCAAAAGTCTGCTGGAAGCGGAAGTAAGCATCCATTACGCATATCCGATGCTTGTCGGGCCTAGCGGCAATGCTGCTCTTGCTCTTCATGTGGAAGAGCATGAGCAGGCTGCAAAGCAGCTGTTAAGCAAAGGCTTTGTTTTGTATTCTGATCTTGATTTTGAAGGGTCGGATTTCTTGAGTTGAATCAGGCTGCCCGCCTTGATGAGCTGGCAACTGCTCCCATCAGGGACAGTTCCAACCGGATCAGTTCCGCGACCACCATGCGTGATTTTGGCCGGATGGTTAGCCTTCTCGCCAGCATTTTGTCCAAAAGCTGACGCAGGCCCGCTGGGATATCGGTCCGGTCTGCCGGTAAAGGCATGGGCGGATCCCCGTGCCGTCTACGGATGTTCTCCCGCAGATCCGAACCAGAGGGCCAAGGCCGAAATCCGGCTGTTGCCTCAAAAAGGACAACCCCCAAAGCGAAAACATCCGTTTCGGGGCCTGCAAATCCATTGGTGGAGCATGCCTCGGGTGACCAGTAATCCGCTGACCCGATCAGCAGGCCTTCGTAATCGGGGGCCGAATCATCAAAACGGTGGGCGCACCCCAAATCAATCAAACGGTCGATACCGTCGTCCCCGAGCAAAATGTTATCCGGATGAATGTCACCATGAGCCAAACCTGCCTGGTGCATGGCGGCCAGGGCTTGGGCAATCTGCCGGCAAAGGCCGACTGCTTCCGAGACCTCGAGGGGGCCATTTTGGTTCAAGGCGTTTCGAAGGGTTTTTCCTTCCAACCATTGCAAAAGCAGGAATCCCGGTAATTCTTGGCTCCCGTCCCGGACCAGGTTTTGAAAAAATGGGCTTTTGGATTTGCGGACCAATTGATGAGCCTGGGCTTCCGCTTGCAAAAAATGGGTGCCGATTTCGGTTGGAAAAGGAGATTCGGCTTTGGCTAATTTCAGTGCGTAAAGCCCCCCTGTTTCCTCATCCTGAACCTGGATGACTTCCGTGACGGAACCGCCACCAACAGGTTTCACTGGAATCAACGAATCCAAATCCATGATCACAACTCCGCCTTCCCCAATAGAGCTTGGGCTCAGTCCAAGGGGCGGCGAGATACGGTCCATCCGGACCCTGGGGGAAGGCCAAAGAAAGCAAATTGCCGGAATAAAAGGAATATTCGGAAAATTGGCTCAAACTTAGCTTGACTGCCTAGCCGATAATACCCATACGGCGGTCCGCGGCACAGGGGGATTGTGTGCCGAAACCTGTGAGGGAAGTCCAATGAAGGTCTGGATCAAATGTTTGGCGGTGGCCGCCTGTTTGGCTTTTTTTGCCAATTTTGGCCAAGCTCAAACTCTGAATGGCACACCCCTGTTGGTTTCAAGATCGCAGGCCAACAATAACTGGTTGGTGGATGTAACCAAATATTTCAATATCATGGGCTGGTCTGATCAGCAAACCATCACCCCATTGGCCCAAGGGGTCAATGCATTGGGCCAGCCATACAAAGGCCCGATTGCTGCACCGATGAATGTGCGGGGATCGTCAGGGAAACTTGCTGATTATTTCTTCGCTCCCAAAACCAATTTGATTCAAAATCAAACGGTTGTTGGAAGAAGCAATTTCCCCACCCAAGCACAGTTGCCCGGTCGTATGTACCTCAATAACTTTGGATATACAAAGTTTAATAGGTAGTGATGGGTTGACTCGAAAATCAAAGAACCTTTCTTGCGAGAAAGCTTCGGCTTTCTCGCCTTGTTTTTTGGCCCATTGAAAAGGAGTCTCTGGAAGGGATCGAAGTAGAAGTCAGGGTGCGACAAATGGAGCCTTTGAACTGGCTTAACGAGCGGAAATGGCTTCTGGCTTTGTTGTTGGTGGCGATCCTGGTCCGTGGATGGCACTTGATTACCACCGAAGTGACCGCCCGGGACAGTATTCATTTCATTCGAATCGCATGGCAATTGGATAATCATCCCTGGAGTGAAGTTCTTCCAAAGGCTTCACAGCACCCCGGATTTCCCATGGCCACCTTGTTGATGAACAAGGTGGTTCAGCCTTTTTTTTCAAATGATCTCCCGATGGGCATGCAGGTGTCTGCCCAATTGGTCAGTATTTTGGCCAGTTTGGTTCTGGTTTTCCCGCTGTATGGATTGACCAGAAGCCTGTTCCGACCGCCTGGAGCCATCCTGGGTGTGTTTCTGGTCCAATTTCTGCCGGTTACAGCCCGTTTGTTTCCGGATGGGTTGTCGGAGGCCTTGTTTCTTGTGTTCGCCTTTTCCGGAATGTGGTTTTTCCAAATGGGAATCCTTAGGGAAAGTTACAGGTGGCTTTCCTTTTCCGGGATCGTATCGGGCTGCGCTTACCTCACCCGTCCGGAAGGTGGTTTGGTACTTGTGGCGTGCCTGCTGGTTGGGGGTTACCTCTTGGTTGGCAAACGGGTTTGGTTGGTTCGCTCAGGAAGGGGGCGGGCACTGTTGGGTTTGGCCATCCTCGCTTTGTCCTTCATGGGCCCCGCGGTCCCTTATGCAATGACCATTGGTCGGTTGACCAGCAAGCCGACAGCAACGCGAATACTTCAATCCAATCCGGTCGAGGCTATTGGGATTTTGGATTCGCCAAAAGCCGGAGACCCCGCGGGTGGACCGCTTTGGGCAGCATGGTATGACTTTCAAAAAGAGGGAGCCCCCGGGCTTGGGTGGGGAATTTGGGCCACCACAGGGATGGTCGTACGGGGTCTGCTCTTTGTTTTTTGGTTGCCGGCATTGGTGACCGTTTGGAAGTACCGTCGACAAATCATGGTGAATGCCGGATGTTTGGTCCAATCGGTGGTTGCCGTCGCCGTTTTTTTTGCCCTGGTAAGGGTGGCTTCGAATCTGGGTTATGTATCCGACCGGCACTTGGTGCTGATCGTGGTCCCAGCTTTGTTGATGGCCGGAGGCGGATTGGCAGAATGGGGAACTGGCTTGTGGGGGCCCGGGGCTTCCGGTGCCGACCCGATTCGGTTGAAATGGGGCCGAGGTTTATACCTGGGTTTCGGAGTGGTGGCTGTTTTAGTGGCTGCCCGGCTGACCCTGGAACCCCTTCACCTCAACCGTGCCGGATTCAAGACTGCCGGCTACTGGATCCGGGAAAATGGCAGCCCGGGGGACGAGGTTATCGATCCCTATCAATGGTCGCATTACTATGCGGGAAGGGTATTTTTGGAAGATTTGCCGGTGGCGCAAATCCGGTCCAATCCCCCCGTGCAATGGGTGGTTTTGGAAAAGGGAAAAAGCAAGCATTTGCGTTTAAATCTGCCCCAGGAGGAGGACCTTCTGTCCCAGGGAGCCCAAGTGGCGTTCGAGACTGCCGAAATGCCCGGTAAATCGTCGGGTGGAAAGCGTTTGCTGGTTTATAGGTTACCCATTTCTTTGCCTGCCCCCGCCAAGTGATTTTCCTGCCGATGGCCCGGCCAAAGGGCCAATCCCATCAAGGCAAACAAAGGCGGCAGGCAGGCAAAGCCCAAGGTTTCCGAATAGGCCTTCAAGGCAGCCTCCTTGCGGATTGCCAAAGCGCGGATAGGCAAAGCCTCGGAGGATGTTTCAACGGAATGCTGCTGGATGAGCGTTTCCTTGCGGTGGCTGATCCACATACCTGCGGCGCTTTGGCTAAAGAACAAGAATCCCCAGCAAAAAAAGCCCATTAGCCCGGTAATTTTTCCGGTGTGGGAAGGTGATACCTCCTGCGTTTGCGCGAAATACAAAGGAAACAGGCTCATGGATGCCATTCCGGAAAGCCAAAGGGCTATCCGAAGGGCCCAGCCATCGTTCAGGAAACGGGCACCCCAGACCATCAGGCAGGCCACGGCACCCAGGGAAAATACAGTCAAACGTGCGGTATCGACTCCCCGTTGCTTGGCCAAAAGCAAGGTTAATGCTCCTGCCCCCATGGCCCCGATATCCGCCATCAAGTAAAAGACCATGGAAAACAGGCTTAATTGGGCAAAGGTGTATTCTTGCGCCTCCTGGAGGTAAAGCGGGAGCCAAACGCGCAGAATATGCCAGGTGGTGTTAATGGAGCAAACGGTCACCAGGAGGATCCAGAACCTTCGGTCCCTCAAAAAACTGGACAGGAAGGAAAGGGATCCATCTTCGGCCGGGGTAGGGCCCTCCCATTCTTTTATTTGCCAAGCAGATTTTTGGGGAAGGGCCAACACCAGCCAGGCCACTGCCCAAATGGCTCCAAAGATTCCGACTAGCTTGAAAGCCAATCGCCAGTCCGGGACCAGGGCCTTATTACCCAAAAGGTTCTGGAAGGCCCCAGGTTGGATCAAATCCCACCAGCCACCAGGTAGGGAAAAGGCCAGCAATAAAAGGGGGGTGACCATGGCCCCCAAGGCACCGCCCCCGTGCAGGATTCCATTACCCAAACTTCTTTTTTCCCGGCTGAGCAGGGCCCGCGTGGTAACCAGGCCGCAGGGCCAATTGGCCGCTTCAAAAAATCCCAGCATGCATCGGCTGGCAAGAAGTTGGGGATAATCCTGGGCCAATCCGGAACCTACCCCGGCCAGGGACCAGGCGAGAACACAGGCGGGATAAAGCCAAACCACCGAAAGGCGGTCGGCTGCCCACCCAAAAAACAAGGCACCCAGGGCGTAAGAAATGCCAAAGGCACTCTCCAGAAAGGAATAGTTCAAATCGGAGCGGTCGTGGGCAGGGCCTGCGGTCCAGTAAAATGAAGCTAAATTCAGGTCCTCTCGAATCTGCTTTGCCGCCTGGTTGAGGAGCAACCGGTCCATGTAGTTCAGCATCGTTGCAGCAAGGAGCATGCCGCAAATAAGCCAAGGCCAGTAGGAGGGGAAAACCGCTTTGGTTGGTTCAAGGGGTTGTTGCTTTTGGGGTTCCATTTTCCGCTGCCGTGTTGAGCCATTGGTTAGGGGTGGAACCGTTGGATATCTTCCCCATTACCCCCGGTGGATGCAAATTTGCCGGTCCAAGGGGCTTCCTTGACGGTTCCCGAGGCACCCTCCATCATGAAACAAGGCTTTTGGTGGTAATATTTTGTGGAAAGCCTGCCGCAGGCTTTTGGGTATGGAGTGCGCCTTGGAAGATCAGGAAAAGAATGCCGGGGCAAAGGCCCAACTGGTTGCCTCCCCGGGGCGACTTCCCAGTGCGCTGGATCGTGCGATTCTCGCGGCCCGCATCGCCAACGACCACAAGGCCAAGGATGTCTTGGTGTTGGACCTGCGGTCACTGACGCCCTTGTACGATTTTTTCGTGCTGTGCACCGGTAACAGCCGTCGACAAATCCGCACCATTGCCGAAGAGGTGGATGCTGGCTTGCGGTCTGTTGGGGACAAACGGATCGGAATTGAGGGGTATGAAGCCTCCCAGTGGATTCTGCAGGATTACGGGGATGTCGTGGTCCATGTCTTCGAACCCTCCAAGCGGGTCTATTACGAATTGGAGGAGTTGTGGGCTGATGCCGGAAGGATTCCATGGATACCTTCCTAACCATGATTAACTACTGACTTCTCTTTCGCCCCTGTCGGCGGTGTTCACATGACCTTGATTCAAAAAATCCGCGACCGCATGGCTATGGCGGCGGAGAAATTGGGTATTTCTGCCTCGGATGTGGCCGGTTCAGTCCGGCCCTGCGGGGATTCCACCCTCGGACACTATCAGGCCAATGCGGCCATGGCCTTGGGTAAGAAATTGGGACGTCCCCCCCGCGAGGTGGCAAATGATCTTGCCTCGGCTGTTCCTCAAGACGGTTTCCTTTGCAAGCCCGAGGTGGCCGGACCTGGTTTTTTGAACCTTCGGCTGACAGATGAAGCAATCGCTTCCAATTTGGAGCGAATGACTGGGTCAGCCAATCTAGGGTTGGAGCCGCCTGAAAAGAAACGTCGTTTGGTAATCGACTTCAGTAGCCCTAATGTTGCGAAGCCGATGCATGTTGGCCACTTGCGATCCACCATTTTGGGGGATGCGTTGGCTCGGTTGTTTCGGAAGTTGGGCCATGAGGTGATCACGCTGAATCACCTTGGGGACTGGGGCGCTCAATTCGGAATTCTCCTGTACGGCTACAAAAACCTGCTGAATCGGGAAGCGTTCGAATCCGACCCCGTTAAGGAGTTGGCGCGCCTGTATGTGGAAGTGCGCAAACACTTCGCCGCGGATGAGGAAGAGGAAGCGGAGGCTGGTGACCCCGTCCGGGACGCCTGCCGTTTGGAAACCGCCAAACTACATCAAGGGGACCCAGAAAACCTGAGGCTCTGGCAGGAATTCATGCCCTTTTGCCTCGAAGAAATAAACCGGGCCTACAGGCGCTTGGGTGTGACATTCGATCACATTCGAGGGGAAAGCTTTTACCAGCCATTCCTGGCGGATGTGGCCACGCAACTGGAAACCGCCAAGATCGCCGAACCCAGCCAGGGTGCCCTGGTGGTGCTCTTTGGGGAAAACGAAGCACCTGCCCTGATCCGGAAGCGAGATGGTGCCTTCACCTACGCCACCACGGACTTGGCCGCTGTCCGGCATCGGACCGAACATTTTCATCCGACGGATATTGTCTATGTGGTGGATTCCCGCCAGTCCCAGCATTTCAAGCAGGTTTTCGAGATAACTAGCCGTTGGGGGATCAACGGGCCCCAATTGCACCATGTTGCCTTTGGATCGGTGCTGGGCTTCGATGGCAAACCGATCAAAACCCGCGACGGCAAAGCCTCCACCACTCTGGAGGGGCTTTTGGATGAAGCTGTCCGGTTGGCAGGGACCATGCATGCCCCGCCAGAAGGCGGGGAAGGTGAAAAGCCAATCACCCCGGATGAGGCGGTTCAGGTGGCGGAAGCTGTTGGAATCGGCGCTGTCAAATACGCGGATCTCAGCCAAAACAGGACCACCGATTACAAATTCAACTGGGACAAAATGCTGGCGATGGATGGTAACACCGCCACCTACATGCAGTACGCCTATGCAAGGTGCCGCAGCATCCTGAGGAAGGCGGGCCATCCGGAAGGGGTTCCCCAGGCAAAAATCCAACTGGGTGCCAACGAGGAGCGGTTTTTGGGGGTGGTCCTATTGCGATATGCCGAGGCGTTGGAATCAGCGGCGGAAGACTTTCGCCCCAATGTCCTCACTGCGTACCTGTGGGACTTGGCCAAAGCCTACAGTGTCTTTTTCCAAAACTGTCCGGTTTTGCGCGCGCCGGATGAGGCGACCCAACATTCCCGCTTGGCTTTGTGTGCCCTCACAGCCCGGGTTTTGAAATCTGTGCTGGAAATTTTGGGGATCCGTGTCCTTGAACGGATGTGAAAGGAAAAACATGGCGGCCAACACGGAAGAAAAAACTTTGGGGCTAGTCCGGCGTTTTTTAAGGAAGCGCCTCAAAGGTTGGCTCCTCCGGCACCAGTTGTCCGCCAATTTCTGGATTCACATGATTGGGATCCCCATGGCGGTTGCTGGGGTGGTTTGCTGGCTCACCCTTCCTTTCAGCCTGTGGTGGCTGGGGGCGATGTTGTTTGTGATGGGATATTTTTTGCAATGGATTGGCCATTGCTGGGAAGGGAACGATGTAGGCGAGTGGGCTGCTATTAAACGGCTGTTTGGCCTTCCATATATTGGTATAGCCCATCGCTGGAATCCCGAGGATCCCAATCAGCTTTAAATCTGGGACTTCTCCGTTTGGAAAAAGGATGTGGCCTCCTATTTTGTCCAGGCTATTTATTTTTGCCAAACAGAATAATTGGTTTTTACGGCAATTTAATCAAAGCTGGCTCAATCCTCACGACCGGAATGCCGATGAAGTCATTGGTTAACCAGCCATTCATTTGGCTGGAGCCTTTTCAGGTTGTCTCCTGAATCCCGCCTGGGGGTTTTTGAGGGAACCGGAAAGGCCTGTCCGGATACCCGGGTGACGAACCACCCTCGGGAACCCCCATTTGGGGTGATTGCCATGCGTTTGCGCACAGCACTACCAGCCTTCTGCTTCACCATTTTTTCCGTGGTCACTGGCTGCAAGCAAAACACCTTTCTCACAGAATTCGATTACGAGCATTACAAAAACCTGATGCCCGCCGCGGTCTATGAACTGGACCCGCAGGCTTCCAACCAACCGGTGACCGCGCGGGTGGTCAAGCCGCCAACCGTGGTCGATCCGGACCGGAAGCCCCGGTATCTTTCTCTGGCCGAAGCCATCGCGGTGGGTTTGGAGCAGGGTAACGTCGGTAGCCAAAACAGTGGCAACGCGGGTATCGCCTTTGACAACCTGGTCACTTTCCAGGGCCGGGTGATCGGCGGTTCGGACAACATCCGCGTTCTTCAGCTTGATCCTGCGGTTGCCGGTAGCAACATCGAAAACGCCTTGGCGCGGTTCGATGCGGTTTGGACCTCCAGCATGAACTGGCAAAACACCGACCGCCCGATCGGTGGCCCCTTGGACAGCTTCCAGGCTTCCGGTAGTGGCGTTAATGCGATTAAGCAGGCGGATGCCAACTTCAGCACTGGTGTGATCAAGCCTTTGGCCTCTGGTGGTGTGGCTGGTATCACCTTCAAAACGGATTACCAGTACACGAACCTTCCGGCCCGGGTGAATCCTTTTTACCGGCCGGCTCTCCAGTTGCAATTCGAGCAACCCCTATTGCGCGACTTCGGCACCGAGATCAACCAATTGAGAGCCGCCGGGCCCAACAGCCTAATTTCGCCTGGTGTGTTGAATGCCACCTTCGCCCAAGATGGTATCCTGATCACCCGTTTGCGATATGACCAGTCGCGTGCTGAGTTGGAGCGCGTGGTGGGATACCTGCTCCTGAATGTGGAAACAGCTTACTGGAACCTTTATGGAGCCTACTGGAACCTCTATGCCCGGGAACAGGCTCTTCGACAGGGGTATGAGGCTTGGCGCATCAGCAAGGCTCGCCTGGATGCCGGCCTGATCACCCTGGCGGACTTGGCCCAGACCCGTGGTCAATTCGAATTGTTCAGGGGGCAACGCCTGGCCGCGCTCGATCAGGTGCTGGAAAATGAGCGCCAACTGCGCAACCTGATGGGCCTTACTGCGGAGGATGGAACCCGTATCATCCCGATCGATGCCCCCACCCTGGCACGCTTCGAGCCGGATTGGGAAACCGCCTACGAGGAGGCGATTGACCTCCGCCCGGAACTGCACCTGGCCCGACGCGAGGTCAAGGTGCGTCAATTGGAATTGGTCAACCAGCGTAACAACTTGCTGCCCGATCTGAGGTTCATCAGCACCTACGATGTGAATGCTATCGGCAATGATTTGGACGGCCCCAACGCTGACAACGCGTTACGCAATCTGGCCACGAATGGTTTCAACAACTGGCAATTGGGCTTGAGGTTGAATGTTCCCATCGGTTTCCGCGTGGCCAATGCCAATGTGCGCATCGCCAAGCTGGAACTGGCAAGGTCCTACGAGATCCTCCACGACCAGGAACTTCGGGTGGGTCGCGGCTTGTCCCAGTCCTACCGCCGCATGTTCACGGGGTATGAGGAAATCAAGGTTCAGCGCGCCCAGCGCGAAGCCTTCGGTGAGCAATTGCGGATCCGGTTCCAGGAATTTCTGGCTGGAAAAAGCTCGGGGGGCGATCGCAAGCGCGATACCATCGACATCCTGCTGGAGGCCCAGCGTTTCTGGGCCGATGCCTTGGCCAACGAATACTCCAGCATCGTGAAATACAACAACGCCATCGCCAATTTTGAGTACTCGAAGGGCACCCTGTTGAAGCACAACAATGTGGTGATTTCCGAGGGGGCACTACCTGGTGTCGCCCAGGTCCGCGCGGTGGAACATCAGCGAGAGCGCAGCAAGGCGCTGGTGCTACGGGAACACGCTTCCCCGGTCAAATATGAGGAATTCAATCCTGAAAACGGCCGGGTTGGTTTGCCCACTCTTCCAGAAAGCAGCGCCCCCAGCCTTCCCGCTCTTCTGAAGGAAGCTCCCGAGATGCCGGAAATGCTTCCCGACCCCAAGGTCAAGCCGGTCGGACCGGAAATGAGTAATGTCGGAGGTGCCCCCAGCCTGCGCGGGATGCTGAAATTGGATGAACCCGGGATTTCCATATCGGAAACCAAGCCCGAGGAAAAAGGATTGCCTCTTCCTTCCAGTATTGCCCCGGTAAGTGCCTTCCCTGAGGCTAAACCTGCGACAGGGCCCGCCATCATGGGAGGAGCAGCCAATACCTTGGGCCGGCCCGGTGCAAACACCATCCCGGTTACTGGAAACCAAGGCAGGGCGAAACGGAGTTCCGCAGGTGACCTGTCTGGCGAGATCCGGGATAAAGGCCAGCCAACAGATAAGCCCACCTCAGCCGCCCGGCCCCTGATGGTGCAACCATCCAAGGCTAAGGCTTTGCTGGAAATCCCCCCCGAATAACCTTGTGAAAGGAAGAAGGCAGGGGCGGGCTCCGGACAGTCCAAACCAAAGCCAGATTCCAATGCAAGGTTTTGAAGCCGCGAGGTCCAGGCCCTCGCGGCTTCTCCATTGGTTTCTGAATCTATTTTGTAAATGACCCGGCAATGTGATTGCCGGAAATATCTCAAGATGTCACCGCATGTGGGCTGACCTAGGTGGGAGTGCCTTCGGCTTGGTATCATCGGAAATTGGTTGATTGCTACAGTTCGCCGGTGAGCGGGAGTGCTCTGAAAACCCATGGCCGACAGAAAATTCATCCGGAATTTTTCCATCATTGCCCACATTGATCATGGCAAGAGTACGCTTGCGGATCAGTTTTTGCTGAAAACCGGTGCTATCACCCAAAGGGAATTCCGCTCCCAACTTCTGGACGGGATGGACTTGGAGCGTGAGCGTGGAATCACCATCCGGATGCATCCGGTAACTCTTTACTACGAGTTGGACGGTCAAACCTTTGAATTGAACCTGATCGATACCCCCGGCCATGTTGACTTCACCTACGAGGTGAGCCGAAGCCTGGCGGCTTGTGAGGGGGCGGTCCTGCTGGTTGATTCCACCCAGGGGGTGCAGGCGCAAACGGTTGCCAACGCCTACCTGGCCATTGAGAACGATCTGACAATTGTTCCGGTACTGAACAAGATTGACATGGCCACCGCCCGTCCGGAGGTGGTCATGGAGGAAATGGAGCAGGCGCTGGGGATCAAACCGGAAGAGGTCCTTGCGGCAAGTGGCAAAACTGGGCAGGGGGTCGAGGATGTCATCCGTGCCCTGATCGAGCGGGTTCCCCCACCCTCAGGCGATGAAAACGCGAAACTGAGGGGCCTGATTTACAACAGTCATTTTGATTCGTACAAGGGTGTAGTGGTTTACATTCGCGTCAAGGAGGGGACCATTCGGAAGGGCCAAAAAATTCGTTTCATGGGCAAGGCTACTGAAGGTGTGGTGACCGATATCGGTCAGTTTCGCCCCAGTCCCACTCCTTGTGACAGTTTGTCTGCGGGGCAGGTTGGTTACTTCATGGCCCAAATCAAGAACTTGCAGGATGTCAAAATCGGTGACACGGTCACCGATGCCTTGGAACCAGCCACCGAACCACTGCCGGGCTATCGCGAACCTAAACCCATGGTTTTCTCCGGCTTGTATCCGTCGAACAATAACGATTACGAGGCCCTGCGTGAGGCCCTGGCAAAGCTCCAGCTCAACGATTGCAGCTTCTCCTACCAACCCGAAAACAGCGAGGGCCTGGGTTTTGGCTTCCGATGCGGTTTTCTGGGAATGTTGCACCGTGAAATCATTCAGCAGCGGGTCGAGAGGGACAGCGACCTGGACCTTGTGCAGACGGCCCCCAACGTGACTTACGAAGTCCTCAACCGCAAGGGCGAGACCATCGTCATTGACAATCCGCAGAAGGTTCCAGACGCCGGTCAGATCGAGGAGTTCCGGGAGCCCTTCATCAAGATTTCCTTCCTTGTTCCGTCCGAAAACATCGGGGACATGATGAAAATCTGCACCGACCGGCGCGGCGTCTACTTGCGCACGGATTACCTCAGTCCCACCAGGGCGCTCCTGGTGTTTGAAATGCCCTTGGCCGAGGTTATCTACGACCTGTACGACAAGCTCAAGTCGGTAACCCACGGCTACGGAACCATGGATTACGAGATTCTTGGATTTCGAGCCGAGGACCTGGTCAGGCTCGACATCCTGGTTGCCGGTCGTCGCGTAGATGCGCTCTCCACCATCGTGCACCGCTCCACTGCCGAGCAGCGCGGGCGGAAGCTTATCAAGAAAATGCGGGAGGAGATTGACCGCCATCTGTTTGAGGTGGTGTTACAGGCCGCGATTGGCAGCCGCGTGGTGGCTCGAGAGTCCATAGCTCCGCTCCGGAAAAATGTGACCGCCAAATGCTACGGTGGCGACATCACCCGTAAAAGGAAACTGCTGGCCAAGCAGGCCGAAGGCAAAAAGCGCATGAAGCAGATTGGTCAGGTTGAACTGCCCCAGGAGGCCTTCCTGGCGGTGTTGGAAACCGGCGACTGATCGGGGGCGCCCCGGGGAGTAGGAATCATGTCAGCGGGAACGCAGGCGGGCGGGGTGGAAGGGCGCTCCGCCATGGGCCGGGTCTTCGGCTGGGTCCTGGGCAGGGCCGAAACTCCCGAGGTTCAACCGGGCCAAACCGTGGTCCAGGATGCGTGGCGCGAGAGCCTGGATACTCTGGTCTTTGTGGTCATTCTTGTTTTGATTCTAAAGACCTTTGTCGCCGAGTGCTTCGTGATACCGACGGGTTCCATGGCGGAAACCCTCTACGGTTACCAAAAGTTAGTCAATTGTCCCGAATGTGACCACCGTTTTCCTGTCAACTGTAGCGATGAGGTGGAGTTCCCGGAATTGCGGGGCCCCCAACCCTTTTGCACCTGTCCCAATTGCCTGAAGGATGTGGAATTGATTCGGCCTGGGCAACTGTCGGGCGGGATTGAGGCGGCCAAATTCCCGGACCCGGGGCCCAATACCGGCGACCGGGTCATGGTTTCCAAGTTTCATTACGATCTGCTGCGCCGGGGCCCGGATCGTCACGATGTGGTGGTGTTTAAATACCCAGGTAATTCCGGTGAAGGTAGGGACCCGCATTACCCGGTTTCGGGCCCCCAGAAACAGCACACGCCCTTCAACTACATCAAAAGACTGATGGGACGGCCGGGAGAAGTGGTTGCGATCCACGGGGGCGACCTGTACCTGCTGGGGGAGGGTTGGTCACCTGCCAGTGCCAAGGCCGGTGAAATTGCTGATTCTCCGGAAAACCCCCTGGAAATGTGGTTTCACCGGCAAATGCAGGTTCACTTCGAATCCCGTGCCAGGCGCAACGCTGGCGGGGGATTCGAAATCGATTCGGGAAACGGGTTGAACGATTCGCGTCCGGGTGCGGAACCCCTTGAGGTGTCATCAGGCCATGGTGCCTTGAAAGGCAGTTATGAGATAGTTCGCAAACCTCCCGGTGTGGTTTTGGCGGAAGCCCGGATTGTTTATGACGCCGACAAGCCGCCGCGGGATTTGAAAGGTGTCCTACGGTGGCGACCAGTGGACGGGGCCGCCAAATGCGAGAATAGGAATAATGGGTTTCAGGTGGATGCCTCCGGAAACGAAACCACCCAGTGGATTCGTTACCACCATCTTCTTCGCAGCAACCTGCGGAAATCACCTCTCGGCGGGTCAGGGCCTGAAACGGTCCGGCACCAGTTGATCACGGATGTGATGGGTTACAATTCCGGCCGATTCAGCGAAGATCCCTTCGGATTCAAACCGACTGGGCCTGATAACTACCGGGGTTCGGGGGATAACTGGGTCAGCGACCTGATCCTGGAATCCAAGGTGACGGCCTTGGGTGGAAAGGGTGTCTTTACCTGCGAGTTGTCCAAGGGGCCCGACCGTATTCAGGCTCGGTTTGACGGCGGGACCGGAGTTTGCACCCTGATACGCTTGGGCGGAAAGATCGGCAACACGGAACTCGGGTCGAAACCGACCGCATTCAGGGCGGACGGAAAAAAGCACCATATCCGGTTGGCCAATGTGGACCGGAACCTGATGGTCTGGGTCGATGGCAAACTTCCTTTCGGCGATGGAGTGCCTTATTCCACCACCGAAAACTTGGTTCCCGGCGCCAACGATCTGGAACCTGCCAGCTTCGGAGTTCAGGGGATGAAACTGGACCTGGAAGGCATCAAGTTGTGGCGGGATTCTTACTACACTTCCAGGGACAATCCATCCAGCCCTGACCAGGAGGTTTCAGACTGGACGGTCCCCCTCGATTGGACCCCTGACAGGCCACTACCGGAAGCCTTGCGGGCATTGCAATGGCTTCCGGTTCGTGTGTTGAGGGTTCCGGAAGGGCATTACCTTTGTCTGGGCGACAATAGCGCTAACAGTTCTGATAGTCGATCCTGGGGCACTGTGCCCAGGCGTTTGCTCCTGGGCCGGGCCCTGTTGGTCTATTGGCCGTTCAACCGTATTGGGCTGATTCGATGAGACAAAGCCAGGGCCGCAAGGAACCTGTTCAGGAAACGGGCATGGTTTTTGAAATCCCGATTCGGGTCCGTTATTTCGAAACGGACGCGATGGGGGTGGTGCACCATGCGTTCTACCTGACTTATTTTGAGGAGGCCCGGGTCGAGGCGCTACGCCGTTTGGGGGCTTCCTACCGGACCATGGAGGAGGAAGGATTTTTTCTCGTCATCACCCGGGTGGAATTGAATTACAAACGGCCAGCCTACTTTGAGGACCAATTGTCCGTTCGGATGCGGATCGAACGGATGACCACGGTTCGTATCGACCATGCCTACCAAATCCTCCGCGACGGGGTAGTTTTGGTGGAGGGTAAGACCACTCTGGCTTGCGTGGATCGGGAAGGCAAGCCTCGGCCCTTGCCGGATTCCTTAAGGCCCACCTCGGCCAGACAACATTTGGATGGACCTGTTGGTTAAACGGGGGCGTGGCAGGCATGAGGCGATTTTTGGTTTGCTCGCTGATGCCCTTTTTACTTTGCCTGCTTCCCGTGGCGGCGTTGGCCCTGGTGGTGTTTGCTTTGCCGGTGGATGGCCGACATTACTTTTTGGCCCATGTCACTCCACTGGACTGGCTCATTTTGGGTGGTGGGGGCTTGCTGATGGCCACCCAACTATTGGTTGGCTGGCGGGCCCTGACCTGGGCCGGGACGGATTTTCATACCGGTTGTGATGTCTGGCTGTCCCATCTGGCCCAAGCCGCGGAATGGTTTCCCCTCCTGGGTCTGTTGGGTACGGTTGCCGGGATTTTACAAACCTTTGGATCCATTCAGGGGCCAACCGCTCCCGAAAAAATCATCCAACTCTACGCCCCCGCCATCACTGCCACCGGCGCCGGTTTGTTGATGGCTCTGGCGAATATCCTGCCGACTTGGGTGGTTCTGGTCGGCCGTGATCTGATTCGCGGTTTGGCCGGTTTGCCTCCGGTCGAAGCCCGTGAAAGCGCGACCTGAGGCGGGAGGCGATGATGATCCAGCTTCCCAAGCGGAGTGTGACCCGGTTTTTCATTCCGCTGATTGATGTCTTGATTTTGCTGTTTTGCATTTTCTTGTTGTTGCCATTCGCCCGTCAGGATGCGTTGGACCAAGGCAACGGTGGCTCGAACCGGGAACGGGAAGACCCTGTAACCTTGAAAAATCGGCTGGAAAAAATCGATCGGGAAAGGATACGCCTGGCTGAAACCCGCTCGGCTACCGGTAGGAAATTGTCTGGAAGGATCGCCCCGGTGATTTTGAAAATCGATTCAGGTGACGGGGGACTCGTTCGGGAAAACCCGGCCGGTTTGGTACGGATTGATCCCGAAACAAATCCCGGACAAGTCCGGCGTATGGTTGAGGATGATCGAAGGAAAATTGCTGCTTCGGGCGGGCAAAACCGTGAACCCTACTACATTTTTTTGCCCGGACCGGCATCTCCCTATCCCACTGTTTCCCAGAGACAAAAATACCTCCGGTGGTTTGCCGAAGCGGATGCCGCGGCGGATGTTGGAAGACCGGACATGTTTTTTGGCGGAAAGGAAAAATAATGGATCCCAACGGAGTCATATCCCTCCTGGTCCGGTATCTGCCGGCCATTTTCCTGGCGGTGACCGGTTTGATGGTCGGCATTCTTTTTTCTGGTCCCCTGGTGGATCATGTTTTGCCACGGATTTACGGTCGAAAGCTTTCACCCCGACAGTCGGGGTCTGTCCGCTGGATCTCCAGTTTGGGGATGGCGGCGCTATGTTTCATGATGGCGGGCCAATTCGGTTTGGGGGGAGGAGGAGCCGGCATTGGGGATCAGATGGAAAATGCCGGGAAATTGAATTCACGTTCCGCCCCCGAGGCAAGTGGTGAAAAAGTGGAGCCCCCCTCCCGTCCCGTTTCCAAAAGTCGCAAACCGCTGGGCCTGAGAATGCGTGTGCTTGGCCCTGATTTGGCCAGGGAATATTCGGGAGCAAAATTTTCCCCTGATAATCTCTTCTGGTTCACTGAGATCGAAGGTAATGGAGCCCCTTCACTGGAGAGCAAGGTAGACCGGCAGGAATTGTTGGATTGGAACTCGGCGCAAAAAAGGATCCAGGAATGGAAAGAGAGCCAATCATCCGGAAAAGTTCCCGTCGTCCAGTTTCTGTACACCACCCAGGATCCAGATGATTCCTCCCCGCTTGTGGTGGAAGTGACCAGGTGGTGTCGGGCAAATGGCGTGACATTGGAAAGGCAAACCACAGCGGAAGGTTTGCCATGATATCCGAATATTTCCTGGGGAAAGCTACAGTGGTGTCCTCGTGAGTTTGCGGATCGCGGTATTGGGCACAACCGGCGACCCCGGGTTTTTCTTAGGTTGCGAAACCACGCCTGGCGAAGCGTCGTGCAGTATTTCCGGTGAAAACTGCACCCGTGGCATCATTCGGTGCCAGTGGATCCCAGTCCCCCACCCCCTGTCCTTGGAGGGTATTTCTTGCCTTCGGCTTTGTCATGGATGCTTGGTTTATCTTCCGGAAGATGCGCTTCTTAAAGCGGATGTCCAGGCGGGTTTGTCTGGGGATTTCAGGGCACTGCGGACTTTTCGTGGTAGCGATGCGCTGGCCGGTCAAATGCCTGTCCTTTTTGTCTTTCCCAAAGGGTCGAATCGACAGTGCTCTCAATTGTTCAATTGGGTTCAGGGTATGAACCGGGAATTGGGGCAAGGTTTCGGCGGCTTCTATTTTTGTCTGTACGGCGATGGTATCCCAAGTGGGGGAGACCCGAGTGGTTTGACGGATATTTCCAAATGGCTAGGATTTGCCCGGAATTATCGCAGTCGTTCCGTTTGGTCGACAATCCGCGCCTTCTGTACGGTTTTTTGTCTCGCCTGCATCCTTTTAACCTTGATTTGTGGGGCAAGCCTACTGCTTGGCGACAAGACCCTGGGTGATTGGGCGGCAGTGCAAAGGTTGGAATTCGGATTGATACCGCCAAAAGATACCCTGTTTTTGGTGGATTCCCTGGAGCCAATGATGGCCCGTCTGGAAGAGATGCAGTTGTTCATGGATACCCATCCCAATCTGAGGGGGAAACAACGTGCGCGGTTGGTGGAATCCCGGGAGCGCCTGAATGGATTTGTGAACGCGATTTTGGAAACCTCCGACTGGCCAAAAGTGTCGGATTTGACTGATATGGCCAGCCTTCGGGTGGTGACTCAATCGTTGAAGTCATGGTCCCCTCCTCCAGGTTTCCAAATGACGATTCCATTGGTGGTAAAAGCAGAAGCTAAAAAGCGCCTGATTTTGGATGCTTGGGAACGGGCCCAGGAAGCACTGCCTCTCTTGGAGGGCAGGTTGGCCAAAGCCGATCAATTATTGAATCATGGCGTTCCAGGGACGGAAGCATGGGTGAAATGGGTTAATAATTGTGACGATTTCCTGGGCTTGGCTGAACCGTTGGATCCAGGTGATCCATTGTGGTTGCTGGAGGAATTTCTTCAGGCGAGGCAAGGCTTGCAGGTTCGTAAAAAGACAATTGCTGGTGCAATCAAACTGGCTTCAGGATTGGGTTTGTTGATCCCGCCAGGCTATGGCACCGGGAAGTTTTTTCCGGTGCCGGATAGGGGCGATTCCTTGGGAAAAGTTTGCGAAATCCGCGACGAAATGTTCACTGCTGTCGGAAAGGATTCGGAAGCTTTTTTTTCAAAACTGGGTCCGGCTTTGGGCGATTTGCTGCAAGCCCGATGCATCGAATGCCGAAAGCAATGGCTGCAAATCGGCAGGATGGATGTGAGGGAGGACTTGGGTCAGGGAGTGGTATCTCGTCGTGCTCTTCAGTCTTGGGTAGAAAAAGCCCGCGATAGCCAATCCTTGAAAGGGTATGGCGATTGGGTGGAATGGTTGGGTGAATTTGAATTCAAAGGGCCCGGAAAGAAAATCCCTACCGCAACACGAAACCCTATCGTTGGTATGCAGCAATTTGTTGCCCTGGAATCCGTTGTTCTCCGCCCAAACCGTTGCCGCCTGACTGTTTCGAGGGATGATGCTGCGATTGAGCGTGAACTATTGATTGAGCTCACCGTGATGGAGAAAAGTTCCAGCACCGATTATTCATCGGAAGGGGTAAAGGTGGCTCCTGGATTATGGGATTTCAATTTTGCCTTCGAAGGTAAGGATAAACCGGGAATCGCTTGGGGGTGGAACCAGTCACTTCGGCTGGTGGTGAAAGGGAAAAAATCCGGAAATAAAATGCACGAAATCACGGCCTACAACCCTGCGGATGCCGGAAAACTGCTGGGTGATAATGTTTTTGGGTTGAATTGGATTCCGATGCCTGATGGATTTCCAATCCCTGAGTTGTTGCTTCCCTGATAATCAAGAAATCATTGGCGTTTTCCCAAGGGCTTTTTGGAGAGTCCACAGGATAGTTTGTCGCCATTCGTTTTCTTCCAGATTGCGCAATTCTGCATGGCTTCCGCCTTCCTTGATTCGGTTTTCTACGAGGCGATTAAAAATATCGTAATCCCAAGGCCCATTCGCGTTTTCGGTTCCTGCAAGGTTTAGCGCGGTATTGTCAGTTTGGATGGACCGGATTGCCTTGGTGGCAGGGTGATTGCGACAGCGGGAAAACCAGTACGAAGCATTGGCATGGTCGCCCTCCCGCCGGTGGGAGATCCCGTGCCAAAGAGATCCGGTGGGGGTGTGGATCTCCTGAAATAATCGGTGGGCTTCGTCGAAAAAGTCTGCTTTCAGCCAGAAGGCTCCGATGCAACAGGATGCCATTTGCTTATCGAGGATGGTGCCCCCCAGCAATTCCGGAAGATTTTCCATTTGCTCCAGTGTTTCTCGATAATTGAAACGGGGTTTTGATATTTCCAAATCCGAAAATAAATCCCGGAAAAGGGGTAGCCAAATAGGGATTTGGGTTGCGGCCATCGGGCTTTGGCTCTGGTGGGATTGAGGGAAAACGGGACTCATGACCTGTGATAAGCCATGGCGAGGTGGTCGGCAACCAGGCCTGTTTTTTCCAGCCTTTCCCTCCAAGGGGACAATCCCGCGTTTTGGGAGTCGCAGGTCTCCACCTTGAGCCAGGGCTTTGTGATAGGCGCCAACCTCTCGACAAATGCCAGAAGTGCCTGGGTGATTTCATTTTCATTTTGCGTGAAAAAATCGATTTTTCTGCCGTTTTTTTGGGCCAAAGCAACCGGAAATCCATTCAGCAAAGCCACCCAGCTTTCAGGGGAGAATCCATACCGGGTTTCAACGCGTGTGTCCGTGGGGAATTCAAAAACCCGCCCGGGGCCAAAAATATTGGCTGGGTCATGGGCATGGAGGACGACACAGTTGCCATCACCCAACTGTAACCCCTTCGGGATCTTTGCTAATTGTTCAACAGCCTCTGGTAACCCAAATTGGGCCCCTGGTAATCCTTCGACAAAATGCCCGCGCCGAACCTCTCCGGCCAATTCCAACTGATCCAGAACCCTGTATAGGTTTTTCCAGGTAGGTGAATCAGGAACCAAACAAGCCAGATCCTTGTTCAAAATGCCAAACCGCTCGAGAAGGACCATGGTCCAAAGGGTTGTTTCCTCTTCCGGCGACGGGGTACCCCATGGGACGGCCGACCACCTTCCTTCCAGGGACGATTCCTCCAATTGGTAACTGGCCTTAAGCATGGCCAGGCGAGCCCGCTTGTGAACCGGTGCATGAGTGTGAGGGGATTGATTGTCGGTTTTTTCAAATACCCGTAAGGGTGCCAATCGATCGTTGGTCACCAAACCCGCCTGGACCAATTCCATCAGTATCTCAGTGACCGACCCGGACATAGATTGGAGAGAGGATTGCAATTCCCGTCCGAAGGATGGTCCTTTTCCTTTGAGAATTTCCAGCAGGTTCCGGGCGGGTTCGGACAAGTTTGAAGTGACCTGTGAACTCAGTCCTTGGAACTGACCTGTGGTGACAAGTGCGAATGGTATGGAACGGTTGGAATCGGCCCGACCGCCGACCCAGGCCCCATTCCCGGTGCTGGTCCATTGGTCTATCAAGTGGCCGGGCCGATTGGCGATTCGGGAAGCCAGAATCCCTTTATCCCAGGTTGCCTCGGGCCATTTTTCAAAGGCGGTTTTTTCCGAGATCTGATGGATGGTCGGTCCCTGGGCATCAACCTGTCCTGGATTGCGGATTTGGTGCCATTTGAGAAGGAATTGACAGAATTGAGACGGTGAAACCGGGGAAAATTCCCTGCGGGCAATGCCCAGTGATATCTTGCGGGCAAGGTTCCATTTTTCCGGCATTGAGTAGTCGATGGTGGTTTGATTTGCCTGGCAAAACCCTTTCACCAATTTTCCCGTTTGGGCCCATTCCTCCAGAAGGTGGCGAGCCCATTCCCGGTTCATTGGATACCGGCCACAGAGCGTCTCCAGGTTGACCAGGGTGTGGTTATCCAAAAATCGCCGGATGATTTTGGTCGTTTCTTCAATTCTCCCCGAGTCATCTGTGGTGCTGCATTCTTGCTGGAACGCTTTCCTGTATTGGTCCGCATATTCGGCAGGCAGGAATAATTCTGGGTGACATGTAGATGGTTTGAACCGAACCACTGACCCCCTTCCCACCAATTGGCTCAACCAGTTTGAAACCACCCCGCGACATTCTTCTTGAATCAAATCACCCAGGCTAAGGAGTGAGGTGGCCAGTTCCGTGGGAGAGCGGGGGGGCTTGTTTTGAAAACGGATGTAGTGGTCGATCTGGCAAATCGCATCGGGGTGAATGGGAGCCATTCCCTGGTGACCATCGCCGCCAACCAGTTTTTCCAATCGATCCGAATCAAGGCTGGGAGTTTGGAGCCCTCCACGGACCTCATCCGGTTGATACATGTTGGACGCGGTGAATTGCCAGGTGATTTCCCTGCTGAATGGGGATGGGGAGTCAGCTTGCCGAAGGTGAACGGTCGTGGTTCCTTCCCAAATTTCATCCAGCCACTCAGCTAGAGGTCCGGGTTCCAGTTGATCCGAGAGGCATTCACGCAGGGTTTCATTCACGAGGGGAAAATCAGGTATTTTTCCAAGGATTTGGTACAGATCCTTTCCGCGGAGTCGTTGGAGCCAAAGCGGAGCCCTTCGCCCTTGCGCGCCTTTTTGAACCAGTAGTGCCCGCACCGCATTGTGGCGAAAACGGATGGCGAACAGTGGGCTTCCCGCCAATGCCTGGAGGATGTCCTCCTTCAGGGTCTCCTTTTTCAATAGGTTCAGTGGATTTTCTGGGGGTCCCACCATGTCATTCAATCGGATCAATACTCCGTCATCATGGCAGGCGATGGCGGGTTGATAGCCCAGTTCGTCCTTGTACCGGGATTCCAGGGCGAGCTGGAGCGTTCGATTGAATTTGCTTCCTAACAGGTTGATGATGGCGACCTGCCAGTCGCCCAATGGATCCCGCCAGGTTTCGACCAGAACCACGTTCCGGTGGGGGACTATTCCGGTTTTGATCAACTGGCGGGTTATAAAACCGAAAAAATGCCGCGCTCCGTGCCGGTCCAAGCCATGGCTTCTTTCCAGCCATTCAAGCCGGTTGGGACCATCGATTTGTTCCAGGGCATGTTTCAAAAAGATTCCGAGGGAGCGTCCGACATGAAGGGATCTACCCGGCCCCTCACCCCGCCAAAAGGGTAAAACTGCGGACGATCCTGGGGAGGGAGTCACAAGCACCCTGTCCGGTTCAATCGAGGCGATGCGCCAAACGGTCGTACCTAGCAGGAAGGCGTCGCCGGCCCTCCGTTCATAGACAAATTCTTCGTCCAGTTCACCGACTCTAGATCCATCGGGGCCGATCACCAGATAATTGCCGGTATCGGGTATGGCTCCACCCCCTGCGATTGCGTTGGCTTTGGATCCCGGAAGTGCTTCCAAAATGCCAAGAGATCGGTCGTGGTGGATTTTCGGTTGCAGGGCGGCCAGTACTCGGGGGCGGATTGTGGAAGCTTTCTTTTCCGGCCCCGTTTCCCCACTCTGGTTTTGCGCCA